>Ga0210040_10006927_pt1 | contig 13903 bp, 11 predicted proteins | sample CryGeyCG12114_NA_FD_185462 | JGI IMG/M metagenome (GOLD analysis project Ga0210040, IMG submission 185462) | Groundwater microbial communities from aquifer - Crystal Geyser CG19_WC_8/21/14_NA (SPAdes) (version 2) | ecosystem: Environmental > Aquatic > Deep subsurface > Groundwater | place: USA... | reverse complement strand
TTGGAATTTTCCAACCTAAGCCATGGAACGCTAAAAACCCTAAGCTCGTGGAAATGACCTCTAATTGAATAATACATGAGATACGTACACACTACACACTTGAACAGCTTCATTTCCAGACTAATCTTGTCACAAGGTGTAGCACATGAAAATTATTTATTATTATTATTATTATTATGGACCATTATCATTATTGCCTATTAACATTTGCACACTCACGCAAACGTATATAGACTACACTAATACACTAATGTAGATAATTAAATTCCGAAGGTTTCACATGGTTAATGCTGCAATGCAGTCATGTATGAAGCTGTTTAGTTTCATAATTTCCTTACACGAGCATACAAGTTCCCCATGTAGTCTGCTGGAGAAACCAATAAATTACAACCAGTTCAGTTATATGTATTTAACATAAACTACTGAACTTATATTTGGCTACATGTCAAAATTAAGTTGACGCATCTAAGAAACTTTGTTTTCGTCATTCCCCCACGGTTAGTTCCTTGGATTATTGTTTGTGAATGGAGTTCTTGAGAATGCTGTTAGTTTGGAAAAAATATGCAAGCTCCAGCAATCTCTCTCTGCGATTGAGTAAACTGAAGGGGTCAATTTTCTTGTACAACATAGCTAACTACACCCTGCACACGTGATAAAAGGATTAGACGTCACTATTTACTTATCAACAAAATAACCGTGTATAAGAAAGCGACGACAAAGTTCTGTCAAGTTAGTTAGTTAACGTTTCTAAAAGTGTGTCAAAAAATGGATTCCTACAATAATAACGAAGCTGTAACTTCTAAAACTGTGATGAACGAGCACTGGAGAGATCAATTACTAACAGCTGGAGAGCAGTTGAATTATGTCCTTCAGAATGGACTTTTTTGTGATGTGAAATTCATTGTCGGTACTGAAAGAGAAGAAATTTTCTCACATTCGTTCATGTTGAAAATTCGGTCGGCGATTTTTGAAAAACTGGTTACGAGGATTTCGTCTTCATCTCTGAACAATGCTTACCAGGAGATTGTGATTGAAAATATCAAGCCCATAGCTTTTCATAAATTTCTCAAGGTGAGGTATCCTTGTTAGTTCTAAAATGCTATATTATTTTGATTCTCGAAATAAAAATATTACTTTTGGCTTTTGGAAACACAGTTCCTGTATACTGACGAGTTGAATGAAAAGCAAACAAATGCAAAAGAAATCATTGATGTGCTTCAGTTGGCAAAGAAGTATGAGATTCCTATGCTAACTAAAAAATGTGTGCAGTTCTTGAAGGAGAATATGCATTTTGGAAATGCATGTTCCGTGTATCAGTGTGGAAAAAATATGAAAGAGACAGATTTGGAACTTAAAATACTACATTTTATTGAACGGTCAGTTGAAATCAAGAATTAACATTTGTTTATTTGTTTAGTAATGTCTATACAATCTCTTACGCAATCTATAAAAATAAATTCTTCCAGACACGGCTCAGAAATTGTTCAGCAAGATGATTTCAATAGCTTATCTTACGAAAATTTGCTGTACTTGGTAACCAAAGATGAACTGGAAGTTAAAGAAATAGATTTATTTCTTGCAGTAGAAAGGTATAGCAAATTATGCATAGCATATCAAAACAGCAGTGGACTCAATTGGAAATATTCACTTATTTAAATACTTTATTTTACAGGTGGGCAAAAGTGCAATGTGCACATAATCAGTTGGAACCATCTCCAAAGAATATTCGACTTGTCTTGAAGGATATACTGTTTTTTATTCGGTTTCCCGTCATGACTTCTGAAGATTTTTGTGCTCGAGTATTACCTACCAATCTACTTACTGAGGAGGAAATTTTAGAATTACAAGATGCAATGAAAATTCCACGCACCCAGTATAGAGGGCATTTCATTTCTAAGCGGAGGTAAATTAGGTTTGATTTCAATGAAAAAAAGGGCTTGCTGAATTAAAAGTACTCAGCAATTAAATAACTGCAGCAGTTGAGTACGTATATTTTTAAATACGCCAATTACCAATGCAAATGCAAGTACTCCACATTTAGCGGTTTGCCGTTTAAGTATAATGCAAAGTTGCAAAGACCTTGGCTTTAAGCAGGGTATAAGAATATATATTTATTCCTATACCCTGGGCTTTAAGTATAAACTGATTTTCGTTTCAGTTTCAACCCAAAATGTTTAGTTTAAACTCCATTGAAAGAAATAAGAATTCTAATGAATCCAATACAAAGCCAATGAACAAGATAATACGCATGTGCGATGAACCGCGGCAGCACCTTTGCATCTTTGACAATCCATGCATATTATTTCCATTTCATTTAAATTTCTATCGTTTTGATGAACTAGTCGGATTAACGGAATTAATTTATTATTGAAATTGTAATATTTTCATCCGATTTGGGTTTTAGATTGAATTTTACTCTTATAGTTTTGTATCCTGCTAATCCTACACAAACTATAACTAACTGAATTATTGTTGTTTTCCACTTTTAGACTACTTTTAGAAGAAGAACAACAGCTTCTCGAGCTTTCTGAACATGACGACGAATGCCATTCTAGACTTGCGAAATTCGCTTTGAGACTAAACAACAAAGACCGAAGAAAGCCATCTGTGCCAATAATGGTCTGCAATTTGATTCTCGATGTAATGCCAACAAATGACTCTGAAGTCGGTTTGGAGAAGTTGGAAGAAGGAATTCGCAAGATCAAGAAATACGGACTTCATTGGGGACTTTTTAAGCATATTGTCGATGAAAAGGGTAGAAATATTTTAAGACTTTCGTTCATCGCTGAAGAAACTAGATCTTATGGTGTTGGTACAGTAATAGAATGCATTCAAGACTGTGCTGATGTTAAAGCTGTCAGTGTGCGTTCATTTAAAGAAGAAGTTGACGTTTATTGAGCCTTATTTACAGATTTACTTAACGAATAATTATGCATAGTTATTAAAGTTATTAAAGTTATACTTCTTATAGTCAAGTAAGTAAAAAAAAAATCCTTGTTTCAACATGTTTGAGATTAAATTGCAAAATGTACTAAAATTACTGACGCATCTAAATTAATCTCATTGTACATTCTTATTTGCTTTGGAAAACGCGTTGTAATATCTACTTCTATTGGAAAATAAAAGCTTTTTTTAAAATCCCGCACTTCTGTAGTTACCAATAATCTCCCGTTTGATGTCACTTTCACTACTTTTCAAACTTTGGTCTTTACAAAGTTCATCAGATTTGCAAATACTTGTCATTTCACCCTTGCACTCATTCCTTTCTCCACAGCTTATTTGAGATCCACATGTAGACTCCTTATGCATTCGTTCGTACACCGATCCAGCTCCTAGCATTGGGGGAAGGTGAGAATGAGCCAAAAGGGTTCGTTGTAGGGGTGAACCAGCTGTTGAAGAATTATTACAGTTTTCAATACGTGAAGTGATATTCCCATCTCTGTCATTTAAGTTTGAGACTCCGTTTTGATTTTCACCCACTACTAAGCCCATTGTGGTTGCAAGACATCTACCAATAAAAAAACAAACCGTTTACCAATAAACTGTAAACTTTCGAATGACAGACATAGCTTTAAATAGTGTGTATGTGTGTAGTAGAGATCAGGAATGAATTTTCTCATCATCAATCATCGAAAGTGACAAATACTCATTCAGTGATGATTGGAGATTACAATGAGACTCATTTGGTGAGCTACAAAACAAAGTAATGAATCAATCGATGAGAACTTTTTTGTTCATATAGAGAGGGTCATAAATGCTGACAAATGAATGTTTTTGTGCAGCTTTGGTGCCTTATGGATAACTGAATGAGTGGGTGTTTTTCCATACACGGAAAGTATAGTATGTTGGATGGAATGCTAATCTATTGATGAATTTATGAACGATAATGATGAGAGAGTTTAATGCCGATCTCATCAAACAAATTTGTTTGTGGGAGAAGAAAATACAATGGGATCACCGGAAGTGTCACGGGTGACTGATGGTACCAATAATCGTGCATGCAATGAAACGAAAAAAGGAAACAAAAGGCTTCTTCCTGCTTTCACCAAAGGATGTGTGAATTGCTATTTAATTTCTAGTTGCTTTCATTTCATCTATCGATAGATTGTTATTTCCTACTGGTCATTTTTGGTTAAATTGCACTGTTGTAATCTATATGCATATTATTGGATATGGAATTTACAATTACTTACCGAACCTGCTGATCCAAATGAGCTTTTTCCAAACGCTTGTCTTTGGCACGACGATTTTGGAACCAAATTTTGACCTGCGGAGACAATAAGTACTGTAGTCAGCTAGCATAGCATGAATAATGTTCATATTTTGATTCAATAGTGAATCTGTCAATTTTCTTACCTGTGTTTCAGTTAGCCCCAAACCTTGTGCCAACTCACATCTTCGATTCCGGGAAATGTATTCAGATCTTTGAAACTCTAGCTCTAAAGTGAGAGTCTGTTGGTTACTAAAAGTTGTTCTTTGTCTTCTAACCCGACCATCACGTCGTTTTTTACGGGCCACTGTGTTACAGAAAACAACGAATTGTAATGGATATGCACGACAAATACAAAACTAAATCCTGCTAGTCGTATGTCTCAAATCCTCAATAGGAAGTTAAAAAATCGATCAATGTTAAGGCTTCCGAGCTTCCGTAATGTACCGGAAGATTTTTATAAGCGTGTGCCAGATGGCTACATAAAATATATATTTTCATTTTCTTGAATATTTTTTTTAGAATTTGGTCACACCACTAGAGTATACTAGTAAAATGGCAAATGAGTTTTACAGTCATTCAAAAATTTGAACTCCATAGCTTAATGTTGTGTGACTATGTCTCATTAAAAGCCACAAAAAACTGTAGTTTGTAATCATGAAACAATTAATATTGTCCGTGGACAACTAATTAGATTTACAAAGGGTGATTGTGGTTATTTATAACTAACCAACTGGTTGGATGCACCATAGGCAATAAATTGAACCTTATTAATTACGCATCAACTACAACAGTAATTTTGTGTTTCCGGTGTGATGTGCGCATACTAAGGGTGCAGCAAGCAAGCCCTTAAATTCAGGACCACCACACACAATACAGTATTTAGTTGAAGTGAGGAACGAGCCTGATGATTTGTTTTCACCATAAGGAGCCTAATAATAAACTCTCATATCGCATGCTGCATGGAAGGATACTAATATACTTACTAATACTTACCACACGGTTTACTATGCATTGAAAACTAAAAGTAACAAACGTTTCAGTGATACATTTAAAGCTTAAGTAGTTCAGCGATGAACGAATCTTGTCTGACATGAGAAAAATAAATCACTCACTTGCAAATGCATTATAAACAGAGAAAAACACAAAAAATGATCCATAGTTTTAATACTTTTACTCAAAACATACTGCGTGAGAGAAAAGAAAGCTGGTGTACTTAACTATTATGATGATAACATGCAATCCAGTGATGACCACATGAAATGTTCCATGATGAGCTATAAAAAGTTTCGTGTTTCAAAAACTAAATACTTTGGGGTAAGTTTGCACCTATGTTGTTATACAGGCAAGCCTAATGGGAACAATAGTAATAACAAAACTGTGTTACCTCGTCATCTGTAGTGTTATTGAATGATCATTGGGAGGAAACAAATTAGTCTCATTCTACCTCTGCGTAGAGTTAGTTTGAAGTTGGTATATGTATATACTATTAGCCACGCAGAGTAGAAATCATGTGAAAAAGAAATATAAGTTGGCCTTAACTGACAACATGAAAGTATTGTGTGCACGCTAATGGATATGAATAAAATGGACAAATGCATTACAAATCCATAAATACATGATACTAATTCCGTGCCAATGCAGTAATTACTATATTTAGTTTTATTGGGTGGAAATATTCATTAATGACAATGAGATTCGTGTTCACTTGCTAATAATACGATTTTGTTAAGTAACTATTGCTTGTGGAGAAAAAGTTGTTTGCCATTGGGTTTATATTTCACAACATTCCCTATACCCTATTTTGAGAGACCGAACAAAACTATCTTAAACATAAGAACAGGCTAAAATGGCATTAAAACTGTCCAATAGAGGATTTTGAAGACTTTCTTTGCCGACAGTGGTAGGCGAAAAGATGTAACATGGCTACTCTGGTGAAAGTGAGTGCATATTTGGATGCAATGCAAGAAAGCCGAATAATAGTTAAATCAAAAATATAAAACAAATTCTAATACAATTTTTGTGAATAGTTAAAACCTGCACTTACAAAAGTTGTTGAGTGCCGGTGGGAAAACTTGTGGTCTTCTCAGGGCCCATTGCTGCTGCAATAGATTCCATTGCAGACTCGCCAATTGGCTACTATAAGAGTTCCACGAATGTCCTGTGACTAAGCATCCTTCCAGCAGTTTTGTATCCACACCACTGCTAAAACTATTGTTTCCGTCAAAACAAGGCCACAAACCCCCATTAACACTATTACCCACTCGGTCTGTCGAATCTCCATTCGCCCCAATACTTTCCACGCAAAGATTGCTAACCTCATCGTCTTCGCTACTGCATGATACAGATTCAGACTTGCTGACAGCAAAATTTTCTGTATTCTCACAATCCTGTTTTGTTTCTACTTTTGGTAAACTAGTGTTTTCAGATTCATACAATCTTGCAAAAAACTCATGGGGATCTGAAGGACTTTTCCTTTTGAAAGATTCTGAACCAGTCTGAATATCCACATTCAAATCTCTTTCTATCCTCACAGATTCAAGATTCATTTTTGAACAGTCTAGTAAATCACTAAATGTATTATTCGGTGGTTAGATATCAACAGCTCGGAACGTACTAAAGTTCAGGGCAAGGTGTGATCTCTATTTTTGAGTTGGCATTATCACCATCATCATCATCATCATACCTTTGTAACTTACTTAGCACACATTACATGGTAGAGTATCATCCGAGCTCCCTGATCAACACAAATGGAGTATCCACACAGTCATCCTATATGTTTATCAATATGTTTACAACATGGACTTGAAGTGTGTACGTGTAAAACCTACCCATGTTGGTAAGGTGAATCGGAAGCAATAAGGGATCAGTATGAGAAGCAATACTAACTAACAACTACATATATTCATCCATATCATAGTACAATAGACAGCATCCTAATAAGTCCCACATGTTCCTTTTCCACACTTGAGCTCATTGATACATAGTTTTGCTTCCTTCCTTCATAAGTTACTAACTATATATAAGTAACTAGCTATACAACTCATTCAGTCTTACTTCCTTATTTCCACAAGGATCAAAATCTATACTTTTTCTTTAAATTTTTATTGTGAAACCATATCAAATGAAAAAAAAATCAGCTTTATTAGTGTTTTTCCATGATCAATGTGGAGAGTACAATTAAAGCTAATTTTTATTCGAAATATCACGGTATCACCGTATCGACAAGTGATTTGATTTGTCAAATAACACATGATGCTCAGCCAGCCTACTACTACACACACAACGTGCATAGAACATATAACGCTTATAAACTTCCGCTTCGCTGTCCTTTCAGAAGAATCACCCTTTTTGCTTACTCATGCGCTGGATACGTTTCCATATTGTGAATGCACGACAATAGATTTATTAAGGAAATTATAGGGTATTTATTTATTGTCTATATTGTACTACACACATGGATACTCCAAACAATACTGAGAGTAGTGAATGAGTTAGAAAAGTAGCATGTACTCATAATATATGAATATTAGTACACAGGCTCACTGCCAATTGAAGCATGAAAAGAAAGAATTTTGACACTTGGTTAATTTTCTCGCTCAACTATTTAATCGAGTTTGAATAGAGCGACCACAAATACTACTTTAGTTATTGTTATGATGATGGGAATCCTATGAATTCATGTTGGTTACAAATCTTCTTTATCTCCCCTTCCCACATTACTTTGCAAGAATGATGAAATTAAGCGTGAGATCCTTTAGCAGATTTATACATGTACAATTCTATATGATCGTCTTTAAAAATTGAGAGAATAAAAGCATACGTTATGACGTATACGCCTTACATAATTGAAAATACTTTCCGTAACATTGATTAAATCCATCTGTAGAGGACAGCATGATGATGTGATTGATGAAATAAATTTATTAAATCTGGATTTTGTGTAATAAATTGTAACCATGGATTATAGATACTATTATTATTCGTACGCGTTACAAAAATCTTGCCTGTGCTCATCGCTGTAAAATGATACAAGCTAAAAACTAAATTCACCCAGAATTTGTCAATATTGTAGCACTATATAATTTTTATAACTTTTTCGTAACAAAATGAGCACCAGCACAATAATTGCAGCAACAGAATCCATATATCCTTCATTACGAAGGCAAAAATCCTGGCGAAATGGAAATAAAGTTTTTTTGGATAATTCTACCAGTATACGTGAAATGGACTTTGATTCCCACCGGCTCCAGGATAAAGCCCTCTTAGACAACAGGCAAAACCGAGTGGAACAATGGTCCAAAACTATTCGAATGCAACAATTTGAAGAGCGAGAAAATCGTAACTCCATGTCGTTACAAAGAGGAGAAGCAATTCGACACAGGGAGATCCATACTGCGGGCCCGTCTGTATCCACACAGGATTTAATTCTAGACCCTGAGAGTTTCAAAATGGATCGAGATCGAAAAGAACAACGTAGAAAGGCTGCTACAGCAATCAGTTCACGTAAATCTATACGGCCACCCCTGGCATCCGATTTGGAGGAAATGAAAGCTATTTCTCAGCAAATTTCCTTGAAAAGTCATCGGAAAAAAGCCATGGTGAATAATAAAAAAGTTGCTAGACCAGTCTCAATAGAGTCTCTGGAGATTCAAGAAAGCACATTGCTACGGTCACTGTCCACCTTGCTAGATGGGAGATCAAGGAGTATAAAAAACATCGTGAACATTGCGAAACAAGAGGCGGAGGAATTTGCTGGGCCACTCACTGAGGAAAATGAAAAGGATCTTCAAAAGCGATGGAAAAAGAAGACAACTCCATTCAATCTCCATAGCAGTTTTCCTCATGGTGATGGGGAGCCGGAGTTGGTGAATGTATACAATTTGGAAAGCAAAAATCCGAGAAACAAAGAAAAAAATGTAGCACAGGAAGAATCTTCTACTGCTGAAAACTTTCAAGAACGTTTTCCGCAGGAAGATAGTAATTCAAGTAGTAGTGAAGCTGAACTTAGGTCAAAAACTGGTCCTCGTGCTCGTCGCAAAAAACAAAACATGCCGTCTACATCATCCCGGGCACACAAATCCAGTAGGAGTACCAGCAAAAAAGATGGAAATTTGGAGTTGAAGAGAGTTTCTAGCAATGATGCGGAATGGTGGAAATTGCATTTAAGAGAGCGATTCGTTCAGACGGGAAATCTTTTGGATAAGTTGATGGTTCAGAGAATCAGTTTTGAAAGGGATTTTCATAATGTAAGGGATAGAATATTTACAAATTCATGCGTTGTATGATGTTCAGAGATTGAATTTTGATGGTGACCAAGGATAGTTTACTTTTAATGCACACAGAGGGTAAAAGGAAAACTCCCAAAAAGTAAAATAGGCGAGCCAACTGGCATGGTTTTGAATTCTTCTCTAATCCAGCCTGTTTTTCCTTTAAAATTTACTGCACCTTACAAACCGAAATCTACTAAAACGATTTTAGAAGTAGGGAAAGCTTGCTTCAATGGAGTTTGCCCTATCGAGGAACAAGTGGAGCAATTTGATCGTAGTTTTAAAGACAAAAAGGGTTCTTTTGGAGATGATTCGGCGCGTAAGTCTTAAAGCAAGAAGCTATAGCACAAACTCATATGGAAATGTGCAGATACTCATCACATTACATACTCATAGAACTTTATCACATGTAGCGCAACAATGTACACCCATTGCCCTGTATGCTGTCACACAATAAGATACTTGAAATCTAGAAAAAGTTTTCGCACCCAGCTCTCCTAATTTACTATTATTTTAGATATTCAAGGTCCTTCCAACGATGCCCCGAAATCCGGTAAATCCCGTACCTTATCCCAAGATGAAAAAAATTTGCAAAAAATAATCAGCCGAATGAGAAAAAAAAATATCGATACACTATTCGAATCACCTGAAATCCTTTTCAAAGAATACAAAGCAAAAGATGAGGCGGCAAATAAACTTGCTTCAAAACGGGCACCAGCTGACAAATATGAAACCAGTAACACAGTTCCCAAAGTTGAACGAAACAAATTAGTACCTCAAGCGAATGCAATTCATGCCAAAAAGATTGAAGAAATGAGAGGAGAAATGTTGCAAATGAAAAATGAGGTCCCTTTGAACGATGCCGCTCCCACGGAATTGATAGTTGCACCTGCGCACATGGCATTCGCTGCCAGAAACAAAGGGAAAACAAGAAAGCTAAAGAAACGAACAACGGTGAAAGAATTGATGACTGCTCCAGTCTTTTTTGACGAAGATAAGAACTCCCCCAAATCTAGTAATACATTTCTCGACCATCTCCACAAAGTAAACTCAGTTAAGAAAGTTTTAACACAAAAATTTGGAAAGGGAAGCCAATACGAGGATAATATGACCACAGTGGCTATGAACAAGTTACTTAAATCTAGAAAACAAAGATTTAGAGAAAAGAGTGAGCGGAAAAATCTTGTGCAAAATCATAGAGTTGTCCATCCTGTGAGCACACCTCCTAAAGGGGAAGTACATGAGGAAGCTACTCATGATAGTCAGGATAAGAAAGTTAATCGTCGAAGAATGTCATTGGATTTGAGGAGGTGGCTGGATGACGTTCAAGGAAAACATTTTGCAAGTGGAAAGAGAGACAAGGAAGATGCTGATAGATTATTCGTGTGAACAGAGAATTTAATCGAGATGGAAATAAACGTCTTGTGACTTAAAGTCATTTGATTTTTTTTGCTCTTTTAGTTAACAGGTGAAGGAGAAAAATAAGTGAGCTATAAATGGGATTGGTTTTGATTTGGCTTTGAGCATTCAATAATTTTATCAGTTGCTGGAACCAGTGCTGGAAGTGTGGTAAAATGCACGACATACTAGATTTTGATTTTTGCAATGTGTAGTTAATATTATTTACTGCTATGCATACTGACGCATATGCATATTAGTGTCAAATGGAAATGCATAATTTAATTTTTAGTAAATACAGTTAACGGTATAAAAATGAAGTCTAGGGATGTGTTGTCGTGCATGCTCAATTATCTTCCGATAAATAGATTATAGCTTAATTTCAGTTGATAACGTCAAAATTATAGGGTTTCAAATGTCGTCTCTTCAGATTTCTTTTTTAGTTCAAGCTGCGTTGTTTGGCTTAGAACTATGAAGCCTCATGTGCTTGATTGAACATGATAAATATTCTAAAATTAGTTTATAGTTGACATCTTTTTGAAACTGTGAATACATTCGTTTCCTTTTCGTTTAATGGTTTTTAAGACTAAGATAACATGCACATATTAGCAGCATAAAAATCTCGATGTGGTGTGGTCTTGTTGTAACACATTTTGCAAAGTCGTCTTCACTCTAAGTGTGAAACTCACAAGTTACAATAAAAAGTTATGATAATGGTGCAACCTAAAACATTCTGAATCAGACTCATTCAGTTTATGGTTTCAGTTTGAAGCTTTAGAGTTATGGCTTGAAAGTTCAAATCAAGGCTTTGGCTACGAAACTATTATCAATAACTCGCTTCCAAGAAACTTGATTATTATCATAGACACTACTTAAACAGTGATACCAGTAAAACTATACTTGCGCCACTGATGACTCACTCTCAATATTCAACTTACGAATGTATTTATTATTACTATATCACTCACTAAGTTTACCATATACATTTATTTGATCGCTTGTGGAGAAAATGCCAGCTCAGCATAAAAGAAGATGAACAAGGGGCAGTTTATTATTAACTGTTTGCAGCTAACTAGTATAGTGTACTACCTATAAAGGAAGTCAAATCGAAGTTAAAGATATGATGAACAGAATCACTAACTCTACAGGATTACTGCAAGGACAATATTTTTGTATACCTCAAAAATAAGGAAAAACGACCTCATGTAAAGCTAATTATTATGCAAGCTTTCACAATCTTATTACCAACTAACAACATTTGGTTTTGAACATTTACAGCATACCATTCAAATTGATAGAATACGCTTGCAGTTAAACCATCTCTCTAACCAATCCAATCAGTCCAGCTGAAGATTTAAAAGGCCTAATTACGGTTTCTCGAATTGTTATACTCAAGTCTTTTAGTTGTTATGTTTTAATGTCTGAAGTCAGTAGTGTCAGTACCCAACTTACTCAGCCAGTTAATGAATTTGCTTACATTACATACTTATACTTTTTGTTGCTTTTGTTGCATTTCAGTTTCAGTGCCATGCTTCAGTGAAAAACAAGCACTCCACGACTATAGTTTCCAACTGCAACGTATTGACCAAATTTCTCATTTTCTGTTTATCCCTAGAAAGCAAAATTCTTCATTTAATCCACGCTCTTAAGTTCTTCATATTATTAATTAATCAGGTAATATAAATTCCTGGACAAAATTTTTTTTATGAATTCACATGCTGATAAATTTTTTGTGGTGCTATTAAATTCCATTAAGAAATTAAGAACTCAATGACCTTTACTATTTACCTTCCAGTAGATTGGTAATATTTTTTATTGGCTTGATCGATCTTATTTAAAAAAAAAGCTCCGTTATAATTTATTGATACATCAGTTTTACAGTAGAGTTACTAAAAAGAAAGACCCTGATATATTTAATACTGTGATTGTGAATGAAATGTTGAAACTTATTCATATATATTTTCATATGCATATGCACTCCATTATTTGCTTTCTATTTTTACTGGTAGAAATCATCTCAAAATGGCAAGCACTCGAACTTTATTGCTAGCTATTGGCTTAGGAGCCATGTTCATTTTTGCTACCTTTGGGAACCCTGCAGAAGCTGGACCGTTGGCTGATCCTGGTCCAGACTTCTTCAGCGATATATTTGGAAAGGCTAAGGAGGCATTAGACAGTCCTTCCTCTGTGGAGAGCGCAATAGAGGATGTCAAAAGGACTCTTGATGATGCTTTAAGACCACGCTCGAAAATGGAGAATGCCGTCGAAAAGGTCCGAGATATTTTTGAAGGCAAAAGGTAATGTAACGTAACTTGCTTAAAACTTATTATTATCAAATCATGACTTGGAGCAGGCGGGACCACGCTAAAATTTGTTTCATAAATTTTCAATATTTTGCTTCGTTCGTGGTACGATGTTAGATTTTTTAGTTCAGAAAAAACGAACTTTTCATGCATGAGAAATTATTCACAGTTTTCATCAGACAATTTCTCAAAAAAACCATTCAATTATAAAGATTTAGTTGATTTGATGATTGCATTTGTAGTATAAATTTTCTCTATTTAATTTTTCAATTAATATTAAAAAATTTCAGGAACCTCCACGTAGACTTTGACAGTAGCAACGGGATACAGATTTCTGCTGGGTACACCAATACCGAAATTGCCATGATGATTTGCGGAGCAGTTGTAGCCCTATTTCTCATGTGCTGGTGCTGTGCTCGGTGCTGCTTCAATAATTAGCGCATTTTCAGGTAAAAATTTATACACGTTTTATTTGCAATAATAATAATCAGTCTAGTCTTACTTGTATTATTCGCAGTATTTCTTGTTGTAATTAGAAGATAATGAATTACAGCTGCTAAATTCTAAATGAAGCATTAATTTTGTGTTTCAGATTTTACCATCGTGGTTTCGTGGTTCTTGGTCTGATATTTTTGCGTGCGTACGGGCCCTAGGAGCTTTTGTATTGTCCTAACTTCAGTGAATAACTTTAACTTTGTTTTGATATGTTCCTCTTATTTGTT
>Ga0210040_10006925_pt1 | contig 13908 bp, 8 predicted proteins | sample CryGeyCG12114_NA_FD_185462 | JGI IMG/M metagenome (GOLD analysis project Ga0210040, IMG submission 185462) | Groundwater microbial communities from aquifer - Crystal Geyser CG19_WC_8/21/14_NA (SPAdes) (version 2) | ecosystem: Environmental > Aquatic > Deep subsurface > Groundwater | place: USA... | reverse complement strand
CATTCACTGTTTTCCGAGCAGTCGCTTTCAATGGATTTCTGTACATGATTAACTCAACTACGCATTGCTACTGTGTAAATAGAATAACCTAAAATTTTCCATTTAAACTGGTAATCTTCCTCCAAAGAAATTATTACTGGTCTTATCTTCTTATTATGTCATTTACTATAGAGCAGCAACTTGCAGTGTAAATCTTCACATACTAATCAAGCTCGCAAATGCTGCAAATCTTTTGATGCGCAAGTAATACAAAAAAGGAATTCTCAGAACTCAGTAAACAGAACCTATGAGCACATCGATCTCATGTATATCACCATCACTGACAATGTTATATCCGCAATGCATTTCTGAGCAATTTTCTTGAAAATGGACACAAAATCTCCCTACTCTTTAGTACTAGTACTGATGTAGGGGAAATTTCAGATCAATTTTGAATTCTGTCTTTACTGAATTACCCTGTAACCGTGTGAAAAATCGAAAATATATTTCATTTTAGGCCCCATTTTCCCGGATTCTTTGTTCCATTGTTACTCACGACCGAGTGAGCATCGGATAGGAAAATTTTAGGTACCTACCCGGGTCACCCCTTGAAAGTACCCTAGGAGGTGTCAGAACGACTTTCAAAACATTTTCAAACTTGTGTATGAATACATTGCGTACGGACATCATTGCAAACTTTTTATTGTGGAAAATAAACTTTTAACGGCCTGAAATAAAAGATGAAGGAATAAATACAGTCTATTTTCGTTTAAAAAATTGGCGTATAGATTATATGTAACCTAGACCTAGATTTGTATTCCTACGCGTGCGCGTAGTAGATAGCGTCCTTTTTAATGTGTAGAGGCTGCACGCCAGCGCAGTTCTGATTACAAACCAACATTCAACATTAACTTTAGTTAGCTAAGTACATAAACACCACTTTCAGCGTCTTTGTTCTTTAATTGTTTTCTTTATGGGCAAGTATTGTATCTGAAAATTGTTCTGTTTGCAAATATCACATCGCAGTAGTAAAATAGTGACCTAGCACATATAGTCATAGTTGGAATAAGAACTTTGTACACAAGCCATCTGCATTTGTCTTGAGCTTGTCTCCTTTCTCAACACAACATGTGTATTATATAGCAATGGCTTGTACTTGCTAACGCTTCAGTTGCATTTTGTGCGTTGTAAAAGAACATGCTGTGGGTATAAAACTTCCGTCCGTATAATATCCACAGATCACGATGTACACGCGTTAGTGTAATGCGTTAGTTAGTCAATTAAAAGTAGTGTAAAATTAATTGGGTCAAGCTGTGAAGTAAAAGTATGACAGCGAGTCCAAAATTCACAAAATGGGTGAAAAAAGTGTACTACTAACTACGCTAGTTTAAGAAGTTCCATAGTTTGACTGTTTCATAGACGTTTTCTTTGTCTGGGTCAAAGTTATAGCCTTATAGACAGTAATATGATGTGGAAATTCCGGAAGAAGTCTTTAGCATGTGTTACAATAATCCTTTCAGTGTCATGTTTTGTCATATTTTTAGTCAGTATTGTTGAAGGTGATCAAGTGAATAAAATTAGACAGACGAGAAAAGTGGTGGACGATGAGGAACTAACTAGTCATGACGATGAGGCCATGTTGGCTTCAGTAGAAGAAGATTTATCTGAAGATGAGGATGATAATGATATTAGTTCTGATGTCACCTCGGCAGACAATGCGTCTGAGCCTTTTTTGTTCCCTCATGGACGGGCTCTTAATCGTGAATCTTCATTGTAAGGATTGTATATAATAACTTTTTGCAGTCATATTTTGAAGATTTTTTTTTTCATTTAGTGATTATATTATTGCGCAAGTTTGATGACACCAACTGAATTACGCAGTTTGTTTTTAGCTAAGAAGATAAAATAGTGGTGCATACTGGCATGCATTAGGAATAGAAATCTGTAGTTATCCCACAATATGTAAAATTATGAATGAATTCAGTCTGTTCTACTGCAAAAAAACAACTCATCAAGTTTGGAAGCCAAAAAAATTAAATTTTCATTCTTCTTGTTAATATGTGCAAGGAAAAAATTACATGACTTTTAGTTTTAAATTTCGACGGATTATAATGGCACTTTCGAATTATAAAAAGCTTTTATCTTTACCGATAAAAGGTAAATAATATGAAGAAACTACTCGTAACAATTGACAGTAAAATGAGTTAGCACTATAATAATTGATGAGAATAATTTCAAAACATTTTCCACGCCTAATCCTCAATAAGTAATCAACAATCTGGTATTCAGGTTGTCGTTAGTCGTTGTAATACATTACCAACACCGCAGCTTGGAAAAGGAGTTTTAACAATGCCCTTATTCACATTTGATTTAGATTCAGGCATGCACTTACCAGTTATCCATTATTTTATGCTGTGATATTGTTTGTATGCATGCCATCCCTACAGGTTCTTCAAACCACACCTTTGGTAATTACTTCACACAGGTTAGGTTCATTCACATGTAAATAATGTTTTCAATTTTTTTCTCTCAGAGACTCGCCCTGGACTTGGCGGTGTGACTATGATGATCACACGTGCAAACGGGAACTCTATACTAATACTTCCATGCCGAAACTTTCCTTAGATGTTTGCTGGCTTACTTGCGGTCAGTATGGTCCACTCTGGCCATATCCTACAGTCAAAGTAATCCCATTATTCAGACGCAAGTTTAGTATATAAACTCAAGAGTATTTAGTTATTTAGTCTACACATAATAAGATTTATAGATATTTTTGCCGACTTCTCACGTTCATTCAGTTCGTCAGTAGTCAGTCAGTAGTATAGGATTTTCATTAAGACCTTGATCCTATTTGTGATGCGAGTGATGCCACCGTAAATTGAATGCCTAATCAACAACATGATTTATGAATTCTTTGATGTAGACTTCTATGACAAAACTTTTGGTCGGATTCTATCCTCAAAATGTGGAGGTGACAGCAATTTATGCGCCACACAAGTCTGTAAAAGCCATGCTAAGTTATGCCAGCAACATTTTTTTGGACAGCGTTTTCAGGGTATGTGATTGTCCAGTGTTGATAATAATAGGATTAGTTTTTATTCCTATTGCGTAATAGTATTAGGCTTGCTAAAGGATGTATTCATTAAATTTAAATCCATTTTAACTTGGTAGTTTGTTAGCCAGTATTAATAATGCTTCTATATATATACTGATTGGCAGCTGGTACCGCATCCACAAGGACATTCAAGACTGGCTCGAGATCACAGCAGTCATCATTTTAATCCTCTTCATCACCAAAATGTCCTTCACAGGGAGCGTAATTTTGTCAAAATTACTCTAACTGCTCAGAATCGCGACACCAGACTTACGATGAGAACTGATGAGAGTTTCACTCTCTCAATCACAAGGTTCCCAAAGGTTTGTCATTAAAACGTTTACTTTAGAAAATGTGATACATTAAAATTTAAAGACTTGCAATTTCATACAATTAAATTCTGCGAATCATGGATTCAGTCAGTCAATGGAGTAGGAAAAAGCTAAAAAGCACTATCTACTCCTATCTACTGAAAATCAATAAAGCAGACGAATAAAAAATCCTATGTTATGCATTCCTGTTTATAAGAATCAAAATTATGCATGTTAATTAAATGATTCATTTTATGCTTAAGTAAGCACATGATTCCTTACAAGCCGAGAAATTTTGGGTTAGGAGTAAAACTAGAATGTATTTGTTTATCATTCTCCGTCCGCGTATACAAAAGCACGCACTGTTGCGTATCAAATACGCTGCGTGAAAGTCAAATACGGCAGGTTGGCACAGAGAACTAATTCTGCCTATAATCATGAGAATTGTTCGTTATTTTTTCTTTTTCTCGGGCACAGGGACAGGAACTGCACGTTTTGGTAGACATTGTTGGTGCTACATACTTCGGAGTGAGACACGCTTTAGAGACATTGGGTCAACTAATTGCATTTGATGAGAACATCAATTGTCTACAGGTTTGAATGAATGAATGAGAGCACATAGCTAAATGAGCTATTCCCAATTGTATTGTATAGATGGATGAAACTAACCGCCCTTTTAATTATAAAGATAGTGGCGGAGGCAAAAATTGAAGATAGGCCAGCATTTCCTTACAGAGGACTGATGATTGATACATCAAGGAATTTCATTCCCATTCGTTCTTTGAAGCGGATGATAGATGCTATGTCTTTTAATAAATTGAATGTACTTCATTGGCATCTCACTGATTCAAATTCTTTTCCATTCCAATCAAAAAGAGTCCCACAAGTAAATGTCCAGAAAGCTTAAACTATATTTTGTATTTGTAGTATTACTGTATAACTAGTGTTTAAATTGTGCATTGTGTGGGTAGATGACTCAATATGGAGCGTATTCATCTGAGAAGCTATATTCTCCAAAGGATGTGAAAAACCTGGTATTGTATGCAAGATTACGGGGAGTAAAAATCATTCCTGAGTTAGATGCTCCAGCTCATGCAGGTTATTTTTCGGATTTCACTAGTTGCGTTTAACATGCAATTTTTTTAAGTTAGTTTTACTTTCATGCACGGTTCATTTGAATCTAGGAAATGGCTGGCAATGGGGTCCTGAACATGGGATGGGAGATTTAGCTTTGTGTGTGAATGCCCAACCATGGCGATCATATTGTGGCCAACCACCATGTGGTCAACTGAATCCAATAAATAATTATACATACATAGTGTTAGGTACTTTTCTGTAACAAAATTGTTTGAAAATGTCAAGCTAGAATATTTGCATGTATCTTTATTTGTATGTTTCACAGGGGAAATCTTCAAAGACATGCTTGAAGTGTTTGACAAAGACATGTTTCATATGGGAGGAGATGAAGTTTTTTTCCAATGTTGGTACTACAATGAACAAATTCGAAGGTGGCAAGAGGAAACAGATTCTTATGATCTCATGGACCTTTGGGGGCATTTTCAGGACAAAGGTATTCATTCACTCTGACTGTGGGCCGTTTAATTGCGATTTCAGGCGATCGAAATGATATGTATTATGTATTTGTCTTTTCCACAGCTTATAAGAAACTTTTGGAAGCTAATGGGGGGCGGGCTATTTCACCTATTGTATGGACATCCGACATGACCAGTCGTGCTCGCAATCATTTGAACCCGAAAGACTACATAATTCAAATATGGACGTCTGGTATAGTCATAGTCATCACAGTTAAAGCAATTGATTGATAGCCTTGTTGGCGTTGGCCTATTTTAAAAATAATTTTTGTTGTTGATTTTTTTAAACAGCTACTGATATTCAAATAAAAGAATTACTACAAGGGGGATATCGAACAATTTTCTCTAATTTAGATGCTCTCTATTTGGATCATGGCTATGGCACATGGCTAGGGCGTGATCACTTCTGGACTATTAAAACGTGGCAGGTATTGTTGGATTTGCAGGAATGGAAAAGTATAATTTGTTGTAAAACTATATACTAATAAATTGAATGGTTGTATCTTTCATTTCAGGAGGTCTATGACAATGATCTTGTAAAAATTGTGGAATATCACATGGGCTCAAATTTTACCTACCACTCCATTACATCTGGTCAGATTTTGGGAGCTGAAGCTCCACTTTGGGCTGAAAAGGTGAACTAATATTTTTTACTGAAAAAAATAGTGCAAAATTGACATTTCATAAAATATTTAAGGTGGATGAGCATAACATGGAAATGAAATTATGGCCCAGAAGTGCCGCATTTGCGGAAAGAATGTGGTCAACTCCACTAAGTAGAAATGCAAGTGTTTATCCACGATTACTGCACCATAGGGCAAGAATGGCTAATAAAGGTATACATGCAGATAAATTGCAGCCCGAATCATGTCATCAACTAACCGGATTTTGTAGCGATCCATACAGTCAACTTTAGAAGCAACTATGATTTACTGTTTTGACGAATCCAAAAGTTAATTCTTCGACTCACACATAAGTAGTGAATCTGACATTATGCCAGTAAATCACAAAATTATTAAAAATCACACAATTCTGTCTGGGGATAAATGTAATAAAAATATAAGCTTTTGCTTTACTCGTGACCTCGTTGATATTTTGAGCCTTCTTGAACTAAATGTACAAATGTTTGTACAATAAAAAATGTCTATAAGGATAAAAAATAAAAAATATCAAACTTTTAGTGTTTAACAAAACATGTGTCTTCATCATTCGCTTTCAATAGCATCTAATAACAAGCCGGGCCAGGAGGCCAGGACTTAACAAGTGCAATAGTGCAACTTTTAGCAATCTAAATTTTCAACCATGCCCTTATTCATCTTCTTAGGTGCATAGGTTTCTGAACCTATGCACCTAAGAAACGCCTTAAACGTTAGATCATTAACGCCTTAATACCGTCTAGTCTATGTGGTTATGTGGTATGAACACGCAGTAAGAAATCCGCATTGTGCCCTGTAATTAAAACGACAACTTTTACTATAAAGCTGTTGGGCTATTAAAGTGTGCCAACTGCAAAAGCCATTTTTTAAATCCATGCATTCATCCTTCAAGTCGAAACTTTTAAAGCTGCATGGCAGTTGGCAGTGGTATATTCACAATTAAATTGAAATAATATTGAATTCAAACAAAATGCATTGTACTTTTTTTACACGTGCATTGCTGCAAGTAAACTTATAGTTAAATATTAACAAATTAATATACATTTACTACTATTTTTTAAGGAGCCAACATAATTTAAACCCAAAGTATCAAAAGCTCTTATACGAAAATACAAACAGCGAACAGGTGCGCAAGCCATACATAGCCATTTCTATGCATTGATGGAATTGATGCGGGATTTGTAAATTCAGCTAAAACAATACAACTTCCGCTCTACTTCCGTGTGTATTGAATTTTAATTTTAATGATTAAGTTTAAGTCAAGTAGTTAAAATAATCTCCAGTGTGATCTTACTTACCTGTGCAATCCGGTGCACAGAGGTCATCATTACACACCCCATTTGTCAGTAGCCATCAAAGTTGAACCTTCGAGAGGTCATCTGGTTTTGTCCCGAATGTTATTTTCTTTCTCTCATCTCGATTTATAAATTTCCCGATCGATTTAACTTATGTTAGATTACTCCTTTCGTGCAATGCTGCTGCTTTTCGGAAGTTGCATAACTGTGGAATCGGTGAGTCAAAGTCAAAGTAAATCTTGAATTGAAATGCAATAAACTGATTACTGATCTGGATTTCTGATTCTGCTCCAATCTTTGAATGAATAGACTTAGTTGACACAATCAAATTTTCGATGGTCGCCAATCTGACTTCTTTTTGACGCATTCAATCTTATTGATCTAGGATTCAATACGAATACCAACGTTATTGAGAACTATCAAGGTTAGAACTATTTTGTTTACATTTGATTGGTACTAAAAGTTGTGTAAACAAAGATTTGGTGTTCTCGTTTGTTCCGAATTGCGCATTTGTGTTAACTATAGCGTGAATTTGGTATTTTATGCATGAATAAATTTTCAGGCAAAAATATCATGGCTAGGAGACCTACAAATATGATGATGGGTCCGCCTTCTGGGTCTAGTCGCCCTTCTTGTAAGTAAACTTTAGTATCCTTTCAGGGTTCTACTTGTGCTATAAAATTATTGATAATTTTTTATGAATTTCCAGTCAACCTGCCAATAGATGGATCGCCGCGTCCTAAACCTAGTAATTTAGGCATAAATTTGAAATCTTTAAGTCGTGCACACGAACGAGAGCATGCTGAAACCGATTCTAAGTTTAATAAAATAATGAATCGGTCAGGACTCATTTTGATGGATGGACATGTATGTTGTTTCATTAAATTACAGCTTAAATTAAATCGGTGCGTGGCTAGAAATTACTTTTGTTTTGACATGTCCAATGACATTGATTTCATAGTTTTACAAGACTGAGTTGAAGGATTTGGAAGATTTGGGGGAGTTGGGTACAGGAACTTGTGGTCACGTGGTGAAAATGAGACATCATCCCACTAAAGGAATCATGGCTGTCAAAGTAAGGTTTTTTATGTTTTTTATTGTAAACTTCTTGGAATGTTGGCAAAACCTTTTATTTCTCCGGTTCAGCTTCAATTCACTTATTGTTTTTCTTTCAGCAAATGAGACGTTCAGGCAATAAAGATGAAAACAAGCGAATTATCATGGACTTGGAAGTGGTGCTTCAAAGTCATGACTGCCCTTATATAGTGAGATGTCTCGGGTGTTTTATCACAGATGCAGATGTGTGGATTTGTATGGAGTTAATGCAAACGTGCATGGAGAAGTTGCTCAAAAAACTTAAACAACCCATTCCTGAAGTGGTGTTGGGGAAAGTGGTTGTAGCTACAGTCAAGGCTTTACATTATCTCAAAGAAAACCATAACGTTATTCATCGAGACGTAAAACCTTCCAACATTCTTTTGGATGAAAAGGGAAACGTGAAGCTTTGTGATTTTGGAATTTCTGGGCGACTGGTCGATTCCAAGGCTAGAACTAGGAGCGCAGGCTGTACTGCCTATATGGCTGTAAGCTGATTTTGTAAACTAAAAATTGCTCTTCATTTTTTACTTGTGTTTAGTTCAAGGTGAATATATATTTTTATAGCCTGAAAGAATTGATCCACCTGACCCCTCACGCCCAAGTTATGACATTCGGGCAGATATCTGGAGTTTAGGAATAACTCTAGTTGAACTTGCCACAGGTAAATTTCCTTATGGAAATTGTACCACAGATTTTGAAGTGATGACTAAAATATTATCCGATGAGCCGCCTACAATCCCAGAAAACGGAAGCAATTCTCTCAGTCTCTCTGCCGAGTTCAGAGATTTTGTGAGCAAATGCTTAGCGAAAGATTACCGAAAACGTCCAAAGTATAAAACATTACTTGAACATCCGTTTATTAAAATAAGCGAAAAGCGTCCCGTGGACTTGACCGTTTGGTACGATATTGTTTGCGGCTCACCAAGAACTCGTCAACCATACACGTCTTCTTCATCGTGTGGCAGGTAAACAAAAAAATACGACCACTAGCTGCGCTGTTTAAATACATATATTTAATCTACTCGGGTATTTAAGACAGTGTTTAACTAGCTAACTAACATCAACTTTCTGATGATAATTCGTTTAGTGCCAATGCAAGACTATCGGGTCGTTTCAATCGTAGCAGTACATCCGCGAATGGAGGTTCTGGACGCTTTGAAATGACCAGTCCAAGCCCTAGCATTGCTCGGTTTGATCGTTATGAGCATCATGAATTTCGACGCTCCAATTTCGATCGCCTCAATTCTGAGCCATTGCCTAGTGTCCGGACTCCAAGCACACCCGGAACTCCTAGTCCAAACCCCCCTGAGCCTCCTCCAAGGTAGATTGATTGCTTTAACTTTCTTTAGCTTAGTCGGTTTAATCGCTATTCATTACTATCCAGAAAGAATTCGCAACTATTCGGTCAATATTCGTCAAAGTTCAGGTTTTTAACCTTAACGGAGATTTGTTTCATTTGTAATTATTTAACATTGTAAGTTATTAGTTATTCTGTTTTTTTCAGCAGAGGATTGACTTTTGAATGGCTAGTTAGTTAGCAGCTGCTTAGCTGTGTTTCAGTGAACTCATGAGTTGACCAAATTGTTATTTAACATGGTATTCTAGGTTGAGTAGGATGACACCTGGCTCAGACGGCATGAGAACGCCCCCAACCAGCACAAGCTCAACGAATAGCAGTGCCAATAATCTTACAAGTCCCAGTCCGACTGGTATGTCAGTTACTAATGGAAGTCCATCGCCTGAAAGCCATAGTACAGGTCCATTTCAAAGGTACTTTTATTCACGCCTTTTCTACACACCGGAGCCAACTCGAAAAAGGTTTTTCGAGTTTGGTTCCAATCGGCACAACCATTACCCACCACATTAAGTTGTTGCTAAATTTTCCATTAATTATGATTTTCTTTTGTTTAATTTATTCTTTGTAAAGACGCCTGCAAACCTTATTTTTGTGCTACTCCAGCTCATGTTGAATTTTTGCAGCCTGCACTTGTCTTTTCATTCTTTCTTCTTGTTCCTGTCCATCGCCATGCTTGAGATGAGATGCAAGTTTTGTTGACGGTGCTCAAGAACAAATAATTATTATGCTATATTTTAGTTGCTTTGCAAAAAGGTTGTGTATGACGAAACGACATGTCTTTGATTGATGGTTTTGAATGAAAATTAAGTTTACAGCAGTGTTTTTTTTTGTGTGGAAGAATTATTTATCTGGTGTCTATCTGTTTGATTATTGATAAAGTTCAGCTAATTATGATGTCATGTGTTGTTTTTTTAAAGAAATTTATTGGAGTTTTTCTAGGTGCTTGTGCACAATTGCTTCTTTTTTTTTACCTAGACCATAAGATTACTGTTCATGTTTCGATTCTGTTCTTACGTTTTTGTTTTATTGTTTACTTGTAGATAATGAACAACTCTCGCTCCATTCTATTTTGCATGCCATCCCCGTTCGCTCCGAAACGCATTTGATTCGCATCTATACCCATAATTTTATATGATAGCTATACGCATATTTAGTACTGATGTCGTTTTTTTCGCGGAGAACCTAGTGATGATATTAGTGTACGAAACGAACTGTAAATGCGTAATTATTTATTTTGCGAAACGTATTTTATTTGGAATCACAACAACAGACATACTATATCATTCCTGAAACTTTTTTTTGTATTGCTTGATTTTTGATCCTTTATGAAATGTAATAGGTGATTATTATGGGAATATGATCACAATGTTTTACTTGTTCGGTTAAGTTTTATTATAAATGTGATGTGACTGTGAGTAATGAGTTTATCAAATTGTTAATATATAATTTTTGACTATTTTTGTTTAATTTGGAATTCATTTTTATGGTTTGATTTTTTTCGAAACTAGAAACTTCATAAAATTTGTCAGTGTGCATTTCGCTTTAATTCTTGGAGTTTTCTGCGATGTGTTTTATATGAAGCAAAAATACACAGTGGACACATTCGCTAAAATTGTTGTATACTATTTGATCGCGATCGTTAAACTTAGATTCTCAAGAAAAGTATAAAAATCTGTGAGCCCTATATGTAGTCAATGAATTATGTGCTTACAAGCATAGACGATACTTAAAATATTCTATTGTGGCACTACTATTGTGGTATCAAACAGACGCGTAAAGCAGTAATCATAGCCAATAGCCATACCTAACCTAGTAAAATAATTCTTGGAAATCACACATAAAATGTTGTCATGTGCCTAAACTCAGGCATTAAGGTGAATATTTTAATGTTGAAAAAATCCTTTAATTCTGAATTCCATTTGAGTCATTTTTTGTGATATGGAGACTTTATATTATGAAGATCATATCACTCATCGCCTCCATAACTTAATAACGTTATTCATTTAAAGCTATATGCAAGAATTTATTTATTTTGGCTTCGTTCCTCCAGTAGTTCTTATTGATAATGTTCACCTAGCTGCTATTGTAATACATATGTATGAAATTATCAAGTATTAAATATGATTGTGACTTTATATACTAATTAATCTTATTTATTTCTGTCATCCTCTATCCTCTACTATCCTTCATCATCTTACTTACGTGATGTTACCATACTACTGTAGCTTGCTATGGGTGACAACATGACGTCAATAATATGATGCACACAATGGGTTCATCATGTCTGTGGCAATAATAATTGTTGAAATCAGTCATTAACACAAGGCAGACTTTGTGTGCACGGTTTAGGATACTAACTGACTGAGAAAGTGCATATTTCAAGTCCTAGTCAAATTAATCAATACAATAGCATCACTGGAGTCTAGGAATATTTATTTTCCATCCTCAAATCATGACAGTGCACCCAAAAAATTTAATATTGACTTGAAAAGATTAATTGACATTGACAAAAATTGTGTATAGTTTAAAGCAACTGAAAAAGTATATTTTGTAGTAGGTAAATAATGACAAGATTCTTTTCCAGGACTTGGTTGGTTTGCTGGTTTTAAATAATGTGGATTTTTTTAGCATTTGCAATTTTCTCCACAACAGCATTTGCCTCCAGATTTGCAATCGCATTTTCCACCACCGGCTTCCTCTCCCATACACTTGCAATCGTCACCACAGGTGCAGGTTCCACCGGATTTGCAATTACATTGATTCTCTGCAGCTTTACCGGTGCAACATCCTTTGCATCCAGTTGCTGAATCCCCACAATTACAGTTTTCGCAACTGCATTTCATTGTCTTTCCATCTGCAGATGGTTCGCAACATGGTTTCTCATTGTTACAGCAGGAAACTGGGGTTTCAACTGTTGAAAAAAAAAAATTTTCAAAATATTTTGTAATATTCTGAAATACTCGTCTTTTAAATATTCTTAATATCAAAAAATGCTGTTAAGCTGACTAGCATGAATTTTTAATATTTTAAAATATGTACCTTGACAGCAGCCAGGCATGATGAAGGTTTTTAGAAATTGATAATTCAATGTCCTGAAACTGTAGATAACAATTTTAAGATTACACTTTTTGAAAATAACTTTAGATGATTCAAAGAATATTAGATTGGGAATGGTCAAGAATGGAATTAGAAGCATAGGGTACGCCACAAATATTTAATTATTCCATGTAAATTTTCAATATCTGTCCTAACATGGCAATGACCGGAATATGTTAACCATTCTATGCATTACTGACTCACTTGCGGGAATTGTACATTAAGCATGGAACTCTAACTTGTACAACTGCTCATTAATATAAAATACACACAGGATGTAGATTGTTAATTATTCTGATACAGTACACATGGTAAATATGTATGCTGAAGAAAGTTTGTAATTTTTAGGGTCGGGAATACAGAAAATAGTCCAATATGACATTTATTTGAGGTTTTGAAACATATGGACACATAGTATAGTCGTTTTACATGCATTTCGATGACCCACAATGCTCATTTCTAATGAACGCAGAACGCGCAGTTAATACAATAGTATGTATCATGTAATATGGTAATTTAAATCAGGCTTGGAAGTAATTATTCAGCTTTAATTTGTAATACTTACCTGTTTTTAGTTGGTCTGGTCGGTAGATGTGAATGGACAAAAAAATCGATAACGTTCTGGATATAGATGAATGAACTAGTGCTCTCCAAATGAAAAGAAATATATGATCAACTTGAATTTATATAGACAATAAGTGGGTGAGAAAAGCGCATCTGTACTATTACGGTAGTGCAATCTGCGCATCAGGTACCGACAGATTAGTTTATCAATGAAATCACTTTTAGTTATAGTGTTTAAATGATGAGCATTATTTCCTGCACGTTGCATGATAAAAGTTAATTTTAGAAAGCGGTGCAATATGTGCGGTTTGGTTAAGATGTCAGGATGATTTATTATTTATTATGTATTGGTTCACAGTTGTGTACACAAAGATTACCTTTTTTTATTTGAAAGGCGAAAATTTGTATTATGCAGTTTTTGGAGCGTATGAGTTATAGTCTAAATTCACTAGTGAAAAATATGCTTTTACGGTAGCTTAAATGATTAACTAACTATAGCAGCAAATGATATTAATACTTATTATAATGGCTTACATTTGATTGGAAATGATTCATTTGCAAATATTCTAGAAAAAGTTCGTAATAACTAGTCACATTATTATCCCAATCTGACTCATTTCATAGTTAAGTCCTTTCGTGTCATCTTGTCTAAATGCTTCGTTCATTAGTAATAACAACTTATCTAATTAGACTGCTAAATGCATGCATCTGCTTGTGAACTAGTAGACAACTTTGTCACATATCACCTGCCAAATTTGTAGGTAGAATGCATGAATAGCGGGTGTACTTGCCAAACCATACAAACTTGAAGGGAACTTCAATATGACAATATCATTGCATGTGAGACGTTCAAAACGCATGAAAAT
>Ga0210040_10006924_pt1 | contig 13908 bp, 15 predicted proteins | sample CryGeyCG12114_NA_FD_185462 | JGI IMG/M metagenome (GOLD analysis project Ga0210040, IMG submission 185462) | Groundwater microbial communities from aquifer - Crystal Geyser CG19_WC_8/21/14_NA (SPAdes) (version 2) | ecosystem: Environmental > Aquatic > Deep subsurface > Groundwater | place: USA... | reverse complement strand
GTCGACGCTCTGACCCGGCTGTACGTCGACAACCGCCAGTTCCTCGCGCCGTGGCAGCCGCTGCGCCCCGACGCCTACTTCACCGTGACCGGGCAGCGCGAAGCCGCTGACGCTGTGCTCGCCCAGCAGGACAGAGGGGTCGCCGTCCCCCTGGTCATCCTGGAGGGCGGCGGCGGGATCGTCGGCACCTTGACCATCTCCTCCATCATCCGCGGCGCCTTCCAGTCGTGCAGCGTCGGCTACTGGCTGGCAGAACGCGCCCAAGGGCGGGGCCTGGCCACCGCCGCCCTGCTGGAGGCCGTCGAGCTCGCCTTCGGCGAGCTCCGCCTCCACCGGGTCCAGGCCGAGACGCTCACGCACAACAGGCGCTCCCAGCGCATGCTCGAGCGGGTCGGCTTCCAGCGGTACGGCGAGGCCCGGTCCTACATGCACATCGCCGGCCAGTGGCAGGACAACGTCCTCTACCAGCTCCTGACCCCCACGCCGGAGCGAGTCGTGACCTACGCCTAGCAGCAGCAGGTGGCCGGGGCAGCTCTGGTTCCCGCACGCGGATCGGCTACCCGGTCACCAGCCGGGGCCCGGGAAGACCTCCCGGTGTGGACGTCCAGGTCCGAGGCGTGACGGGCTGTGCTGTCAGAGCAGCCGGGCTCGCAGGGTCGGGAGGCCGTCGCCGGTGAGGGCCCCGAGCACAGCGCTGCGCCCGGTCAGGACCAGCAGCAGGGCCTCGGCCCGACCGCGGACCGCTGGGCCGTCGCCGTGCGCCCAGTCGATGTCGTCCGCCTGGAAGTGCAACCCGTCCAGCAGACCCCGGGGGACGAGGCCACGGGCGGCCCGACCGGTCAGGAAGGTGAGCGACGTCCGCACCCGCTCTTCCGGGAGCTCGCGCGCCAGGCCGAGCGGCCAGCGGATGTCCAGGCCGTGCACCAGCAGGTCGGTGAGGGGCGCCTCCGGGCCGGCCCCGGGTGGGGTGAAGCGCGATGCCGCTCGTCGTCGCAGCACCTCGACGATCTCGTCGAGCGGTCGTCGGGCCTGCCGGCGGGTCAGGCGGACGTTCGCGCGATCGACGTCGCCGCGACAGGCCAGCATCGTCAGCAGGAAGGTCGGCATGCCCACCGTGAGCGGCATGACCAGATGAGCAGCGACGTCGTGGACGCTCCACCCGCTGCACAGGCTCGGCGCCGTCTGCTGCTCCGCGGTCAGCTCCGACAGCATGTCGGCCACGGCCCGCCGCTCGTCGGCGATCGCCGCGAAGGTGTCCATGCGTGAAGGGTTCCACGCCCGTCCGGAGGCCCTCGGGCCGAGGGAACAGCGGGGACTGCACGAGGTCCGGTCGCCGATCCCGGCGGTGGTCACCGGCCGACGCAGCAGCAGTGCCCTGACCAGCGGGAGGCGGGGCCGGCGGTCGGATTCGAACCGACGGCCTACCGATTACAAGTCGGTTGCGCTACCGGGCTGCGCCACGCCGGCCGGGCGTTCGCGGAGCAGCCTACTGACCGGCTGCGGCCAGCCAGGCGCGCGTGCCGTCGTCGGCGGGCAGGAACGTCTCCAGGGCCAGCTCGCTGGCGGCCACGTCCAGCGGCGTGCCGAAGGTCGCGATCGTGCTGTACAGGCGCAGCCGCCGGCCGTCGACCTCCAGCTCGAGCGGCAGGGCGAACGTCGGGCCGGGGTGCGGCTCGACGGCCGAGGGCGCGGCCGGGTACGCCTCGACCTCGGCGAGCAGCGCCGTGAGGTCGGCGGACGGGGCGGTAGCGGCGTGCCGCCGGACCTGACGCAGCAGGTGGGCGCGCCAGGCGGGCAGGTTCGTGACGTGCCGCGACAGCCCGCGGGGGTGCAGCATCGCCCGTACGACGTTGACCGGCGGGTCCAGCAGGTCCGGGTCGACCAGCGCCATCAGGCGGTCCACCGCCGCGTTGGTGGCCACCACGTCGAAGTGCGCGTCGAGCACCAGCGCCGGCCACGGCTCGTGCGCGGCGAGAGCGAGGTCCAGGACGTCGAGCAGGTACCGGGTCGCCGCAGCGTCGCGGCGGGCGTCCTCGTACGCCGGGGCGTGGCCGGCGGCGAGCAGGATCTGGTTGCGGTCAGCGAGCGGCACCTCCAGCGCCTCCCCCAGTCGCAGGACCATCTGCGGGCTCGGTCGCGACCGGCCGGTCTCGACGTACGACAGGTGCCGGGCCGACGTCCCGGCCAGGTTCGCCAGGTCGAGCTGGCTCAGGCGACGCCGCTCGCGCCACTCCCGCAGCAGCGCACCGGCCCGCCGCGGGGACCGCGGGACTGTCGTCGTCATGCCCGCACGGTAGGGACGGCGACGGCCGGTGGCCATGACCCGCGAGGTCATGGCCACCGGTCAGGCGCCCGGGGCTCAGCCGCGCTGGACCTGGTCGCGCGGCGCCAGCTCGCCGAAGAAGCCGACGACCTGGCCGACGCGACCGTCCGCCGCGAGGTCGCCGGTGTCCATCCCGGTCGCGGCCACGACGCCGTCCGCTCCCGTCAGCGCCCACGAGAACCGGAAGCGGGCGTGGTGCTCGTCGACCTCGCTGGTGCGCAGGAACGCGTGCCCCGGGTACTGCGCGTGCAGCGCGTCGCCGAGCGAGGCGATCCCGTCGTGGCCCTGCCCGGCCAGCGGCGGGTCGGTCAGGCCCCCGTCCGCTGTCCACGCCTGCTCGACCAGCCGCCGTCGGTGCGCGGCGTCGGGCTCGTTGAGCGCGGCCAGGTAGCGGTCGACGGCTCCGGCCGCCGTGGTGGTGCTGTCCAGGGTCTGGGTCATCGGGTCCTCCTCGTGCGCCGCGCCCGGGTGGCAGCGGCTGCGGACCACGCTGTCCTCGGGGACGCCTGCGGTCGATGACCTCCGACGTCGGAGGCTCTCGGCCGTACGGCGCTAGGAGGCCGCCGCCCGGCGGCGGCGCGCCACCTCGGAAAGGGCCACCGCCGCGGCGATGCCGGCGTTCAGCGACTCCGTCCCGCCGGCCATCGGCACGCTCACCGTGACGTCGCACCCGGCCTCGACCAGGCGGCCCAGCCCCTCGCCCTCGCTGCCGACCACCAGCACCAGCGGCGAGGTGGCCAGCTCCAGGTCGTCCAGGCTCGTCGTGCCGCCGGCGGCCAGCCCCGCGACGAACAGGCCCGCGTCCCGGTACTCCTTGAGCGTGCGCCCCAGGTTCGTGCAGCGCGCCACCGGCAGCCGGGCGGCCGCACCGGCGGAGGTCCGCCACGCCGACGCGGTCATCCCCGCGGCCCGGCGCTCCGGGACCAGGACGCCCTGCGCGCCGAACGCCGCTGCCGACCGCACGACCGCTCCGAGGTTGCGCGGGTCGGTGACGCCGTCGAGCGCGACGAGCAGCGGCAGGTCCGCCTCGAGCGCGCGGGCCAGCAGGTCGTCGGGGTGCAGGTACGTGTACGCCGGGACCTGCAGCGCGATGCCCTGGTGCAGCTGCCCCCCGGTCATCTTGTCCATCTGGGCGCGGGTCATCTCCATGAGCGCCACGCCCGCCTTGCCCGCGAGCGCCACCGCCTCGGTCATCCGCTCGTCCGCGGACGTGCCGAGCGCGACGTACAGCGCCGTCGCCGGGACGTGGGCCCGCAGCGCCTCGACGACGGGGTTGCGGCCGACGACCGTCTCCGGCGCGTCCGGGCTCGCCCGCCGCGGGGAGCGCGGCGGCCCACCGGCCGCCGGACCGGGGGACCCGGACGCGGCCCGCTTGGCGGCGGCCGCGGCCTTGCGCGCCGCAGGGTGGTGCGGCCGCTCGGTCGCCTTGGGCGTCGGCCCGCGGCCCTCGAGCTTCTGCTTGCCCTGACCGCCGGAGCCCAGCGCGGCCCCCTTGCGGTGCGAGCCGGTCTTGCCGGCCCGTCCGCCCTGGCCGCCCTTGGCGACCCCCGTCCTCGGCTTGCCCGTCACGTGCCCACCCTCCAGCGCGCCCCGCCCGGCGTGTCCTCGAGCACGACGCCGGCGGCGGCGAGCCGGTCGCGCAGGGCGTCGGCCTGCGCCCAGTCCTTGCGGGCGCGCGCCTCGGCGCGCGCCTCCACGGCCAGCTCGACGAGCGCGTCGACCACCGGCGCGAGCTCCCCGGAGGCCGACGGCCACTGCGACACGGGGTCGAGCGCCAGCACGCGCAGCATCCGGCGCACGTCCGCCAGCGTCGCCGCGAGCGCGGGCCGCTCCCCGGCGTCGAGCAGCGCGTTGCCCGCCCGCACGCCGGCGTGCACGACCGCGAGCGCCTGCGGCACCGCCAGGTCGTCGTCCATCGCCGCGGCGAACTCCGCCCACGAGGCCTTGGACAGCGCCTCGTCGACGGCGAGGTCACCCACCTGGGCGCTCGCGTTGCGCACGAACGTCTCGATCCGGCCGTACGCCGCCTCGGCCTCGGTCACGGTCGTCGCCGACCACTCCAGCGGGGAGCGGTAGTGGCCGGCGCCGAGCGCGTACCGCAGCACGGCCGGGCGGCTCGCGGCCAGCACCTGCTCGACGCCCGTGACGATCCCGCTGCTCTTGCTCATCTTCTCGCCGCCGGTCGTCACCAGCCCGTGGTGCAGCCAGGTGCGCGCGAAGGGGTGCCCGGCGCTGGTCGACTGCGCGATCTCGTTCTCGTGGTGCGGGAAGACCAGGTCGACGCCGCCCGCGTGCAGGTCGAAGACCTCGCCCAGGTGCTCGACCGCCATCGCCGAGCACTCGATGTGCCAGCCCGGACGTCCCGGACCCCACGGCGAGGGCCAGGACGGCTCTCCCGGCTTGGCGCCCTTCCACAGCGCGAAGTCCAACGGGTCGCGCTTGGCGGCCACGGCCGCCTCGCCCGCGCGCAGGGCGTCCGGCGACTGGCCGGACAGCTCGCCGTACGACGGCACGCTGCGCACCGACAGGTAGACGTCGCCGTCGGAGGCGTACGCGTACCCGCGCTCGATGATCCCGTCGATGAGCGCGATGATCGCCGGGATGCTGCCGGTGACCCGCGGCGTGGCGGTCGGCGGGAGCACCTGCACGGCGTCGTACGCCCGCTCGAACGCGCGCTCCTGGCGGGTCGCCAGCGCCCACCACGGCTCGCCCGCGGCGGCAGCCTGCGTGATGATCTTGTCGTCGACGTCGGTGACGTTGCGGACCCAGGTGACCTGCAGGCCGCTCTCGCGCAGCCAGCGGTGCAGCAGGTCGAGCACGACGGCGCTGCGCAGGTGCCCGACGTGGGGGGCGGCCTGCACGGTGGGGCCGCACGTGTAGACGCCCGCGGAGCCGGGGCGCAGCGGCTCGAAGGGCCGCACCGTCCGGGTCAGGGTGTCGTACAGGCGCAGGCTCACCTGCAGGAGGCTACCGGCGGGCAGGGACGACCAGCGCCGTCGCGACGGCAGCGAGCCCCTCGCCGCGGCCGGTCAGCCCGAGGCCGTCGGTCGTGGTGGCGCTCACCGACACCGGAGCGCCCGCGGCCGAGGACAGCGCGGCCTCGGCCTCCGCGCGGCGCGGCCCGATCTTCGGCAGGTTGCCGACGACCTGGACCGCCACGTTGCCGACCTCGAACCCCGCGGCGCGCACCCGGCGCACCGTCTCGGCCAGCAGTGCCGCGCCCGAGGCACCCGCCCACTCCGGCGCCGCCGTGCCGTAGTTGCCGCCGAGGTCACCGAGGCCGGCCGCGGACAGCAGCGCGTCGCAGGACGCGTGCGCGGCGACGTCCCCGTCGGAGTGGCCGGCGAGCCCGTCGACGCCGTCCCAGCGCAGCCCCGCGACCCAGCAGTCCCGGCCCGGCGCGAACGGGTGGACGTCCACGCCCACCCCGGTACGGGGCAGGGGCAGGGGCAGCTCAGATGCGCTCACGCAGCACCGCCTCGGCGAGCAGCAGGTCCAGCGGGTGGGTGACCTTGAACGCCTCCTCGTGCCCGGGCACGGTCACGACCGAGCCGCCCATCGCCTCGACCATGCCGGCGTCGTCGGTGTGGACGTCCCCGGCCCGGGCGTGGGCGGCCTCGAGGACCTCCCGGCGGAACCCCTGCGGCGTCTGAGCGGCCCGGAGGTCGGCGCGGGGCACGGTGGCGAGCACCTGCTCGCCGTCGACGCGCTTGATCGTGTCGGCGAGCTCCAGGACCGGGACGACGGCCTGGGCGCCGCCCCGCAGCGCCGCGACGACCGCCGTCACCACGGGCTGCGGGGTCAGGCACCGGGCGGCGTCGTGGACGAGCACCAGCTCGACGCCCGGCGGCAGGGCCGAGAGGGCGGCGAGCACGGAGCGGCTGCGGGTGTCCGCGCCCTCGACCACGGTCACCTCGTACGCGGACAGCAGGGCCGTGACCTCGGCGACCTCGCCGACAGGGGCGGCGACCACGAGGTCGCCGACCTCCGGCGCCTCCCGCAGCCCGCGCACGGCATGCACCAGCAGCGGCTCGCCGGCGAGCAGGCGCATCGCCTTGGGCGCGCCGGGCCCCAGCCGCAGCCCGAGACCGGCGGCGGCCACGAGGGCGCCGACGGTCACCGGTGTCGGACGATCATCAGGTGCGGGAGGCCGTCATGCGCGAGCCGTCCGGGCTAGGAGGCGAGGACCTCGTCGAGCATGGCCTCTGCCTTGTCCTCGTTGGTCCCCTCGGCGAGCGCGAGCTCGCTGACGAGGATCTGGCGGGCCTTGGAGAGCATGCGCTTCTCGCCGGCCGACAGGCCCCGCTCCTTGTCGCGACGCCACAGGTCGCGGACCACCTCGCCGACCTTGTTGATGTCGCCGGACGCGAGCTTCTCGAGGTTGGCCTTGTAGCGCCGCGACCAGTTGGTCGGCTCCTCGACCGCGGGGGCGCGCAGCACCTCGAACACCTTGTCCAGCCCGGCCTGGCCGACCACGTCGCGCACGCCCACGAACTCGGCGTTGTCAGCGGGGACCCGGACGGTCAGGTCCCCCTGGGCCACCTTGAGCACGAGGTAGATCTTGTCCTCGCCCTTGATGGTGCGCGTCTCGATCGCCTCGATGAGCGCGGCCCCGTGATGCGGGTAGACGACGGTCTCTCCGACCTGGAACGTCATGTGTGGTGAACCCCTCTCGCAGGTGCTCCAGGCTAACACGGGCGGAAGATCGGCCGAACTGCGTCGTCGCAGGTCAGAGCCCCTCGCGCCCGTACGCAGGGGGTTGACAGAAGCCGGGTCCAGGTGCTGCGGCGGTCCGCGCGGGCTCCGACGGGTGCGTTGGCGCAGGAGCGGGGACGATGGCCGCATGGCCTCCGAGGACCCCCGCCACGGCGCGCACCGGGTGCCGGCGGACCGCGCCCCGGACGACGCCCGCGAGCTCGACCGCGACGTCGCGGCCCTGCACCGGGAGCGCCGCGCCCTGGCCCGCGCCCAGCGCCGCACAGCCCTGCTGACCAGCAGGCGAGGGCTGTCGGCCGCTCTGGTCGTCGGCGCCCTCGCCCTGGTGTCGATCTTCGGCGCGCTGCTCGTGGTGCTGCACCCGAGCTTCCCCACCCGCTCCCCGTCCCGGCCGCTCGCCGATCCCGAGGAGCCGGTCGGACAGGTCGGGGGCCTGCTCCCGGACGGACCGGTGCTGACCCCGGCCACGCGCACGACCGTGCGGGGGCTGCCCCGCCCCGGGGTGCTCGTGCTGGTCCCCGTCCCGTGCGACTGCGACGCCGTCGTCGCCTCGGTCGTCGGCCAGGCGATCCAGGTGACCAGGGCTGTGCGCCTGCTCACCACCGGCGCCGGGGACCCGGCGGGAGAGCGGGCGTCCGCCCTGCGCACGGGCCCCGCGCGGGGCCTGGCGACCAGCGGCGTCGACGTCGAGGGCGTGGTCGCCTCGGCGGTGGGCGCCCGCGGCGTCACCGTGGTGCTCGTCGCGGGCAACGGCGTCGTCGTGGACGTGGTCCGCGACGTGGGGGCGACGCAGCGGCTGGACGCCCCGCTCGGCCGCCTGCAGGCCAACCGCTGAGCGGTCCGGCTAGCGCTGACGCAGCAGCGCGGCGTACAGGGTGAGGCCGGGGCCGAAGGCCATCGCCACCACGGTGTCCCCGGGAGCCAGGTCGCGGGTCTGCTGCAGGCGGTCCACGACCAGCAGGACGGTCGCGCTCGAGCAGTTGCCGACCTCGCGCAGCACGTCGTAGCTCGGCGCGAGCTGCTCCTCCGGCAGGTCGAGGACCTCCCCGACGACCTCCACGATCCGGCGCCCGCCCGGGTGCACGGCCCAGCCGGCCACGTCCTGCACCGCGAGCCCGTGGCGCCCGAGCAGCTCCTCCACCACCGGCCGCGCGTGCTTGGCGAGCACCTTGGGCACCGCCGGCGAGAGCCCCATCTTGAAGCCCAGGTCGGTCACGTCCCAGCTCATGTGGTCGGAGGTGGCGACGTCGGTGCGCGCCACGATGTCCACCACCTCGAGCCCGGGTGCGTCCGGTGCCAGCACGACCGCGGTCGCGGCGTCGGAGAACAGCGCATGCGCGACCATCTGCTGCAGGTCGGCCGGGGTCGGGCGGCCGCTGCGGGCGCTCTGCGTGGAGGGCTGGACGTGCAGGCTGGTCAGCTCCAGGCACAGCAGCACCGACGGCCGGCCGCGCGCGGTGGTGAAGTCGGAGACGGCGCCGAGCCCCGGCAGCGCGGCGTAGCAGCCCATGTGGCCGATGTGCAGCCGCTGGACCGCGTCCGTCATCCCCAGGTCGCGGGCGAGCAGGATGTCCAGGCCGGGGGTGACGTAGCCGGTGCAGCTCACGACGCCGAACAGGCCGACGTCACCGGGATGGAGCCCCGCGTCGGCGAGGGCGGCGCCGACGGCCTCCTTGCCGAGCGGCAGGGCCTCGCTGAGGAAGCGCTGCATGCGGGCGCCGGTCCCCCACGAGGACACGTCCTCCTGCGTGGGGTCCACCACCCCGCGGCGCGTCTGGATGCCCGACGACTGCCACACCTTGCGCGCGATCCGGGCGTCGGCGTAGTGCTCGCGGAAGTAGCCGTCCCACAGCGCCTGCTGCTCCATGGGCGGGGGCAGGGCCGAGCCCCTGCCGACCAGGCTCGCGGTCAACGGACCCCCTCCTCGCGCACATCCGCCTTGACGCCCCGCGCCTGGAACAGGCCCGCGGTCGAGCGGGTGGGCAGCATCCGCACGTCGGGTCGCCTACCCGTCAGCCAGACGAGGTAGTCGACCGCAGAGGGCCGCAGACCGGACAGCGTGAGCCGTACTCCGCCGGCGGCCGCGAGGCGCACCAGCTCGGCGCGGTCCACGAACAGCGCGGGATCGTGCAGGTGCCGCGGCGGCCCGGCCGGCAGGCGCTCCGCGGCGGTGATCGCCGAGAACCGCGCCCACCGCGTGTCGGCGATGGTGTCCAAGACGAGCGTGCCCCCCGGCCGCAGCACCCGGCACGCCTCGCGCACCGCCGCCGGGAGGTCGGGCACGTGCTCGAGGACCTCGCCGGCGACCACCACGTCGGCGACCGCGTCGGGCAGCGGCAGCCGCTGGGCGTCGCCGCGCACGACCTGCACGCCGTGGCGCCGGGCGACCCGCACCGCGGTGCGGGACAGGTCGACGCCGACGTGCCGGTGCCCGAGGTGCGCGACGTGCGGGGCCAGCAGCCCGCCCCCGCAGGCGATGTCGACCAGCACGCTGCCCTCGCGGGTCGCGGCCGGGACCAGCCGGGCCCGGGCGGCGGCGATCCAGTGCAGCATCGCGAAGCGGCCGCGCAGGTCCCACCAGTCCCCCGACAGGTCGTCGTACTGCGCCGGGTCGTTGAGCACCGCGCCAGGTGTCGCGCCGCGTGTCATGCCCGCCTCCTTGTCGGCCCGACGGGCCGTCCGCTGCCAGACTGCAGCGTGACCACCGTCGCCGCCCTGGTCCGGGCCTGCCACCCGGAGCCCGCGGTCGCCGTCACGGCCATCGCCGGGGCGCTGGCCGCCGGGGCCGGTGCGCCCGTCGTCCCGGTCGCGGCCGCCTTCCTGTCCGGGCAGCTGGCGACCGGCTGGAGCAACGACTGGATCGACCGCGACCGCGACCTGCTCAGCGGCCGGACCGACAAGCCCGTCGCGGCCGGCCGGCTCGCCCCGCGGACGCTGCGCCGGGCCGCCCTCGCCGCGGCGGCGGCCTGCGTGCCGCTCTCGCTCGCGCTGGGGGTCCGACCGGGGCTGGCCCACCTGCTCGCCGTCGCCTCCGCGCTGTCGTACAACGCCGCGCTCAAGTCCAGCGCCGGGTCCTTCCTGCCGTACGCCCTGTCGTTCGGGCTGGTCCCGAACATCGTCGTGCTCGCCTCCCCCGGCGGCGGCATGGCCCCGGCCTGGGCGACCGCCGCGGGCGCGCTGCTCGGGATCGGGGCGCACCTGGCGAACGCGCTGCCCGACCTGGAGCACGACCTGGCGACCGGGGTGACCGGGCTGCCGCACCGGCTGGGCAGGCCCGCCTCGACGGCCCTGATGGCGGTACTGCTGCTGGCGGCCACGGCGCTGCTGGCGTACGGCCCCGGCGACCCGGGCGCCGTCGGCCTCGCGGCGCTCGTGCTCGCGGCCGTGCTCACCGCGTGCGGCGTCGCCCTGGCCCGCCGCCCCGGCTCGCGGGCCGCGTTCCTGGCGGCGCTCGCCGTCGCCGTGCTGGACGTGGGGCTGCTCGTGGCCCGCGGTGCGGCGCTGGCGACCGGCTGAGAGACTGCCCACGTGATCCGCACGCGCCTGGCCCCGCTCGCTCTGGCAGCCGGTCTGCTGCTGACGGGCTGCGGGACGGCGGCCCCGGCGGCCTCCGCGCCGTCGTCGGGCGGCTACCACGGCCCGGAGCCGACCTCGCCGCTGCCGAGGCCCTCGTTCGTGCTCACCGACACCTCGGGGGCCCCGTACGACTTCACGGCGCAGACCGCGGGGCGGCCGACGCTGCTGTACTTCGGCTACACCAGCTGCCCCGACGAGTGCATCACCGCGATGGCCGACGTCGCCGCCGCGCTGCGGGCGACCCCCGCCGCGCTGCGCGCGTCCACCCGGGTGGTGTTCGTGACCACGGACCCGGCGCGCGACAGCGCTCCCCGGCTGCGCGGGTGGCTGGACAAGTTCTCGACGAGCTTCGTCGGGCTGGTCGGCACCCAGGCGCAGGTCGACGCCGCCCAGCGCGCCGCCGCCGTCCCGGTGGCCGAGCGGGCCGGGCCGGTCCCGACCCTGCCGGGCAGGCCCGCGGAGCACACCCACGCGCCGGGCACACCGCCGCACACCCACGAGCACCCGCTCGGATACGGTGTCGAGCACTCCACAGTGATCTTCGCCTACGACGCCTCCGACCACCTGCCCGTGATCTACCCCGGCGGCAGCAGCCCGACCGACATCGCTGCCGACCTGCCGGTCCTCGCCCGCAAGGAGACCCTGTGAGCCTGCCCACGGTGCCCGTCCGACGCTCAGCCGGGACAGCCGCCGGCCTGGCCGCGCTGCTGCTGCTCGCCGGCTGCGGCAGCGGCCAGCGCGCGCAGACCTACCAGGAGCGCTCGGTCGCCGAGGCGACCAACGGCGCCATCGGCTCCATCGCCGTCCGCGGCATCTCGGTGACGGCGCCGACCACGGGGACCACGTACCCGGCCGGCAGCTCCGCCCCGGTCGCGCTGACGCTGGTGAACGAGGGCGCCGACGACGACGTCCTCATGTCGGCGAGCACCCCGGCGGCCACCTCCGTGCAGGTGAAGGGCCCGAGCCCGCAGCTCCAGGTCCCCCGGCTCGGCACCGCGGACCAGACGTACTCCCTGGTGCTCACGGGCCTCACCAGGGAGCTGGCGACGAGCCAGTACATCGAGCTCTCGCTGGCGTTCCAGAAGAACGGCAGCGGCACGATGCTCGTCCCGGTGCAGGTCAAGCCGGAGCAGGTGGCGCGCACGGACGGGACGTACGAGGTCCCCGAGACCGACAGCGAGGGCAACCCGCTCCCCCAGCAGGAGCAGCGGCCGGAGCTCGACACCGACGGCGGCGAGGCGCCGGAGGGCGACGCGGTGCCCGAGGACGAGAGCGACCCCACCGGGGACAACCCCCCGGACGCGCCCGTCGGGGAGTAGGCCACCGGCCTGCGGCTGCCCGGGGCCGCCGTGTCCCTGCGACGGCTTGTCGTACCCCGGACGTAGCGTCCGACGCATGGCTCGCACCGCGCTCAAGGACCGCCCGTCGCACCGCTGCAGCGAGTGTGGCCTGACCGTCGGCAAGTGGGTCGGGCAGTGCCCGGAGTGCCAGGCCTGGGGCTCCATCAGCGAGGTCCAGCTGCTCACCCCCGGCGCCGGCCGCGCGCACGGCCCGGTGACCGCGCCGGCGCTGCGGATCGCCGACATCGACGTGGAGGCGGCCCGCGCCCGTCCCACCGGCGTCGGCGAGCTCGATCGCGTGCTGGGCGGCGGGCTGGTGCCCGGTGCGGTGGTCCTGCTCGCCGGGGAGCCGGGGGTCGGCAAGAGCACCCTGCTCATCGAGTGCGCGGCGCAGGCGGCCCGGCAGGGCTCCCCGACGCTGTACGTGACGGGCGAGGAGTCGGCCGCGCAGGTGCGCCTGCGCGCCGGGCGGACCGGCGCCCTCGACCCGCAGCTGTGGCTGGCCGCCGAGACCGACCTCGGGGCCGTGCTGTCGCACATCGACGCCGTCCGGCCCGGGCTGCTCGTCGTGGACAGCGTGCAGACCATCGCCAGCGCGCAGGTCGAGGGCGGCGCCGGTGGTGTCACCCAGATCCGGGCGGTGACCAGCGCCCTGATCGCGGTGGCCAAGGAGCGCGGCATGGCCACCGTCCTGGTCGGCCACGTGACCAAGGACGGCGGCATCGCCGGGCCGCGCGTGCTCGAGCACCTCGTGGACGTCGTGCTCCAGTTCGAGGGCGAGCGGCACACGACCCTGCGCATGGTGCGGGCGGTGAAGAACCGGTTCGGCCCGGCCGACGAGGTCGGATGCTTCGTGCTCGGCGACGGAGGCATCCAGGGGCTGCCCGACCCGTCCGGGCTGTTCCTGACCCGGCGCCCCGACCCGGTGCCCGGCACCTGCGTCACAGTCGCGGTGGAGGGACGCCGCCCGATGCCGGCCGAGGTGCAGGCCCTGGTCGACAAGAGCCAGCTCAGCAACCCGCGCCGCGCCGTGTCCGGGCTCGACAGCAGCCGGGTCGCGATGGTGCTCGCGGTGCTGTCCAGCCGGGGGCGCCTGCGCCTCGCGGAGTGCGACGTCTACGCCGCGACCGTCGGCGGGGTGCGGCTGAGCGAGCCGGCGGCCGACCTGGCGGTGGCGCTGGCGGTCGCGAGCGCCCACAGCGGGGAGCCCCTGCCGCCGGACCTGGTCGCGGTCGGCGAGGTGGCGCTCTCGGGCGACGTGCGGCCGGTCTCCGGCGTCAGCCGGCGGCTGCTGGAGGCCTCCCGGCTCGGCTTCACCCGGGCCCTCGTCCCGGTCGACGCGAACGCCTCCGCCCCGCCGCCCGGCATGCGCGTCACGGAGGTCGCGGACGTCGGCATGGCGCTCGCTGCGGTGCGCAGCCTGAGCCCGCTGCCCGGACTGCGGGGGTGAGCCCGCTCTGGCGCCGGGGACAACCTGACGGTCACGACCGTGACCAGTCCGTGACGGAACGCAGCGCCGAGGCTCTCTAGACTGCACGGGGAAAAGGGAGGTCAGGTGGCTGCTGCCAACGACATGCTGCGCAGCACCCTGATCGCCGTTGCCCCGGGCACGCCGCTGCGGGACGGGCTCGAGCGCATCCTGCGCGGCAACACCGGCGGGCTGATCGTGCTCGGGCACGACCGCGTCGTCGAGCAGCTGTGCACAGGCGGCTTCAACCTCGACGTCGACTTCTCGGCCACCCGCGTGCGGGAGCTGTGCAAGATGGACGGCGGCCTGGTGATCACCAGCGACCTGCAGCGCATCGTCCGCGCAGGCGTGCAGTTCGTGCCCGACTCCTCGATCGAGACGACCGAGACCGGCACCCGGCACCGCACCGCGGAGCGAGTGGCCAAGCAGACCGGCTTCCCGGTGATCAGCGTGAGCCAGTCGATGCGGATCATCGCGCTGTACGT
>Ga0210040_10006922_pt1 | contig 13912 bp, 7 predicted proteins | sample CryGeyCG12114_NA_FD_185462 | JGI IMG/M metagenome (GOLD analysis project Ga0210040, IMG submission 185462) | Groundwater microbial communities from aquifer - Crystal Geyser CG19_WC_8/21/14_NA (SPAdes) (version 2) | ecosystem: Environmental > Aquatic > Deep subsurface > Groundwater | place: USA... | reverse complement strand
GAAAAAAAATCGTCAATAATACGAATTATAGGACCACATTATTCTATCATACATTGGAAACTATAAGAATTCTATAATGGTACATTGATTACATTATCAATTACAAAGACTTGCCTGACTTCCAAAATAAATAAGCATCTGTCTGTACCATATTGACATTAGGATGGAAAACTATACCAACTCAAATCAACTATTTCGCTCTCCTCATATAAGAATCTTATTTATGTTCTAAGTACGTAGCCTAGGAAAAATAACCCGTACGTATTCTTGTTCCAGTAGAAAACGAAGAATGCCAAGGCACAGATGAAGAGTAGAATTAAGAAGAAAACGAATACAATAAATCCGTTGGTTGGTCCTTCCTGTACTAATTTCCCCGTGCTATCTCTCCAGTCATCAAATGCACTGGACAATGTACTCGAGATGATTTGCTCATCTTTATTTATAAAAGAATAAATGTTCATTAATTACCAGTAGATCATAACATTTGACCTACATTTCGAATACAGTATACACAACATTGTTTGGGAAACTAGCCCACCTTTAGTCAAAAAGCTTCTGAACGCTTTAATAACATCAAGTACATGTGTTGGCGCATTTCTGGGAACGAAAATAACGTGTGCCTTCTTTTTCGCATATCTCGTCACATAGGTGTCAACCGATCCAGTCAACTTGGCTCCTTTAATTTGTTTTTCAAGTTCCACTCGAATCGGATCCAATTTCAGATTCTCTTTATGACTTACACTCAAGTGATAACCTGTCACAATAAAATGTTATTTATGTATTCACACCACTCCATAATGCCTAATGGGATGAGGCACGGTAGAGTGATAAAGTATTGCCATTTTTACGGGGCAATGCGAACTGATGAATGTTAAGGGCTATTATTGCGATTGTGGTACGAACAAGTGCGTGTTCACTTCAAATTGAAAAACAAATCTTACAGATTATAATGATTTAAAGCTCTTAACTCGATTGCATATTTATGTCTAGCATGTCACAGTGGAGAAAAGACACTGCTTGTTGAAGGAATTTTTATTTCGTTTTTCAAATAAATATACGAATCTCTTTTCAAAACGGCGAGGAAACTTATAGCAATTGTATATCTCCCTAAGTGAGAGTAACAGACTGAGCAGACCTACATTTTAGGGTTTTATAGATTACGTTTTTAGGCTTTTCATCATATCCAGTCATTTGGTATACCAAAGAATCCATGGAATTATAATGTTCGGGTGCACAATGTAATTTAGCTAATGTATTTTCATCATTTCGAAGAAAAGAGAGTGTGCCTTTATTATCGTTCTTGTCCACACTCCCAGTGTGAACTTAACTTTGTGCATTATTTTATGAAGATGGGTTTCTACATCTTGTATGAACTGACTTTGTCTACGGGTTCCCCTTTCAAAACACACTGAACGAGTATTAACGTTCTGGGTCTTAATGGCCAATGTGACAGACTTGCTCACTGCACTGCTCCATTTTTTCATTTTCACTGTGATATATGTACTGCTACTTTTTCACAAGTTCATAATAGTGCATGAAAAATGCACTGCCGTGGCTGCTGAGTTTATAAACTAAAGCGGATAGATGTATATTATGTACATATAAAGAATGCTTGGTTATGACAGAGACAGGGTTTACCGAATTCATAAAAAACTACAACTAAGCTATGCTCTCAAATGTATTTAAAAGTTGAGTGAAAAAGTTTACCACAAACTGGACAGCAAAATCCATGAGGCTTAATTGGATTCGGACATGAAAGTTTTCTTTCTTCACAGGAGACAAACGGACAAATCTTTGAAAAATTTCAAAAACAAAAATTCAGCAATCATTATACACGTACAATGCAGAAAAATCCTTGCAGAAAAAACTTACCTTCTCTAGATTTTTCTTTTCGTAATTCTCACAAACACAATTATCATTGTCAGCACAATTATGATCAGAAAGTTGAAATTCAATTTCCGGGGCTTTTTGAAACTGTAGCATTCCTAGCTTAGAACTCATCAATATGGCTATATCAGTGTACGATATTTCCTATGCAAACCAAAAAACATCGGGAAAGTGTATTTGCCCCAAATTACTTTCGCACACCCTGTTACTGTTCCTAGTCGTAGCTATGATATTTTCCATGAGTGTGATTGCGTTGTGAAACAAGCAAGCTGCCATTGTTGAAAATTGAATTTCAGTTTTTCAATCTCGACTCAGTTTCAGTTACATAGTTCTAATTGGTGATTTATAAAGAGTAGACTAGTACTAAATAGTAGGTACAAATGTAATTAATTATGCTAATCTTGAATTTCCCACCTGTGCAAAAGAAACAGGGGTAACAAAATCAGGATTTTTTCATTACATGATTTTATTTGAACTAAAGCCGATTTTGAAAGTGACTTTTAAGGATCTACTTATTAATTCAATATATTGGATTAAATAGCAATCTTAGCATGCTTGTTTCAATACTCAGTCACAAATATGGTAAATATTATTTTATTGCCACACGAACAATAACAAGCTGTGTTATATAGAAGTAATTTGAGCCTGGAAATATTTGGAAAGGTATAGCTTCATACGAGGCTGCCATACATCAACTATCCTAAATGACCTGCTTTTCTAGCGATGTGAAATGATTTGTTGACTGATTCAAGTGAGATTGTAATTGACTTACGCTGTCACCCATGAAAAACTTGTGGATGGTAACATTTTGGGACACACGCAAATAAAAGGAACTTTTATCTGGGAACTGGACACTGTCAAATTGACAGGGAATTCTCTCGACATGTGGAATTGCCTCATTACTCCCATTGACATGAGCACTTACTCCACTCAACAGGCTGTTGGTCAAAGTTGAGTCAATCTGTTTTCGTGCCCAGTTGTCGGGGTCGAGCCAATCTGTTCGGGTTGTGCGGGCAAATGTCAATTCTAAAAAATTGAGAAAAAAGTCTTTTGATCATTGAATATGGGTCTCATACACATTCCAAATTCCAATGACAAACTATTAAATGCTTAAAGGCGCAACTAATACTGCACTACCTAGAAAAAGCGGGCGATTTGATTTTCTGGCATTCCAGGGAACACTTGAGTATTTTAACGCCAGGCAATTATTTTTTTACGAAATTTTATTGAAGAAACCTTGGAAATAGTTGGATAGACTAACATGATGGTTTGTAAATTGTAGGCTTAACTCATTTGATTGTGTGAGACGTCGTAATTGCTATTCTCTGTGCAATCGGGTTATGCAAAGTCATAACATGATAATTAGTAGCCTAGTTGATGATGTACACTTTTGGCAAATGTTAAATCCCTTAAGTTCGTTAATTTTAATATAGCAAAGTAAAAATTTGGTCAGAGCCAGGAATCGAACCCAATTGCATTTTGAAACGTTATTATGTAGACTTTTGTTTCAATCCTATGTACAAAGAATGGAATCGACTGCTGTTTTGACTTTTGTATAATTTTTCTTGTTGGGTTAAAAGATAAAATTCATTACATACGAAGAATTCGCCCACATATCTACTCCATATACGTTTCAAAATATTTGCAAATGACTTTGGAATGTAAAGATTGAAGATTTGAACATTTTATTTTCCAACATTTGTAGTTTAATATTCTTAATCAACTCACAAACATAATTATGCCAATTTTTCTATATAGCATTTAAACAAACTTTTGCTCCTGGAAATATCTATCCTCGGCGTCGAAGATGGGTATTTTGATAAAACTGTTTAACACTTTTGGGTGCCAAATCTTCAGATCTTGCATGGTAAAATAATTAGTCTAACTGCATTCTTTGAACATTTTTAGTCGATAATTTAACTAATTGAGTCCTTAGGAAACCTAGAGGTATCTATAGGCTCATGGCATCGCTCATTTAACTCCGAATCAAGCTTAATTTAAGAAAAATTATAAATCCAATAGTTAGTCAGCCTTCAAATAATTGAAACCACTCAAAACCCTCAGACTGAACGTCAATAAAAATCTTATTGGCTAGCTTAAAAAAATTTCGCCAGACACTTCTCAAGATATGGTTAGGTACAATTTGCGAACACGTTTTATACACAATACGAGAATGGTAAACTAGGAACCCTTCACGTACAAATTGATGTTGCATTCAAAACCATTATACAAGTCGGTCAAGCAAAGCTATTATGCGTACAAGTGGCCACTCTAGTATGTTCCCGAGGTTTATACAAGCTATAAGATGACTCGTTTATACAGAATTTATGGTACATGATGATTTATTTATAGTGTGTGTACGGTGGACCACTTAAGGCATAAAAACTTGGCTCAATAAGTCACCATATAAAAAAATCACCAAATCTCGTTTATGGGCTCAAGTATTAACCAACGAAAAAGCTTTTCACCATTTCCAGTAGAGTGTACACAATATTTCGCAATTTACATATTGACAGTCACAGAAAAAATGATGCGACCATTGAACGAATTTTTTGCTTTGCCATTTTGTCCATCAATCAATTATTGCTAACTACTACGTACAGCATGGGGAAAATTTTGTTCCTCCTTTTGTACCGTAATCCTTTTCACTTATACTTTCTCTCTCACAAAATAAACTTGTACAGATGTGTAGTCGTTTGTACCAGTAATAGTTATCTTGCTGTATATAAGTGGACCATAAACAGCCCATAAATACGATATGGATAGATGGACATAAGAAGTTTAAGGAGTGAGTGACTGACCGACTGCAAGGGCTTGTGTGTGTATGACAAGAATTATCAAGTAGGCTCAAAAAATCAAATAATAACCTGCCGAAATGGATTTCTTCATTCCTAAACTTATCTCCATGATATGGTATTCATATTCATTCCATAATCTAATACTCGTCTCACACTAACAACCTATAAATTAACTAGAGATTTAGTCTGACAGTGAGTAGTACAAAATAAATCCAGCTTTTGAAATGCACTGGGGATGTAAATTAATTAATTTTATAAATTCCATTCATGTTGTTAGCATTGGGTTTTGTGAATATTCAGGGAAGCTTGAGCAATGCATATGGTCATAGTTAGACGTTGCAGTCAAAATTTTGGGGGATTACCAATTTAGAGCGCTAAATTCGTCTACACGGTTATCCGCCTATGCTCCATGATGGAATTGGGCGGTTGTAAGCTTACCTCGTCCGTGACAGGTGCCTTGGTCAGATAAAGTGGTGACTCCAGCTTGGAATACGAAATGACCATTGACCGGCAGAATGATTTGTTTCCCATGAAACTGGCCACCTAGACTGACCACAGAACTCTCCATGTACGGAGGGAAGGAGAAAATATTCTGGCCACAATCATCCTGGAAGCCAATCCAATTGTCTGGATTGTGGAAATTCGTATTTCGTTTCCACATCTTCAAAATGTCTGCAGAACTAGTGACAATGAGCAAAAAAGTGGTCGTTCCTGTATGAACCAAAAAAATTAATTTGTTTGGTTCTTTTGCAATCAATCAAAAGTTTTATTGCGTTATATTATTAGATGGTGACGATGAGTTTTGCAAATTGAAACAATAAAGAAAATTGGATTCCGTATGTAAATCCTATTATGACCCGTACTTGCATACTACATGAATGATAAAGATAATGCTCTCTAGCAAACCAGGTGCCCATTTCATGTGCCGGAAATTTTACTTTCCTCATTTCAAAAGGAGCTACTATATATTACCTCGTTCACCCCAAAGTTACAACGTATTTTTACTATTTTTTATTCTCACTTACCTGAGAGCGGGCTGACAAGTTTCATTGTTTTTTTTCTTTTGTAGCCAAGTATGTTGCTATCTAATAATACATGTGACACAAAAGTTTCACCTTATTCAACACATGGGTTAGTTTTTCACTGTATTTGTACGTGTGGCTATTTTGTGAAAAATTATATCCCGCATAAAACTTAGATAGTAGGGGAATTTCACATGTAAGTAACTTTTGGGTTCTTAAACAAAAAGTGGGTAGTAAAGGTAAGTAAGTGACGAGTGAATAAAAAATGTGATGAGCACGAGTTGGGACAAAATGAATATTGATATTAGCTTTTTTTCCCTTACACACAAGTGAGTGTGTTTCAATAGGAAAAAGTTTCACAGTTCCTACAACTTTTTTTCAGTCTAGTCAGTTAAATTTTTCATTTACGAACAAAACGTGTTGCAGCTTCAATTTCATTCAGTCAGTCACTATGTAGAACTCATGTCGATTGTTAGTCAAGTATCTGCATCAAGTAGATGAGTTGAGTACATTTGAACTCATCTAAATTACTATTGTACACATTAAGTTTTTCAGTCAGTTGAATCGAGTTAAATAATCGTTCAAGTGGACGCGTACAAACAATGTAATGGTCTTCAAAAAGCTATGCAAACTAAACTCATGCATACAAGTTTTAGCGTTTTGTGATAAACAAGCTAATCTTTCAATTACGGCAAGTAATATGGCGTGTAGTGCTCAACTTATTGAATCATATTGCATTACGCCCATGATCTTTTTGTATTCAATCTGGGCATCATGTTACTTTCAAATTGCAATGATGAAAACCTCAGGCCATTGTATCCAATTACGTGAAACCAAATTGTTCCTATTTAAATAATAATGAAATCATGTGCTAGCTCTGAGACTCCTTTAAACTTCCACCCAAACAATGGTATAAGGTAATTTTTCTACAAAACTTTCGTCGGAGCCCTTAAGTTGATTTAGTTGACCTAGTTAGTTAGTTAGTTAGCAAGATAAAAGGGAAATTGGATTTTTTTATTTTCATATTTTATGTGGCAGTTTTTGGAAACTATGGAACAGTAAAGCTCTATGATCATTACGTATAGTTTGCCAAATTGATTGAACCTGTAATAACAATAACATTACATCTGTAAATGGGATGGGAGTACTTGAGAATAAATCATGGACACAAATTGTACAGAGATACACAATAAAATGATGGAATCTGGGGGAAAAAAACACGATCACTGTCAAATTCACAACTTCGTTTCAAGTTCTATATGTATGGAAAGTAAATGGACACTAAATCATTTAAATAACTGATGCATTTACACTCCGAGAGAGAAAAAATAAAATTCTTGTACAATTTGAATACATAAATTATCGTTCATATGATTTGAGTTTACGGTAATGTGTGCTCAATTACACATGCATGGAAATTTTTAGTATGGTCTGAGTGTTCCGTAATATTCCAGTACCTCTTTTTTTTCAAGTATGACTGAGGAAAAAAATTCTTGTACTTTGAAAAATTTACGTTTCTAGCTTGGTTAAAAAATCGTTTAGCATGTGAAGAGTAGTATTGAACAATGCAATATTGTAACATTGATAATATAGACAGTTTTGTAACACCCTTGTCATCATCTAGTAAGAAAAAATGAAATTTTGTGAACTACCCTTGTTTGCAACTTTCTCCCTATTCTTGCCCCATATGACTGCCTGCCTACCAAAATGATTACGTGATAAGGAGCCATAAGTAATAATGTGCTATAGCTGCCACTTTCTCAAAATACACATATTAGTAATGTATGGGCTGTTCCCTTGTGAGCATCGGCAAAACTCTCATAAATAGAATACAGACACAACAAAAGACATGTTGCTTATGCTTTCAGCCTTTTTCTTATTATCTTTTCAATGCAGCTTGTTAATACTAGCCCATAGCAGCAGTAAATAAAAGCAAACCAATATATAGTTCACACTAAAGAATATTTTTACTCGACTCATTTGATAATATAAATGTGTGCTTGGAAAACTGATCAGCTGTGTGGGACTCGAATCAACCATTTATTAATTTTTCGAACGTACACATGTAACTAACTAATTGGCTAGCTATATGCATAAACTATATCGAAATTTCGATAATTTACAAGTAAAAATAATCTCTTTCATTTTAGTGCGAAACTTTAACCCACCAAAAGTGGACATTTTTTTCTCTGTGTGCCTCACGTAGTCTTTATTGAAAAGAATAAATAGTTTGCCCTATGCTCTGTATTAGGAATTGATATGGGAAATTCCCTAGTCACCTCTGACTCATCCATTTGTCTATAAGTCAAGTCACACAGTGTATCTATTTTTTCCATATTACAAAATTACTTGTGTGTGCACCCAGTCAGTCTTGTCTTTTTCTCCTTTTATGTTCATAAATAAACTAGTAGCATGCTGTTAGAAGCACCGTAAGGTTTAAATTAGGATCACTGAAACATTTAGACCTCTTTTCTATACACTTACATATCTACATACAGAGACAAAAAATTGGATTCCCAGCTTCCAACTCCAACCAGTTTCAAAATACAAGCACAAAAGTTTGCTTTCGTGTTAACAACACGCCCATGTCACATGCTCTATGATGTAAAACAAATGCACTGCATATTGTATTACACAACACAATCATTTGTACATATTTATGCATACCTACAGTAGTCTTCATTGGTATCACTGTAAATCTTTGTCACATGAGTTAATAATATCTATCATAACACACGTAAAGACATATTTATCAAAGACAAATTTGTTTTGGTGCACGTTCAAAGTGTACCACGTATGCAATCTAAAGTGCATATCGTATAATATAGCATATAATCTATTCTGTGGTGTAAACATGTATTTTGAATGGAAATTTCTTAAGGAGCAATGAGATTAATAATCTCTCTGCAATTATTTCATACTATTTACGTTTAGTATGGACGAATCTCGCTAGATATATGCTCAATGCTAGATACTTGTCAATCTCAAATTGTCTCTTTACATGCCATACAAACATTTAAAGCCCCCATAAAAATATGATATCAGAGCCCAGCTAATAACTGCGCAAAATTGAATCAAATAACCATTTTACGACAAACTTTACAAACAAACTCTCAGACTATTTATTTACAGTTCCCAGTCCAGTATAGGTTAACAAACCTAACTAAAAATTGAATTACCATACTAGATCTGACTAACTGACTCAACTAAGAGTAGAATCTCCAGTAGGACGCCTCAGGCAATCTCAGCAATAATAAAATTAAAACGCTTACATGGCCAGACATGCCCAAACAAGTTTAATACTAACTAAAACAAGCAGACAAAACTAAAAGCATCATATACGTCAGTTGTGCAGCTGGTCAGCTGTTAGACAGACAGACGAAAATTCCAGATTAAGAATTCTCCCTTGAATCGCAAGCAAATACAAAAGTTAAGACAAACAAGAGCTCAACTCCAATTCAATTAGATTCCCTGAGCCTGTACAGATTATCAACGTCTATAGAGAAAAAAATTATCTACCTTTCTCAAAATGTCTACAGAATCGGATTCACTTATTCAGAAATCAAAAAACAAGACTGTGTCAGTGCAACTTGTAGAAAATAGTGACAGTCAAGATATCAAAATATGTTCGCTTCAAGGATTGGACGTTTTCATCGAACTTTTAACATTGATATTCACCATACTGGATATGTCATTTGTGGGCATTTTAGTCGTGCGACATTATAGGGCAGAGGTAGCTCTAGAAGCATGGGCTATGTTGTTACCCGTATTTTTGGCAACTTTTGGAATGCAATTATTTTTCGAAAAGTATCCACCAGAGAAGCATTGGTACAATGAATTATTGAATATTCCACTATTGGGTCCTATTTTTTGGTGAGTTTGAATTGTGCCGTGCAAAATAATGCTGTGGGGCAATGTGAAAACACTTGCCGGGAATATATAGACTTCTTTTTTGTTGAACCGGTTGGATTGTTTAGGTTTTAAGATATCATTTATTATTATCATTTTCATTTTCAGCTCTGCTGAACTACTGTATTCCAAACTGAAGGCACTGCAAAATGAAAATTTGCGGCATGAAGCCGAGAGCGTGAAACTCAAACAATATGAGAGCATTTTCCGTGCCTTCCCCGAAGGAGTTATCATGTTGTCCGTCTTGTTAATTAATCAGGATGATGAGCCTAGTCACTTTATTCAATCATGTAAGTTTCACTAATTTTGCTTCCCAGAGTAATAATCCATCTCATTTGTAATAGTCTTGTGGTTCGTGATTACTTGCTAATCAGGCTAACTAACTAATATATAGCCAGTGGTTATTTTTTATGCTGTGTAACGATACTGACTGACTGACTGAGAATATTATTAATATTTGAGTGTTTAAATACGACATTCTGTTTAGTCAGTCGCTTGTAATGTGGGTTTATGAATGTGAATAAATATACGGATGAAATATTTTTCTACTTCTTTGATGATATTCAGGGATGATGGAAATCCTTTGTGTCACATTTGCGGTTATTTGCTTAGCAGAAGCCCACTGGTACGGAATGCTATCAGACTATTATCGCATTATGGACAAAAAGAGACAAAATCGGGAAAAAACAGCTCAGGAGATTTTGGATGAGATGAATGTACCTCATCAAATCCACTTGTGGCAGAAAGCTCTTCTTTTCTTCCATTCTTTGTTTGCTATCGGTGAGTAAATGTATGTTTTTTTTAAATTCATGAGTTTTAAAAGCATAATATCTTTTTTTCATAGGTAAATAGTTTATTGATTGCCTTTTACTTTCAGAAATTTAATATAATTACATAAAGCCTCACATTTTATGGGCATGGCTTATCAAAAGATAAATTATTTTTGGCTTAGATTATAAAAAAGTATAGATTGAAAATTGCTTCCGCTTTCGGCTCAGTTAGTCAGTTTATATCTATGTCAAGCTATTTTCTCCCAAAAATATTTTAAATAGTGTAATCCTGAATTCAGTTAACGTACAGAATTCTTTTTTGGGGGCAGGTCTGTGTGTTTTAAGCGAGGCCTTATTCCGAGCAACAATCTATCTCGTACTAAACAAACCAGGGAATGACCAACCCTTATTTACAATCCCTGGGGCCAAGCACTCATTTGCTGAAGTGATGTTTATCGTCTTCTTTGGTGAAATCGTGGCGCGAACAATCCTTCATCTCCTGGTGCAACTAGTGAAATACTTATTCTTCGATCTATTTCATTGCTGCCTAAATCCATTCGATCCATCGGCGCCACATGATCTTACAGATTTTGATACTGACAGCAAAATCGTGAAACACGAGCACATGGGTGGAATCCACGGTGCAGTCAAAGATGGAGTTTTGGCCACATTTTCTCCCTTAGGATTTCAATCCAGATACTTACCATCTGTACTATGGTTCTATTTTCAAAACCTGACATTCATCCTTTTGTGGTTCTCTTTGACGAAAAAAATTGAGTTCGATACCGGGGTTAGATTCATCAAATACGAAATCCCTTTACTAGGTGGAGCATTTGTATTGTTTATACTGGCAGCCATCTTCCAAGTCATTGTGTCTCACTTACAACACCCGATTCATGAAGTTTGCATTGTAAGGATTCATAAAGTACCTCATTAATTTAAAAATCTATGCTCAATTGTTGATATTTTTCTCGATTATCTTGTTTATAGTTAAATAGTTAGCTGTTATGTATTTTGTTAGGATCTATAGTAATTACCATACCTGAATAACGCTGTTGCCATCAAGGCTTGTTTTTGCAAGAAACTATTTTAGACACTCCTAATGAGCTTTGCAAACTTACTTTGGCATAAAAATTAGACAATTGGATATCTCAGATACAATGTCAATAATACTCATTGTTTACACATCAATGTTTCTAACAATTTAACTTGCTTGTGTCTCCAATTAATTTAGTAACGTGGAAACGTATTTTTATACAATACTCTACATTCGATACAATGCATGTAAGCCTAGTTTGTTTTTCTCGCATAAAATTTTGTGTGACCAAGTGTTCGAATTTCCTCCAAAATTTGGGTCATACTTAATTTTAGAATCTCATTTTCTGTACAAATCTTGTATAATACCTTGTGTGCATAAACAAATGTAAACTGGACGAGTCCATAATAAAAATATTAGCAAGTCTTAAATGTCTCTAGTTTCATTAGTGTCATGAGATAGAATAGGATGTTAAATCTAATAAAGTAACTTTTTAAAAACTGTTCCAATTGTGTATACAAACTTAAAGAACGCATAGTTTTAGTTGTTGACTATTTGAAGAAGACGAGTCAGTCAAGATGTCAAGCATCTCATTTAAGTAACAGGTTTCTTCTCCTGTGGGAAGAGAAAGGAAAAGTAAGTGAGCACGAAACGAGCAAATAAACATGCCATATGCTCCAGATGTATACCCCAAAATGTGGACCGTCCATACAAACTGCACAAAACAAGAGAGTACATTTTATTTACTGCTGTGGAATTTTTTTTTGCTACTTTGAATAAAAATTTCCCCACAGACGTTCTATATAAATGAAACAAGTTTTGAGATGCAAAAAAGGAGAGGATCCAACATGAATCACAATAAAAGTATTAAATAGTATTGTACAGAATTTTGTTGAAATCAGCTCTAAAAATCGCCACAGGCAAGGATTACAGCCTGTTACTGTACACCGCCACGGATTGAAAAAAGATTCGCAGGTTAAGCAGATTAAGTCCTGTGCTATTGCATAGACTTAACTCTGGTGGTACACTATAGTTACAGATATGCATGGAAAACGAGCTGTGAGAGAAAGTAAATGTCAACGTCCAAAAAAGTGAATCCCTGTAGATAAGCGGACGTCTAGTGGAATAAAAACATTTATTTCCTCTTTGTGTTCGTGCATTCCACTATAGTAGCCAAATAAAATCCCAAAGATTCTGTATTCCTACCTAAGTCTACGCAAAAAAACAGAAATGACTATTTCTAAGCAAAAAATATATTGATGAAAAATCCATATGTGGAGAACATTTTTCAATTTTCGCTAGTTAGTTAATGACTGTTGACGGATGAATATCCTATCATTATCAATTCACCATTAAAATTAGCTCGCATTAAAAATGTACCGTTTTTTTCATTCTGTTAGTTCAAATCAGTAGGAACTTGAAGCCTGCGTAAAAAGAATTTCACCTGGCAAGGCAAGTGGAAACGAGTTTGATCCTTACTGCACCGACAGTGCAATAAGAAATGCCATTAACATGATGAGTTTTTCTTCACCAATAGTTTCATGGGTAAACCTCAAGCTAGAGCACTTGAGGGAATCTGTGCTTGCATCTTACAAGACAGAGATAGATAGAGACTAGCTGGGAATAAAGGAGGTTAAAAAACTTGCAGCTTTCTCTTTTTCAGCCCATATGTGTATCTCATTTGGACAGTGTGTGGTTTGTGCGTATAGCACACATAATATACATCTATAGTTTGTTGTGCATATTCTAACATGATGATTATTATCTTTGCTATGAAACTCGAGCTAAATGCATTAAGTTAGTAAGTAAGTTAGTACGGGGAAAGGGTATCTAATAATATACTATAGCTGTGAGATGAGTTTACTAGGAGAAATTGAAAGCAATTTTGTTGTTGGAAACTTGAGGTTAGAGTTGCCCGATGAAAAAATTGGCAAAATAAATGATTTGGCTATTCAGTTATAAATCTTGCTTCAAAGAAAGGAACACAAGCCTATTTATTTACTTACGGTTATTGATGGGAGAGGTTGATGGATAGCATTCACTTTTACACATGATACAGACAGAGTGAATACCATGAATATGTGAATCAATCTACAGATTCGTGATTAAGATATTTGTCAGGAATGATTGCTGAGCTATAAACAAATAGTGTTTACCAATTTGTGTCTGTTCGTTTTTATTGTTTGGTCAAATACTGTGTATTTTTCATCCAGTTGGAGGAGATGTAAATTTTGTTGAGCCCATTTTTGCACTCTGTTTATGATGATGATGATAGAGAAACTTGTTTTCACAGTATATGGCTATAGTAAAATTTTAGTAGCTCAAAAAACTGGAGTGTGCTGAGCTACGTAATAGCTTTTTATGAACTTGCATTCAATTCAGGGTGAATAGATAACCTCTTGATTTTTTATGAGCTATGTATGCTCATTACCTCAATCAAGTTGTGGTGAAAAAATTGCGTGTTGTAGTAAAAGCTGGAGTGAATTCGTT
>Ga0210040_10006920_pt1 | contig 13912 bp, 11 predicted proteins | sample CryGeyCG12114_NA_FD_185462 | JGI IMG/M metagenome (GOLD analysis project Ga0210040, IMG submission 185462) | Groundwater microbial communities from aquifer - Crystal Geyser CG19_WC_8/21/14_NA (SPAdes) (version 2) | ecosystem: Environmental > Aquatic > Deep subsurface > Groundwater | place: USA... | reverse complement strand
GCCCTCGCTAAAGACGGGGAAGGAGCAGCGGGGTACGTCGTGTTCGCGCGCTTCCGCGTTGACCCGCACGCCTCAACTAGCCGTTGATCCGCCAGATCAAGCATCGTACGCGATGCGGAAGCCCGTATGTCCCGCTGAGGTGTCGGGAGAGCGTCCTGAACGAGCGGCGATCCGATAGCGATAGCAGTAGCTCCGGTGACAGAGGTAGGAGCCGCCCTTCATTACACGTTCGCGCTCGGCCGTTGCCGCCCGATTGCGCGCTTTTGCCACGCCCGAGAGGGATCGCACCCGGAAGAGATCGGCACACCACTCCCAAACATTGCCGCATGTGTTGAACAGACCGAGTGCGTTTGGCGCGAAGGCGTCCACCGGCGCTGTGCCGATGAAGCCATCCGCGCCGCTGTTCCGGCGCGGAAAGTCGCCTTGCCAGATGTTGCAATGAAGGACGTCGACGTCGGAGGGCTCGTCGTCTCCCCAGGGAAAGCGCGCCGCGTCACTCCCACCTTTGGCCGCTTGCTCCCACTCGGCTTCGGTCGGGAGCCGGCCGCCCGCCCAGGCTGCAAAGGCCGCGGCGTCGTTCCAGGAGACATGCACAACGGGATGGTCGAGCCGACCGGCCGCCGACGATCCCGGCCCCTCGGGGGTGGACCAGCAAGCGCCATCCACCCGCCGCCACCAGGGGGTTCCCTCCGGCGCCTCTGCCCTGGAGCATGCTGGCAGGAACAGGTGGAAGACGTATGACCAGCCGAAGCGCTCGGCCTCCGTGCGGTAACCCGTCGCCGCCGCGAAGGCAGCGAAGCGACGGTTGGTGACAGCGTGAGCATCGATGCGGAAGGGACGTAGGGCGACCCGACGCGCTGGCCCCTCGCCGTCCTCCCTCAGCACCGGGGCATCGGTGCCCACCGTCACCGTACCACCGGGAATGGACACAACGACCGCATCGTCCCGGCCTCCCTTAGCGGGGGCTGGCGGGCCCGCACTTACCTGCGGAGGGCGGGCTGCGGAAGCGGGGCAGCAGGATCCTGTTTTAGGGCCGGTCATCCTGGGTGCTTACCCCTAAGCTTCTGGCCATGGGAGCCTGTTCAACTCCCAGGCCAGGGAGGCCGTATTGCCACATCGCATCCGCTTCGACCGGCAGGCCAGCCGCATCGCCCAGGTTCTGGAGGTGGCCCGCACTGGTAACATCCACACGGCCGCGCGGGCACTGAATATAACCCAGTCCGCCCTCACCAAGAGCCTTCAGGCCTTCGAGCGACAACTGGGCGTACAGCTCTTCGACCGAGGCCCGAGTGGTACCACTCCCACGCCCTATGGCACTGCGCTGCTGCGGCATGCCCGGGTCATCGAGGCGGAGTTCCGGGCGGCTGAGCAGGCTTTAGAGGAAATCCGAAACGGCGAGGCAGGGGTGCTCCGCATCGCCGCCGGTCCAGTCTGGCTTAGCCACGTCCTGCCCAGGGTGGCTGCCCGGTTGCGGCGGGAGCGGGGAGGCGTGCTCCTGTCATGCGCCCAGGTGCGGCCGCCGGACCCGGTCGCGGAACTGGTGGACAACGGCTTTGACGTTCTCTGCAGCATCGTGGACCCACGCCTGCGGGCGGATCCGGCCTTCGAGGTGAAGCCGAAGGCCCGGTTCGGCATGTGCCTGCTGATGGCGGAATCCCACCCGTTGGCCGCTGCTGGTCCCGCTGGCGTGCTGGCGCGCGCGGTCCTCTATCCCTTCGTCTTCTTCGCGCAGAACTGGACGATGAACGGGAAGCTCGCGAACCACCTGACCGAGAAAGGTCTGCCCCAGCCACCCGTTGCCATGCGGACGGACAGCATCCTGTCGATCCTCAACATGATCCGGGAGACGGACTGCATCGGGTTCATCGCGGCCCCTGTCGCGAACCTTGCCGACCTAGCCGGGCTCCGCACCGTGCCACTCGACACGGTGCCCTTCCGCACGGAGGTCGGGCTGATGCACCGCAAGGCCATCGCCGAGCTCGGCGCATTGCGCCGCTTCGAGGCGGAGGTGGACCAGGTGCTGGCGGAACTCGGCCTGTCCCTAAAAGGGTGATGACAAAAACTCATCACCTAAGGAGAATTTTGCCCTGCGTGCCATCGGGCTGCCTCGGCTAAGTGCCACCCAGGTACGACGTCCGGGAAAAGGTATAAACGCCCATGCGCGTGGTTTTCGTGCTGTTCGACACGCTGAGCCGGCGGGCTCTCGAAGCCTATGGCGGCGCTAGCGCGATCCCGACACCGAACTTCAACCGCCTCGCCCGTCGCGCCATGCGCTTCGACCGCCACTATGTCGGCAGCCTTCCCTGCATCCCCGCCAGGCGAGAAATGCTGACGGGCCGCCACAACTTCCTGCATCGCTCCTGGGGCCCCGTCGAGCCCTTCGACAAGTGCTTCACCGACCTGCTCGCGAAGGCGGGCGGAACCTATAGCCACCTCGTCACGGACCACTGCCACTACTGGGAGGATGGCGGCGCCACCTACCACACCCGCTACAACTCCTTCGAGTTCGTGCGTGGCCAGGAGAATGACTTCTGGCAGGGGGTGGTCGAGCCTGACCTTGAGGACTGGAAGCGGCGCTACCACCCGATCCAGAATGACGGCCGCCCGGGATCGAAGTTCCGCCGCAACCTGTCGAACCGGGAAATGCTGCAAAGTGCGGCGGACTACCCGGTGGCCCGCACCTTCGAACTCGGCTTGAAGTTCCTGGAACGCAACCACGCGGCCGACAACTGGCTACTGCAGATCGAGACCTTCGACCCGCATGAGCCCTTTGAGGCACCGCCCGAGATGCGGGAAGGATTCCCGACGAACTACAGCGGCCCGGTGCTGGATTACCCGGCCTATGGTGTTTCCGGGATGAACCCGGATGAGGCGTCGGAGCTGCGGGCCAACTATGCCGCGACGCTGACCCATTGCGACCGCCAGCTCGGCCGCCTTCTCGATGCCTTCGATGCGCAGAACCTCTGGAAGGACACGGCGCTTATCCTTTCCACCGACCATGGCTTCCTGCTGGGCGAACGGGATCTCTGGGGCAAGCTCATCGTGCCGGTCTACCAGGAGATCGCGCATATCCCGCTCTTCATCTACCACCCCGACCACGCGAGCCGGGGAGGCGAGGCCCGTCAGGCCCTGACCCAGACGATCGACCTCATGCCGACGATCCTCGACATGTTCGGCGTCGCCCCGCCGTCCGAGGTCCAGGGCCATTCGCTCCTGCCGCTCCTGGCGCGCGATGGGGAGGTCCGCAGGGCCGCGCTCTACGGCCAGCACGGTTCGGCCATCAACATCACGGACGGGCGCTACACCTATTTCCGCTACCCCCGCGACATCCATGGCGGGCACCTCAACCAGTACACGCTCATGCCGACCCATATCATGAGCCTTTTCGGGGTGGAGGAACTGCGCGAGGCGGAGCTGCATCCACCCTTCGACTTCACCCAGGGCGTGCCCGTGCTCCGCATCCCGAGCACGGAGAAGTCCGCGGTCTATGTCCGGCATGGTGCGGGGGCTCAGTTGCCCGCCCTGACCAAGACGGTGCTCTACGACACCGAGGCCGATCCGGGGCAGGAACACCCAATCGGGGATGCGGAGGTAGAGCGGCGGCTCGTCGCGGAGATGGTCGCGATCATGCGGGCGCATGACGCACCGCAGGAGCTCTACCAGCGCTTCCATCTGGAAAACGCGTAACAAACCAAAAAGCAGCGGAGGAACGATATGAGCGGAATGGGACGGCGGGGCCTCCTCGCCACGGCACCAGCACTGCTTGCGGCGCTGCGCGCCTCGGAAGCGGCAGCCCAGGCATGGCCCGTGCGGCCTGTGGCGATGGTCGTGGGCTTCGCCCCGGGCGGCTCGACCGACGTGGTCGCCCGCCTCCTGGCGGAGCGGCTCGGCGCGGAGTTCGAGCAGCCCTTCGTCGTCGATAACCGGGCCGGCGCTAGTGGAACGGTGGGCCAGGCCTTCGTCGCGCGGGCCCGGCCGGACGGGCACACGCTGCTCGTGACGCCGAACAGCACCTTCACCATGGCCCGGCACTTCTTCCCGAACCGCGGCTACGACGATGAACGGGACCTGGCGCCGGTCTGCATGATCGCCAGCATGCCGATTTTCCTCTGCGTCTCGCCACGGAGCGGGATGAAGGACCTGTCGGAGCTGGTGCGGCGGGCCAAGGCGGAGCCGGGGCGGCTGAATTACGCGGTCTCGGGAGCCGGGACGGCCTTCTTCTCGACGGAGTTGCTGCTGGGGGCAGCCGGGATCGAGGTGCAGCGCGTCACCTATCGCGGCGGCGCGCAGGCCATGCAGGCGCTGATCGCGAACGAGGTACAGATGGCCTTCGTGGACGGCGTCACGGCCATCCCGCTGATGGCCGCGGGCCAGCTCGTCGCACTCGGGGTCAGCACGGCGTCCCGGAGCGCCCTTGCGCCCGACATTCCCACCATTGCCGAGCAGGGCTACCCGGGCTTCGACGTGGCCACCGACATCGCGCTTTTCGCGCCGGCCGGCACGCCGGCCGACATCATCCAGCGCCTGCACGCCGCGACGGCCAAGGCCATGGCCACGCCGGAGATGCAGGAGCGCCTCCGGCAGGCCTCGGTCGCGGCAGATGTCACGACGCCGGAGGAGCTTCGCGCCTATACCTCGCGCGAGGGCGCCCGATGGGCGGAGGTGATCCGGAGCCGAAGCATCAAGCTGGAATAGTCCCTCCCTCCAGAGAAGGTCCCGAAGATGTCGTCGTGAAGATCCAGCCGCCCGCCGCATGGCGGGCCAGGCGAACCCTCCGCCGTCTCCGCCTCGTCGCCCGCCCGCTGCGCGGCGCCGCCGCTCTGCGCGCCTGGATCCGCGGAGCCGAACTCGGTCTCCTGCTCCTCGCAGTTGGCGCAGGGGGTGTGGCGGGGCTGCTCGCTGCCCTTATGGGCGGCGTGACAGAATGGACCCATGTCGCGATCTTCGGGGAGGGAGCCGATCGTGGCCTCAGCGCCATGCGCCACGGCGATCCCCTGCTTCTGCTCCTCGTTCCGGCCGCGGGTGGGCTGCTGCTGGCGGGAATCAACCGTCTTGTCGCCTACCTCCACCCGCGCTCGCCCGTCGATCCGATCGAGGCGAATGCATTGCACGGCGGGCGCATGTCACTGCGTGACGGCGCGGTCGTCACGGCCCAGAACCTGGCCTCCAATGGCGGCGGAGCCTCGATCGGCCTGGAGGCCGCCTATGCCCAGGTGGGGGCCGCCATCGCGTCGCGCCTCGGCCTTCTCTTCGCACTCCGCCGCGGCGACCTGCGGGTGCTCGTGGGCTGCGGCGCCGCGGGCGCCATTGCCGCGGCCTTCGGTGCCCCCGTCACCGGGGCCTTCTATGCCTTTGAGCTGGTCGTCGGCACCTATACCATCTCGAGCCTGGGCCCCGTTCTGGCCGCCGCCGTCACCGGTACGCTCGTCGCTCGGGGGGTGGATGAGGTGGAGCTCCAGGCGGCGCCTCTGGGCATCGGCATGCCGGAGCTTGGCGACTACGGCCTTTGCCTTCTCCTCGGTGCCATCTGCGGTCTTCTCGGCATCGCCCTCATGCGCGGGGTGACCCTCGCGGAGGCCACGATCCGCCGCGCGGTGCCGCCGGCCTGGATGCACCCGGTGATCGGCGGCCTGATCGTCGGCGCTCTCGCGCTGATCACCCCGGGTGTGTTGTCGAGCGGCCACGGCGTTCTCCACCGCGTGCTCACGACCGATATGGCCTTGCGAGGCATCCTTCTTCTGCTCGTGCTCAAGTCCCTCGCCTCGGCGGTCTCGATCGGGGCGGGATTCCGCGGGGGACTCTTTTTCGCCTCCCTTCTGCTTGGGGCCCTTACCGGCAAGCTCTTTGCCATTGGCCTGGGGATCATTGGCTTGGCCGAGGCGGATCCCATGCTCCTGGCGATCGTCGGCATGAGCGCCTTCGGAGCCGCCGTGATCGGCGCCCCATTGGCCATGACCTTCCTCGCCCTTGAGACGACGCGGGATTTCACGGTGGCGGGCCCGGTGCTCGTTGCCGTCATCGCCGCGGCGACCGTCGTGCGCCGCCTGTTCGGCTACTCCTTCGCGACCTGGCGATTTCATCTCCGGGGCGAGGCGATCCGCGGCCCGCACGATATCGGCTGGCTGCGCGACCTGACGGTCGGGAAGATGATGCGGCGCGGCGAGCGCACCGTGCGGGCCAGCACCCGCCTGTCCTCCTTCCTCCGCGACTTTCCCCTTGGCTCGGTCCAGCGGGTGATCGCCCTGGACGAGGCCGACCGCTATGCCGGCCTCGTCCTCCTCTCCGAGGCTCATGCCGCTCCGCCCGAGACGGAGTCCATCGCCTCGATTCTACGTGCCCGCGACCGCGCCTTGCTACCAGCCATGAATGCGAAGGAGGCCATGGCCCTCTTTGAGGCCGCCGAGTCCGAGGCGCTTGCCGTCCTGGATGGCCCGCAGACACGGAAGGTGGTCGGGCTTCTCACCGAGGCGCATCTCCTTCGGCGCTACGGGGAGGAGGTCGAGAAGCGGCGGCAGGAGGAAGCCGGGCTGCTCTAATGAACAACACTGGCCGACCAAAGCAGGGCCGACACGCGGCCATCCATGCCGTCAGCCGCATGTCCTGGAGCTCAAGAGATCGAGCAGAAGGGCGAGGCACAGGAGAACCACTCGTGACGAAATTGCACCATTTAGAAGCCGACGACCCCAGTAGCTGGCCGCCGGTCCTCTGCGGCCTGATCGGCAGCGGCATTGGGGCGTCGAGGACGCCAGCAATGCACGAGCACGAAGGTGCCGCTCAACGACTGCGATACACCTACCAGCTGATCGACCTGGATGTTTTGGGCCTCGGCGTGGAGGCCCTCGACGACCTTCTCACGGGCGCGACCAGGTTGGGCTTTGCGGGGCTGAACATCACCTATCCTTGTAAACAGGCGATCCTGCCACTCCTCGACGAGTTGTCCAAAGACGCTCGGGCGCTTGGCGCGGTCAACACAGTTGTGCTGCGCAATGGCAAGCGGATCGGCCACAACACGGATTGGTGGGGCTTTGCCGAAGGTTTTCGGCGAGGGCTGCCTGGTGCGCCGCTGGAGAGGGTCGTCCAGCTTGGAGCAGGCGGGGCAGGTGCTGCGGTCGCACACGCTGTGCTCACCCTTGGAGCGGGAAGCCTGACGATCTTCGACACCGACATGGCGAAGGCAGCCGCGCTTGCTCAGGACCTTTCCAGCCGCTTCGGTGCTGGTCGCGCGCAGGTCGGGGCCGATCTGCCGGCCGCCATGTCCACCGCAGTGGGCTTGATTAATTGTACGCCCATCGGCATGGCGAAAATGCCCGGGACGCCTCTGCCAGTAAACCTTCTGCATCCCGAACTCTGGGTTGCCGAAATCGTTTACTTCCCGCTCGAAACGGAACTGCTTCGCTCGGCGCGTGCGGTCGGCTGCCGCACGGCGCACGGGGGCGGCATGGCAGTCTTCCAGGCAGTCGAGGCGTTTCGCCTCTTCACCGGGATCACGCCAGATGCCGAGCGCATGCAGAGGCACTTCGCCTCCATGGTGGACAGGGTGTAACACAGAGCCGAAGTCCCAAGATCGCTGATGGGACGCACCCCATAAATTCGTTCTCGCGGTGCTATCAAAATACTTCGGTCGGTACAGCCGTATATGATGTCCGCTTTCCGAATGAACGATGGCGGCGCTAAGTGTCCGGGTTGGGCGCTGAGCCGACGAGCGATGTTGGCCGGTGACAGAATGGCAGCGTCCCGGCATGAACAGCTACGAAGCGGACGAGTTTTGGCAGCAGGATTGGTGTTTCCTCCGCTGCCGTCGCGTGGCGCTGTGCACGGCGCTGGCTTCGCCAGGAGTGGAGCCGAGCAGGGACATGCGGACGACCTAACCTCGGGTACCCTGACGCGGACGTCGTCCGCGCCAGGATAGGGAACCTCAGCGGGCCGGCGGAGGATACTGCAGACCGCCCTCGGTCCACAGACGGTTTACGCCGCGCTGCAGCCCGAGCGGGGCGACGTTGCGGTCCCACTGCTCGGCGGCGTTGCCAACCTGACGGACGATCTGCGCCGCCCAGTCGTCCCGCACGCCGAGCATGGTCCCGAAGCCGCCGGTGCGGCCAAGAAATCGCTGAACCTCCGTGTCTGGATCGCTCGTCCGAGCTTCTAGGTTAGCCGAGGTGATGCCGAACTCCTCCGCGAGAAGTGGCGCGAAGCCTGCCCAGCGGACGAGGTCGAACCACCGCTGGTCGCCCTTGCGAACCACCGGCCCGAGCGGCTCCTTACTGATGATCTCGGGCAGGAGGACGAAGTCGGTCGCCTGTGCGCCTAGCCCGGCTCGGAAAGCAGTGAGGGCCGCGGTGCCGATCGTGTAGGCGTCGCAGCGCCCGGCCAGCACGGCGTTGCGCACCTCCTCCACCGTCTCGATGACGAGGGGGGTGAGGCGCATGCTGTGGCGCCGGAAGTAGTCGGCGAGGTTCAACTCCGTGGTCGAGCCGGGCTGGACGCAGATCGTCGCGCCATCGAGCTGGCGCGCCGAGGTGACGCCGAGCGAGCGGCGGACGAGGAAGCCCTGCCCGTCATAGAAGGTCATGCCCGTGAACTGCAGGCCGAGGCTCGCCTCCCGCGCCAGAGTCCAGGTGGTGTTGGAAGCGAGGATGTCGATCTCGCCGGACTGAAGCATCGGCAAGCGGTTCTGGAGCGTGGTCGAGATGTAGCGGACGCGCGAGGCGTCTCCGAACATCGCCGCCGCGACCGTGCGGCAGACATCCACGTAAAGACCAGTCCAGGCTCCGCGGCTATCCACGGTGGCAAAACCGGGGAGGGTGGCGGCTGTGCCGCAGACGACCTGTCCGCGTGCGCGGACCGCGTCGAAGGTGGGGGAGGGGCCGGCGGATGGCGCTTGCGCTCCTGCCGAACCTGCGGTGAGCATGGCCAGGACGGCCGCCAGGCCCGCTAGTGGTCGCATCTGGTTTAGCTCCCCAGTAAAGATTATCGATTGTCGAAAATTACTTAGTGACTGCATCGGCGAAGGCGGCCATCGATGGCACGCGCGCGAGGGGCACGGCCGTGTTGGCGATCGTCGCGCCGGTGCCAAGTTTGCCGTGCCGCCGGTCTACCCAGACAGTCGGGATACCGAAGCGGGACGCCGGGTCCACGTCGTGGTGGCGGCTCTGCGCGACGTGGAGGATGCTCTCCTTCGGGTAGCCCTTGGCCGCGAGTTCCGCGATGGCCGTCTCGAAGTGCGGCGTGCCGGGCTTGTAGGAGCCGACGCGCTCTGCCGTGACGGTGAGAATGAAGGGAACCTCCAGCATGTGCAGGCTGCGCGCGAGCGAGGCCTCGTCCACGTTGGAGAGAATAGCGAGCGCGAAGTGCCCGGAAAGGCGATGAAGGGCCGCGACCGTGTCGGGGAAGGGCGGCCAGTCCCCTGCCGAGGTCGCAAAGGCCGCACGCTGGTCCGGGTCATCCGGTAGTCCGAAGGTGGCCTGGACGTCGCCCCAGGTGCGGGACAGCACCTCCGGGTAGAGGAGGGCGGGGCGGATCTGCTGATGCCGAGCTTGGTGGAGGGCAAAGGCGGTGAGGACGAGGTCGTCGGGGATGTCGGACCGCCCGGCGGCCGCAAGCCAGGGATGCACCAAGTCGAGGATTCCGGTCTCCCAGTCGATCAGGGTGCCGTAGCAATCAAGGGTGAGGACGCGCTTGTGCGTCGCGTCCACCAATGTGTCGAAGGTCATGGTGTCTCCTGTTCGGCCAGCCAGGCGGTAACGCGGGCCCGCGCCTCCTCAACTTGGCGCGCGTTGAGCTCGGCCGCGTCATCCCCGCGCCTGCGCCGGGCGAGGGTGAGCAGCTTTCGGTGCGAGGCCACCCAGCCGATGGACAGGCCCGCGGCGGTCCAGGCGGGGAGCAGGTAGCGGGACACCGCGACATGCAGGCTCTCGATCTGGGCGAGGACACGGGGTCGCTCTGCTCGGCGCATCAGGGTGCGGTGGAAGCGCCAGTGAAGGTCCGACTGCCCGATCGGGTCACTCGGAGCAGCGTCTGCCTCGTCCAGCAGCGCGGCCGCCTCATCCATGTCGGCATCGATGAGGTGCGGGATCGATAGGCGTAGGGCGTGGGCCTCCAACATCGTGCGGAGTTCCGCAATTTCCTGGAGGTCGCCCGGGTCGGTGGGCGCGACCGTGATACCGCGATGGCGGTTCACGACGAGCAGGCCTTCTCCCGTAAGGACCTGCAGCGCTTCCCTTACAGGCGCCCGACTTGTGCCGAAATGGCGGGCGAGATGGTCCTGCTTCAGCTGAGTGCCTGCGGGCAAACGGCCGGTCAGGATGCCTTCCCGCAGGGCCGCCGCCACTGCATCCGGGAAGGAGCGGGCCGAGGCGACTTCCGAAAGGTTCAGATCGACAAGAGGCGAGGAAACCATATGGTCACCTTACCAGTTTGTGCGATTTTCGACAATCGATATCCCCTGTTATTCAGACAGAGGAGCGGATGTGGTGTCCCCGTGGGTGGCCGCTTGCGAGAAGCTAATAGAGGCGAGTGCACTGCCAGACTGGGTGCACAGCGGCGGTCGAGTGCTGCTCGTCTATGTCTACTTCCCACCCTACGCGGCGCTAGCCCCCCGGTTGGGGAGGCTAGCGCCGCTTCCAGCCCGGTCCTGACATTTTCGAAGCGAAACCCCGGAGGCGCGGCGACCTTACGGATCGTTCATGATGGCCGTGCATACGCGCCACAAGGGGAGCTTCGCTTGAGCACAGGGTTGATCGCGCTGTTGGACGACATCGCCGGGCTGGCCAAAGTCGCGGCGGCCTCGCTGGACGACGTGGCGGCGCAGTCGGCCAAGGCCGGCACCAAGGCGGCGGGCGTGGTGATCGACGATGCCGCGGTGACGCCGCGCTACGTGGTGGGCTTTGCCGCAGCGCGCGAAGTGCCGATCGTGGCGAAGATCGCCTGGGGATCGCTCAAGAACAAGTTGCTGTTCCTTCTCCCCGGCGCGCTGCTGCTGAGCCTGTTCGCGCCCTGGGCGATCACGCCGCTGCTGATGCTGGGCGGCGCCTATCTCTGCTACGAGGGTGCCGAGAAGGTGTGGCACGCGGTGGCGCCGCACGGGGCCGGTCGGCACGAGGCCAAGGTGCTGGCGCCGCCGGAGAACCCTCAGGCGCTGGAAGACGCCAAGGTGCGCAGCGCCATCGGCACCGACTTCATCCTGTCGGCCGAGATCATGACGATCACGCTCGGCACCCTGCCCGACGTGCCGCTGTGGGAACAGGCAGTGATTCTGGCGCTCGTGGGGATCGGCATCACGGTGGGCGTTTACGGGGTGGTGGCGCTGATCGTGAAGGCGGACGACGCGGGGCTGGCGATGGCGGCCGGCGAGCGCCCGATCTCGGCGATCTTCCGCCGGCGGATCGGCCAGCCTAGCGGCGCCGACCTCGCGGTGCGGCCGGTAACGCAGGCGATCGGGCGCGGGCTGGTGGTCGGGATGCCCTGGTTCCTCAAGGCGCTGGCGGTCGTGGGCACGGCGGCGATGGTGTGGGTGGGCGGCGGTATCATCGTGCACGGGCTGGCGAGCTACGCCCTGCCGGGGGTGGAGCACGCGATCCACGGCGCCGCCGTCGCGGCGGCGGACGCGATGCCAGCGGTGGCGGGTGCCGTGGAATGGCTGGCGACGGCGGCGGGTTCGGGCGTGGTGGGACTGGTAGTCGGCGCGGTGCTGATCCCCGTGGTGCAGTTTGTGGTGTCGCCGCTGATCGGCCTGTTCCGGCGGGAGCCGAAGGGACACGGAGCGGCAGGCGCCTGATAGGGGACGCCGACGCTGCCGGCAGGGTCCGGTTAGGCTTGGGTAGGGAGCGATCGGGGACGGACCTGCACCTTTCACTCCACGCCGCGCCCAGCCGGGCGTCCAAGGCTTATCCCCCGCACTCGATCCTAACCGGACGTTGAGCCTTGATGAGCCCCGGGGCCGCCCGCATCCGCGGTGACCCGGCGGCAGCGCGTCCCAGGGCGAGCGTCACCGCACGATGTGCGCGACAGTGTTCTGCTTGCAGACGTCCATGCAGTCCTTCCACTGGATGTGGGCGAACCGCCTCTTCCCTGGAACGACGGGACAGGGTCATCTGTCGGCCTCAATCTCCGAGGTAGGCCGCCAACTCTTCGGGGCTTCCTTGCGGAAAGGCCTCCTTCAGGTGGTCGAGAAAGGCGGATACCCGCGCGCTCAGCAGTCGCCGGGATGGATAGAGGGCCCACAAGGCGATCTCCGGGCCGTCCACGTCCCCCCAGTGGACCAGACGGCCGGCCGCCAAGTCGCGGCTCACAAGCGACACCGGCAGCCGCCCGGCGCCAACGCCCGCCCGAACGGCGTCGCGGACCATCACAAGCGAGGACAGGCCGAGGACCGTGCGGACCGTGATGCCCCCGCAGCCTTTCGGCACCACCGCGAGCCAGGTCGCGATCCCGTCGCTTGCCCCCCGCACCACCGCCGGGACGGCCGAGCCGTCTGCCGGCCGGGCGAGGGACGGGCTGGCCACAACGACCAGCCGGTCACGAAGGAAGGCTCGTCCGACAAGGCTCTCGTCCGGATCCGGGTTGACGCGGATGACGAGGTCGTACCGCTCCTCCACCATGTCGACGGCCCGGTCCTCCGTCGTGACCTCTAGCTGGACCTCCGGAAACTTCAGCGCGAACGCCGCCGCCAGCTTTCCCATCGCGGTCTGAGAGAAGAGCAGCGGCGCGCTGACCCGCAGTCGGCCGCGCGGCCGGTCCACGCCCGACGCGATCGCCGCCGCCGTCTCGTCGAGCTCGGTGAGCAGCGCCCCCGTCCGCTCGTAGAGTGCCCGTCCCTCCTGGGTCAGCCGCAGCGTCCGGGCGCCGCGCTCGAACAGCCTTAGGTCAAGGCTGGCCTCCAGTTCCGACACCCGGCGGGACAGCGTCGCCTTCGGACGACCGGCGGCGCGGGCGGCACGGCCAAACCCCTCGTGCCGGGCGACGAGGTTGAAGTCGGCGAGGGCGAGCAGGTCCATGTGTTCCACCAATGGGACGAAGTGTCCCAACATAGCGGCTATCGGGCCGGAAGTGGATCACTCATCTTTCGGGTGTCTTCAGACCCCGAATGGAGTGATCCCCATGACCATCCTCGTCACCGGCGCCACCGGCCGCATTGGCCGCCACGTCGTCGAGCAGCTCGTCGGGCGCGGCGCTGACGTGCGTGCGCTGACCCGCGACCCTGCGAAGGCCGCGTTCCCGAACGGGGTCGAGGTGGTGCAGGGCGACCTGCTCGACCTCGACTCGCTGCGCGCCGCCTTTTCGGGCGTCTCGACGCTCTTCCTGCTCAACGCGGTGACGGGCGACGAATTCACCCAGGCCATCATCACGCTGAACGTCGCCCGTGAGGCGGGCGTCGAGCGCGTGGTCTACCTCTCGGTGTTCGAGGCGGACCATGCGGTTAATGTGCCGCACTTCGCGGTGAAGTACGGGGCCGAGCGGATGCTGGAGGGGATGGGCTTCGGTGCTACGATCCTGCGCCCCGCCTACTTCATAGACAACGAAGTCATGGTGAAGGACGTGATCCTCCAGCATGGCGTCTACCCGATGCCGATCGGCTCCAAGGGCGTCGCCATGGTTGACACCCGCGACATCGCCGAGGTAGCCGCGATCGAGCTGATCCGTCGCGACCAAGCCTCGGGCAAGCTACCGATCGACACGATCAACCTCGTCGGCCCCGACACGCTGACGGGCGCGGCCGTGGCCGCCATCTGGTCAGACGTCCTCGGCCGCCCCATCGCCTACGCCGGCGACGATCCCAGCGGCTTCGAGCAAAACATGGCGACGTTCATGCCGAAGTGGACGGCCTACGAGATGCGCCTGATGGCCGAGCGCTACGTCAGCGTTGGCATGATCCCCGAAGCCGGCGATGTGGCGCGCCTGACCACCCTGCTGGGCC
>Ga0210040_10006919_pt1 | contig 13917 bp, 12 predicted proteins | sample CryGeyCG12114_NA_FD_185462 | JGI IMG/M metagenome (GOLD analysis project Ga0210040, IMG submission 185462) | Groundwater microbial communities from aquifer - Crystal Geyser CG19_WC_8/21/14_NA (SPAdes) (version 2) | ecosystem: Environmental > Aquatic > Deep subsurface > Groundwater | place: USA... | reverse complement strand
CGTGGTCGGCTGGATCCTGGAGCTCGATCGCGGCAAGTACTTCCCGTACGAGGGCAATTACTCGACCTACCTCGAGAAGAAGTCCCAGCGCATGGCGCAAGAGGAGCGCGAGGAGAGCGGCCGCCAGAAGACCCTGTCGCGCGAGCTCGAGTGGATCCGGCAGACCCCCGCCGCGCGCCAAACCAAGAGCAAGGCGCGTATCCGCAAGTTCGAGGAGCTGCAGAACGCGCAGGACGGCCGCCGCGCGGGCAAGGCGCAGATCGTCATCCAGGTGCCCGAGCGTCTCGGCGGCAAGGTGATCGAGGCCAAGAGCATCTCCAAGGCCTATGGCGACAAGCTGTTGTTCGAGGACTTGTCGTTCCTGCTGCCGCCGGGTGGCATCGTCGGCGTGATCGGGCCGAACGGCGCGGGCAAGTCCACCCTGTTCAAGCTCATCACCGGGCAGGAGACGCCCGACACCGGCTCGGTCGACATCGGCGAGACGGTGCGGCTGGGCTATGTCGACCAGAGCCGCGACCATCTGGACCCGACCAAGAACGTCTGGGAGGAGATCTCCGACGGGCTCGACTACATGAAGGTCAACAAGGAGGACATGAGCACGCGCGCTTATGTCGGCGCGTTCAACTTCAAGGGCGCGGACCAGCAGAAGAATGTTGGCAAGCTGTCCGGCGGTGAGCGCAATCGCGTGCACATGGCCAAGATGCTGAAGCAGGGCGGCAACGTGCTGCTGCTGGACGAGCCGACCAACGACCTCGATGTGGAGACGCTGGGCGCACTGGAGGATGCGATCGAGAACTTCGCCGGCTGCGCCGTGGTCATCAGCCATGACCGCTTCTTCCTCGATCGTCTGGCAACGCACATCCTCGCCTTCGAGGGCAACAGCCATGTCGAGTGGTTCGAAGGCAACTTCGCCGCCTACGAGGAAGACAAGCGCCGCCGGCTGGGTGACGCGGCCGACCGGCCGACCAAGCTGGCGTACAAGAAACTCACTCGCTGAGGATGACAGAGACAGCCCTGCGCGTGACCGTCCACGGCCGCGTGCAGGGCGTCTTCTATCGCGACTGGACGGTGCGCAATGCGCAATGCGCGCGCACTGGGGCTGACCGGCTGGGTGCGCAACGAGGCGGATGGCACGGTCAAGGCGCTGCTGCAGGGTAATGACGCGGCGGTGCGGCGAGTGGTCGAGCAGATGCGCGACGGACCGGCGGCTGCGCGGGTCGAGCGGATCAACCAACAGGAGTGCGCGCAGGAGGCGCGGGCGGAGTTCTCCCGCCGCTGATGTGCGTTCATCTTCGACCTTTGGAACATGAACGTTAAGCTAAACGACCGGTTCACTTAACGGACAGCGCGAATCGCCTAAATCTCCTTCATCAGCCGGCCACTCCTGTGGCACTGGCTTTCAGGAGTGCCGCGATGAGTTTCAGAGCTTTTCTCCGGGCTGGCAGTCTTGCAGCGCTCGCCGCTGCGCTGGCCCTTCCCCCGGTTGCCGCGCAGGCGCAGGACGCCCGCCAGGGGCGCGACCGAAGCAGCGAGCAGGTGAATCGCCGCTCCCCGGTGCCGATCTCCCCGGCCGCCCGCGCGATTGGCGAGCGGGTCGACCGGGCCCAGCGTGCCGATCGGGTCGACAACCGCACGGAGCGCCGTGCCGAGCGGGCCGAGCGCAACGGTGACCGTGCCGCCCGCCCGGCCCCGCAGCAGCGCAACATTCGCCAGGCGCAGCGGGTCGACCGCCAGAGCGAGCGGCCGGCCCGTCAGGTGGAGCAGCGGGGAGATCGCCGCGCCGAGCAGGTGATACAGGGTCGCGCCTGGCAGCAGCGCGGGCGCGGGAATGATGCACGCGCCGCCGAGTTGCGCGGCAACGATCGTCGCGGCAACAACAATGCCCGCTACGACAACCGCAATCGTGACGCTCGGCAGGCGCAGCAGCGGTGGGACCGCAACTGGCGCAACGACAACCGGTATGACTGGAACCGCTACCGGCAGTCCAATCGCAATCTCTACCGGCCGGGGCGCTATCAGTCGCCCTACAGCAACTACGCCTATCGCCGGCTGAACATCGGGATCTCGCTCAACTCGCTGTTCTTCAGCAGCCGCTACTGGATCAACGACCCGTGGCAGTACCGCCTGCCAGCAGTGAATGGCTCGTACCGCTGGGTTCGCTATTATGACGACGTGCTGCTGGTGGACACCTATTCCGGCCAGGTGGTCGACGTGATCTACGACTTCTTCTGGTAAGCCGCCAAACGGCGAACATCTTCTGCCGGAGTGAGTGGCCCGGCAGGGCGCAAGCTCCCGATCTTCGCTGAAGGTCGGGAGCTTTTGTGCGTTTGGTGCCCTGCCCCAGCCCTTTCCCCTCTTCGGTTCGCAGGGGCTTGCCATCGGGCAAGCGGAGTGGAACATCGGCGCGCATGGCATCGCAATCGATCATAGAAAGCGGCGACAATCCCGATCGCTCGCGCCTGCGCCGCATCGGCCGCAGGGTGCGCGAGCGGCTCGCCGCCAACCCCGCCGTCTACCAGCTTCCCACCGATCGCGCGGAGCTGTTCGCGGTGGGCGACTTCCTCAGCGGCGAGGAATGCGGCCGGCTGATCGCGATGATCGATGCCGTCGCCAAGCCCAGCCGCGCCTTCGATGCGGAATATGCGAGCGGCTATCGCACCTCCTACTCGGGCGATGTCGACCCGCACGACCCGTTCGTGAAGCGCATCCAGCGGCGGATCGACGACCTGCTGGGCATGGACCCGACCTATGGCGAGACGATCCAGGGCCAGCGCTACCTCCCCGGCCAGCAATTTCAGGCGCATACCGACTGGTTCCCCGCCAACACGCCCTATTGGGAGACCGAGAAGGATCGCGGCGGGCAGCGCAGCATCACCGCGATGGCCTTCCTCAACAAGGTGGACGAGGGCGGGCACACCGACTTCCCGCAGCTCGGCCTGTCGATCGAGCCCCGGCCGGGCGCGCTGCTGATCTGGAACAATGCCGATGCAGAGGGCGTGCCGAACCCGCTGACACTGCATGCGGGCACCCCGGTCATGCGCGGGGTGAAACATATCATCACCAAGTGGTACCGCGTCCGGCGCTGGTACTAAGTCGGGCGCAGGCCCGCCTTCCGCAGGGCGTGCGGTTCTCCGGTTACGATCGCTGCGTCAGGCACCTGCGTTTGGGGTCGCTCGCGCAACAAGGTTGCCGACCGGCGCGCCGGATGCTAGCGAAGCGCCGGCCCGGACGCCTCTGTTCGCCGGGCACCGCCGGGGCCGTCCTCCCGACCCACCCGGAACTGCTTGCAGGTTGATGCCGAGATGAGAAGCAAGAGCCATACCGCCAAGCTGCGACGTGACGGTCGCGCAGCGGTGGTGGCTCTCGCGCAGACGGAACCCCTGCGCCTTTTTGCCCCGGCAGTAACAGATCTCCGCGCCGCCAGCCGCAAGGCCGCCGGCGCGTTCGTCTCATCCGCCGTCGGCCCTGGTTCGCTCCACGGCCGGCGCACATTTCACACATATCGGCGCGCCTCGGCCCATGCCCCCGTCTCACTGGCTCTGCCACTGAAGGCATCAGGCATGGGGGCCGCGCACGCCTGGAGAAGAGTCAATGGCAACCCGCATGCTGATCGATGCGCGCCACCCGGAAGAAACGCGGGTGGCAGTGCTCAAGGGCACCAGGATTGAAGAATTCGATTTCGAATCTGCTGAACACAAGCAGATCAAGGGCAACATCTACCTCGCCAAGGTTACCCGGGTAGAGCCGTCGCTGCAGGCGGCCTTCGTCGATTTCGGCGGCAACCGCCACGGCTTCCTGGCCTTCAGCGAAATCCACCCGGACTACTACCAGATCCCGCAGACCGACCGCGAGGCGCTGCTGGCCGAGGAGCAGGCGCACGCCGAGGAAGAGGCGGCCCTGCGCGCCGAGGAAGACGACGACGAGGAGTCGGAGCCGTTCGACGGCGAGTCTCTCGCGGCGGACGTGGATGACGATGGGCTGGCCGGCGTCGAGGAGATCGACACCGGCGAGGCCGATGACGTCGCCACGATCGAGGACGGCCATCTCGAGAACGGGGCCGAGGACGGCGACGAGGACGCTGACGCCGAAGAGGGCTCTGACGAGGACCGCGGCACCGAAGGGGCGGAGACGCGCGGCCGTGGCCGCGGCCGCCGTCCGCGCCGCCAGTCCGCGGAGGGCGGCAATCGCGGGCAGCAGGGCTCCCGCGCCAAGGAGATGGACGCGCTGCGCGAGAAGCGCCAGGCGCTGCGCCGTCGCTACAAGATCCAGGACGTGATCCAGCGCCGCCAGGTGCTGCTCGTCCAGGTCGTGAAGGAAGAGCGCGGCAACAAGGGCGCTGCGCTGACCACCTATCTCAGCCTCGCCGGCCGCTATTGCGTGCTGATGCCGAACTCCAGCCATGGCGGCGGGATCAGCCGCAAGATCAGTTCGGCGAGCGATCGCAAGCGGCTGAAGCAGATCGTCGGCGAGCTCAGCCTGCCGCGCTCGATGGGCCTGATCGTCCGCACCGCCGGCCTCCAGCGCACCAAGCCGGAGATCAAGCGGGACTTCGACTATCTCGCCCGGCTGTGGGACGAGATTCGCGAGACCACGCTCGGCTCCAGCGCACCGGCGCTGATCCACTCGGATTCGGACCTGGTGAAGCGCGCGATCCGCGACATCTACAATCGCGAGATCGAGGAGGTCGTGGTCGAGGGCGAGGAAGGCTATCGCGCCGCGCGGTCCTTCATGAAGCTGCTGATGCCGAGCCACGTGAAGCGGGTGCAGGCCTATTCCGACCCTGTGCCGCTGTTCCAGCGCTACGGCGCGGAGGACCAGCTCTCGGCGATGTACGACCCGGTCGTGCAGCTGAAGTCCGGCGGCTACCTCGTCATCAACCCGACCGAGGCGCTGGTGTCGATCGACATCAACTCCGGCCGCTCCACCAAGGAGCACGGGATCGAGCAGACCGCGCTCAGCACCAACCTGGAAGCCGCTCGCGAGATCGCCCGCCAGCTGCGCCTGCGCGACATGGCCGGCCTGGTGGTGATCGACTTCATCGACATGGAATACGGCTCGAACGTCCGCAAGGTCGAGAAGGCGATGAAGGACGCGCTGCGCAACGATCGCGCGCGCATCCAGGTCGGCCGCATCTCCGGCTTCGGCCTGATGGAGATGAGCCGTCAACGCCTGCGCACCGGCGTGCTGGAGGCGACGACGCGCTCCTGCCCGCATTGCGACGGCACCGGGCTGGTCCGCACCGCGTCGAGCGCCGGCCTCTCCGCGCTGCGCCTGATCGAAGACGAGGCGGCGAAGGGTCGCGGCACCGTCATCACCCTCTTCGCCTCGACCGAGGCGGCGGTGTACATGCTCAACGCCAAGCGCGCCGATCTCGCCGAAATTGAGAGCCGCTACGGCGTGTCGGTGGAGGTGATCCCCGAGGGCGAGGACGAAGGCGCGAAGATGCGCGTCGCCAGCTCCGGCCCGCGCCCGACCACCACCCCGCGGTTCGAGCCGATCGTCGACGAGATCGACGAGTTCGACGACCTGCCGGACGATGAGGACGAGGAAGAGGAGGAGGACGAGCGCGTCGAGGAGCAGGACGCTCAAGGCGCCTCCGAGCCGGCCCCCGCCCGCCCCGCTTCTTCCGACGAGGACAGCGCAGACCGCAAGAAGCGTCGCCGCCGGCGCCGCGGCGGTCGCAACCGCAACAAGCGCCACCCCGGCGAAGAGGGCGATCTCGAAGCTGCCGAGGACGATGAGCAGGACGACTCGGTCTCCGATGACCTGGATGCTGAAGAGTCGGTCGCCGAGGAGGAGTCTGCCTCTGAGGAGCCGGGCGGCGAGGACGAGGAAACCGGCGAGGCACCGCGCAAGCGTCGTCGCCGCAATGGTCGCCGCCGTCGTCGTGACGAGGGCGATCAGTCCGCGGACGAAGGCCAGGTGGCCGAGAGCGATGCCGGGGCCGCTGATGCTGCCGACATTGCTGCAGGCGAACTGGTGAGCCAGCTGCAGGACGACATCGCTGTCGTCGCCTCGCCAGCGGAAGAGACGGCTGCCGAACCTGCGCAGGAGCCCGCTCCTGCCGAAGGCGAAGCTGCGGAGGAGAAGCCGCGCAAGCGCACGCGCCGTCGCAAGGCCGATGCCGAGGAGAGTGCTTCCGGCGAAGCCGTCGTCGCCGCGGAAACCGCTGGGGAAGTGGCCGAGAAGCCCAAGCGCACCCGCCGCCGCAAGGCTGCGGAGCCGGAGGCGGCCGCCCCTGCCGAAGCGGAGTCGTCCGAAGCGGAAGCTCCTGAAGCAGCAGCCCCGGCCCCCAAGCGCCCGCGCACCCGCAAGACGAAGGTGCAGGCGGAAACCGCCATCGAGCCGGCTGCAGCCGAGCCCGTGCCGGAAGCGCCTGCGAAGAAGGCACCCGCGCAACCCGCACCCGAGCCGGCCGTCGCCGACGATGCCGACAACGAGGCCAGCGCTCCAGCGCCCGATAGCGGGGAGGACACCTCCAGCGCGTCCGAACCGCCGCGGCGCGGCTGGTGGCAGCGCACCTTCGGCTAAGGGCCGATCAGACGATCCGAGTGGCCGGCGTGGGTGACCTGCCGGCCACCGCGATCAACCGCCGTCTGCCCGCGTCCGCTTGCCCTGTGCTGTCCAGTCGCTAGATAGGCGCCACAGCAGCAGGACCTCGCGCATCATGGCCACCTTCACCCTCCCGAAGAACAGCAGGATCAATGGACAGGCGCGGCATCACCCCGCGTCCGACACGCTTGCCAGAGGCGCGCGCATCAAGCGCCTGAAGATCTATCGCTGGGATCCGGAGGGCGGCGAGAACCCGCGCTACGACACGTTCGAGCTGGACCTCGACGAGACCGGCCCGATGGTGCTGGACGCGCTGCTCAAGATCAAGAACGAGATCGACCCGACGCTGACCTTCCGCCGCTCCTGCCGCGAGGGGATCTGCGGTTCGTGCTCCATGAACATGAACGGCAAGAACGGCCTCGCCTGCACCACCGCGATGGAGGACCTGAAGGGCGAGATTCGCATCACGCCCCTCCCCCACATGGACGTGGTGAAGGATCTGGTGCCCGACTTCTCGCACTTCTACGCCCAGTATGCCTCGATCCGCCCCTGGCTGCAGACTGTCACCACCACGCCCTCGGGCAAGGAGCGGCTGCAGACGCCGGAGCAGCGCGAGAAGCTGGACGGCCTCTACGAGTGCATCCTGTGCGCCTGCTGCTCCACCGGCTGCCCCTCCTATTGGTGGAACTCCGACAAGTTCCTTGGCCCCGCTATCCTGCTGCAGGCTTTTCGCTGGCTGGCCGACAGCCGTGACGAGATGACGGGTGAGCGGCTGGACCAGTTGCAAGACCCGTTCCGCCTCTATCGCTGCCACACGATCATGAACTGCGCCAATGTCTGCCCCAAGGGGCTGAACCCGGCCAAGGCGATTGCCGAGACCAAGAAGATGCTGGCGGAGCGGGAGCTCTAGGAGCAGCCCCCTGCCTGCCATTCTCGACCAGTACCGCGCGCTCCTCGCCGCGGGCGAGTTGCGCGTCGATCCAGAGCAGGAGGCCGCCGCCATCCGCCTCGCAAGTCTCCAGCGCGAGTTGGAGGCGGGCGGCAGCGGCGGGGGATTCCTCAAGCGCCTGCTCGGCAAAGGCCGGAAGCGTCCCACCGGCGTCTACCTGTGGGGCGGCGTCGGGCGCGGCAAGTCGATGCTGATGGACCTGTTCCACGCCTCGCTCGACATCGAGCAAAAGCGCCGCGTCCACTTCCACGCCTTCATGCAGGAGGTGCACCAGCGCCTGCGCGAGGCGCGCCGCAGCGAAAGCGGCGACCCGATCCCGCCTGTCGCCGCCGCCATCGCAGCTGACCTGCGCTGCCTCGCCTTCGACGAGATGGTGGTGAACAACTCCGCCGACGCGATGATCATGAGCCGGCTGTTCCGGGCGCTGATCTGCGATGAGGGCGTGACCGTGGTCACCACCTCCAACCGCCCGCCTGCCGACCTCTACAAGGATGGCCTCAACCGCGAGCACTTCCTCCCCTTCATCGCGCTGATCGAGCAGGAGATGGACGTGCTCCCGCTCAACGGCCCGACCGACTACCGGCTGGACCGCGTCGGCGGGCTCGATCGCTGGATCACGCCGCTCGGCGAGGAGGCGACGCAGACGCTGCGGCAGGCCTTCTTCCGCCTGACGGACTATCCGCCGGAGGATGCCGCGCACGTCCCCTCGGCCGAGCTGGATGTCGGCGGCGGGCGGATGCTGCACGTGCCCAAGTGCTTCAAGGGCGTCGGCGTGTTCAGCTTCAAGCGCCTGTGCGGCGAGGCGCGTGGGCCGGCCGACTACCTCGCGGTCGCGCGCGACTTCCACACCGTGTTCCTCGTCGGCATCCCCGTCATGGGGCCGGACCTGCGCAACGAGGCGGCCCGCTTCCGCACGCTGATCGACGCGCTCTACGAGCACCGCGTGAAGCTGTTCGCCTCCGCCGCCTCGCAGCCGGAAGGGCTCTACCTGCCCGGCGGCCGCGGAGACGAAGCGGGCCGATTCGAGTTCGCCCGCACCGTCAGCCGCCTGCGCGAGATGCAGAGTGACGCCTACATGGCGCTCGGCCATGGCGAGGAAGGCTGAGCCGCGCGCAATGACCGGCGAGCCGGCCGAGTTGAACCCTTGCGAACGCTTCCCATCTTCCAACCCTACCGGCGGCAACACCCCGCCGAGGCGAGAATCCCAATGATCGACATCCGCAAGTTCGACGCGCTCGCGCATCGGGACCATGGCTGGCTCGACACGCGCTACCACTTCAGCTTCTCCGACTATTACGACCCCGCCCGCATGGGATGGGGGAAGATCCGCGTGTGGAACGACGACCGGATCGGCCCGCGCTCCGGCTTCCCGCCGCACCCGCACAGCGACATGGAGATCATCACCTTCGTGCGCACCGGCGCGGTCTCGCACCGCGACTCGCTGGGCAACCAGGGCCGCACCGGTGCGGGTGACGTGCAGGTGATGAGCGCGGGCACCGGCGTGGTCCATGCCGAGTACAATCTGGAGGATGAGGACACGACGCTGTTCCAGATCTGGATCATGCCCGATCGTGCCGGCGGCGCGCCCGACTGGGGGATGCGCGAATTCCCCCGCGGGGAGCGCGCAGGCCGCTGGGAGATCGTGGCGAGCGGCGAGCCTGAGCGCGACCAGGCCCTGCCGATCCGCAGCGACGCCCGCATCCTTGCGGCAACGCTGCCCGCGGGCGAAAGCGTGATCTACGAGGCGACGCCCTCGCGCCACCAGTACCTCGTCGCCACCGGCGGCCGGGTGAAGGTCAACGGGCAAGAGGCCGATCCGCGTGACGGTATCGCCATCACCGGCGAGGGCACCATCAGGGTCGAGGCGATCGAGGATTGCGAGCTGGTGATGGTGGACGCGCGCTAAACGCCGTTATCACCATCGGAGGGGAGCAGGGCTGCCGCTCGACTCCCCTTCAAGGACCAGCTCCGTCACAGCCCCCGGCCGGGCGCGGAATGAATGGTCAGTCCTGCTTCGATCCGCCGTCATCGCCCTCTTTGTCGGGCGACTTCTTCTTCGAGGCGGACTGCTTGCCTCTGGCGTTGTTGCCGCCGCCCCGGCCGGTGCCGGTGCTGCCGCTCGCGCCGTCGCCGCCTTCCTTCGTAATCGCACCCGGGTTGCCGCCTGCACCTTTCACAGCCATTTCAGTTCTCCTTCTGAAAGGTTCGAACCGGCCGCTGCATCCGCGGTTCCCCACCATACCGGATGGAAATCGGTTTCGGGCGAGGCAGTTACCTCAACTGAAGCCAGGTCGCTCGCGCGGCTGACGCCTCAGGAAATTACCGCTTCCGCTGGCATGGAGGACGCAGGGCTCACACCAGCATCTCGCGCGCCGGCCCCTGCCCGAGGAACGCCGCCGGGCTGGCACTCGCTCCATAGGCGCCGGTGCAGAACACCGCCACCAGGTCGCCCTCCTCCGCCCGGGGGAGAAGCGCCTGGTCGGCAATCCGGTCCAGCGGCGTGCACAGGCAGCCGACGATGCTCGCCTCCCCTTCCGGATCGGCGCCGAACCGGCTGGCGATGGCCACGGGATAGTTGCGCCGCACCACCGTCCCGAAATTGCCCGAGGCGGCGAGCACGTGGTGCAGGCCGCCATCAGTGACGAGGAAGGTCTGTTCATGGCTCTCCTTCCGGTCGAGCACCCGCGTCAGATACACTCCCGCCTCGCCCACCAGATAGCGCCCGAGTTCCACCGCCATCTCCGTCTCGGCCAGCTCCGGCGGTAGCGCGGCAATCCGCTCACTCAGCGCCTCCCCCACATGCGCGAGGTCCAGCGGGCGGTCCCCCGCGAAGTACGGGATGCCGAATCCGCCGCCCATGTTGAGATGCGGCAGGGGCGCGCCAATCTCCGCGGTCAGGCGCGCGGCAAGGTCCAGCACGCGCCCCTGCGCCTCCGCGATCGCCTCGGCATCAAGCGCCTGACTACCGGCGAACACATGCAGGCCGCGCCACTCCGCGCCCGCCGCGATCATTTCGCGAGCCAAGCCCGGCACCAGCGCCTCGTCCACGCCGAACGGCTTGGCGCCGCCGCCCATCTTCATGCCCGATCCGCGCAGCTCGAAGGCAGGATTGACGCGAATCGCCAGCCTCGCCCGCGTGCCGATCCGCTCGGCGATGCGCAGCGCGCGGCGTGCTTGCCCGGTGGACTCGATGTTCAACGTCACTCCGCGCAGGATGGCCAGCTCCAGCTCCGCATCGCGCTTTCCCGGCCCGGCAAAGCTCATCGCAGCTGGCGCCTGCCCCGCCTCCAGCGCCAAGCGCAGTTCTCCGCCCGAGGCGATGTCAAACCCGTCCACCAGCCCGCGCATCAGCGCCAGCAGCGGCGGGAAGGGATTCGCCTTGATAGCGTAATGCAGCCGCACGCGATCCGGCAGGCGCTCGCGCAGCAGCGCCACCCGCTCGCGGATCATCGCGGAGGAATAGACGAACAGCGGCGTGCCGCCCGCCTCCGCCACCAGCGCGCTTGCCGTCCGGCCGCCGATCGCCAGCTCTCCGTCGAGCACCGCAAAGCCGGTGGGAATCGGGCCGAGCGGCTTCATGCGGGCGCCCCCTCGCGCAGCAGGGCCTCACGGTCCACCTTGCCATTCGGGCTGAGCGGCATCGCGGCCACCCAGCGGATCACCTGCGGCTGCATGAAGTTCGGCAGCTCCCGCTTCAGAGCCGCCCGCAACCCCGCTTCGTCTCCGGAGCCACGCACCACCAACAGCACCGCCTGCCCGAGTCGCTCGTCCGGCACGCCCAGCGCCACCGCCTCGTCCGCCAGCCCCGTCGCCAGCGCCGCCTCCTCGATCTCCTGCGGGCTGATCCGGTTGCCGGCGCTCTTGATCATCGCATCGCGCCGACCAACGAAATGGAGCAGCCCTTCCTCATCGCGCACTACCCTGTCGCCAGACCACACAGCGAGGCCGCCATAGCGCGACTGCCGCGGCGCGGGGCGGAACCGTTCGGCGGTGCGCGCCGGATCGCGCCAATAGCCCTGCGCCACCAGCGGTCCGCAATGGACCAGCTCCCCCTCCTCCCCCGGCGTGGCGAGCGTCACCTCATCGCGCATCACCAGCACCTCGGCGAAGGGAATCGCCCGGCCGATCGAGGTGGGGTGCGCATCGACCAGCTCGGGGTCGAGATAGGTCGAGCGGAACGCTTCGGTCAGCCCGTACATCGGGAAGAGCCGTGCTTGCGGGAAGGTTGTACGCAGCTTGCGCACCAGTTGCTCCCCCAATGCACCCCCGCTGTTCGTCAGTCGCAACAGCGATGCAAGCGCCTCTTCCGGCCAATCCTGCTCCACCAGTTGCACCCACAGCGGCGGCACCGCGGCCAGCGTGGTGACGTGATGGCGCGCACAGGCCTTGATCACATCGCGCGGCGTGAGGAAGTCGAGCGGCACCACGCACGCACCGGCAAGCCAGGCGCTCAGCAGCTGGTTCTGGCCGTAGTCGAAGCTCAGCGGCAGCACCGCCAGCACCACGTCATACGGCTCAAGCGCCAGGTAATGCGCAACACTGACCGCGCCGAGCCACAGATTGGCATGGCTCAGCATCACCCCCTTCGGCCGCCCGGTAGAGCCGCTGGTGTAGAGCAAGGCGGCCAGGTCATCAGGCCGGGCGCGAGAGGGTGGAAGTTCAAGGCCGGCCGAAGATGCCTCGGCAAGTGCCTGTTCTTCCACGGTAACTGCGCACCTATCGGGCACATCCCCGGCCTCCAGAGTGTCGATCCGCGCCTTGGTGCCGAGCAGCAGCGCTGCCTCGCTATCGGCGAGGATATGCGCCACCTGCGCTCGCTTGAGCAGCGGATTGATCGGCACATGCACCAGCCCCGCCCTGGCCGCGGCGAGCGGCAGCAGACAGGTCAGCTCGCCCTTCGCCGCCCAGCTTGCCACCCGCGCACCCGGTGCAAGGCCAAGGCTGTCGAGCCAGCCGGCAAGCCGCGCCATCCGCCCCCGCACCTCGCCACGGGTGAGCGGCCCGCCGCGCAGCACCAGAGCAGGCGCGGCATCGTCTCCGCCTTCGAGCAGGTGATCGATCGGCTGCGGAACCGGGTCCGGCTCTTGCGACGGGTGGCGCGTCATTCCCTCGCTATCGAGCCCTGCCCGCCTTTGCGCAAGGGGCCGCTCCTGCGGTTGCCGGCGGCCCATGCTTGTCTCGCACGCCGGGCAAGTCTAGGGGCCCGCGCATGGACCAGATCAGCCCCGCAGCACCCGCTGGAGAGCCCGGCATCGCCGGTACTGACGAGCTCCTGCGGCAGGTGCTCGCCGAGGTGCTTGGCCTTCCTGCCGAGAGGGTCGCGCAATTCGACCTCGACACCGGCCTGTTCGGCCACTTGCCGGAGCTCGATTCGATGGCGGTCGCCGGCCTGTTGACCGAGATCGAGGACCGGCTCGAGATCGTCATCGAGGATGACGAGGTCGGTGGCGAGATGCTGGAGACCTACGGCGCGCTGCTCGCCTTTGCGGAAGCCAAGCGACAGGGGCGCTAGCGCACGAACAGGCTGGCCAGCTCCACATGGCTGGACCAGCGGAACTGGCCGACCGGCCGCAATTCCGCGAGGCGATAGCCGGCATCGGCCAGCAGCCGCCCGTCCCACGCCCAGCTGGACGGATTGCAGCTGATATAGACGATCCGCTGCACCCCACTTGTCGCCAGCTGCACCACCTGCTCGCGCGCGCCGGCACGCGGTGGGTCCAGCACAACGCCATCGAAGACGCGCAGCTCCTCCGCGCGCAAGGGGTTGCGGAACAGGTCCCGGTGCAGCGCCTCGACCGGCAGGCGGGCCCGGCGGGCAGCCGCGCGGCAGGCGAGATGCGCGTCGCGCGCAGCCTCGGCGGCGAGCACCTTCGTCTCACCAGCGAGCGCGAAGGCGAAGGTGCCAAGCCCGGCGAACAGGTCCGCCACCGCCCCGCAGCCGGCCAGCCACTCGCGCGCGGCGGAGACGAGCGCCGCCTCTCCATCTGCCGTCGCCTGCAGGAACGCGCCTGCGGGATAATCGACCGCAACGCCGGACAGCGAGACGGTCACCGGCTCCGGCTCCCACAATGGCTCCGGGCCGAAGCCTCGGTCCAGCGTCAGCCGCGACAGGCGCTGGTCGCGGCAGAAATCGAGCAGCGTTTCTGTTTGCTCCAGCCCTGCCACCTCCAGACCCTTGATCGCGCAGTCGACCCCCTGGTCAGTGAGCGCCAGGGTGATGTCCGCCGCGAGGCGCCCGCGGCGTGCCGCCAGCAAACGCCGCAGCGGATCGACGAGCGCGAACAGCTCGGGCGCGAGGACGTGGCACTCGCGCATGTCGACGATCCGGTGCGAGCCGCCTTCGTGAAAGCCGATCATCGGGCGACCTCCGGCAGTCGCTGCGTGGAGGATCGCCCGGCGGCGGGTGCGCGGCGGCG
>Ga0210040_10006918_pt1 | contig 13917 bp, 15 predicted proteins | sample CryGeyCG12114_NA_FD_185462 | JGI IMG/M metagenome (GOLD analysis project Ga0210040, IMG submission 185462) | Groundwater microbial communities from aquifer - Crystal Geyser CG19_WC_8/21/14_NA (SPAdes) (version 2) | ecosystem: Environmental > Aquatic > Deep subsurface > Groundwater | place: USA... | reverse complement strand
GTTAAAAACTGGTCCAGCCGGGATAAGCGTTTTCTTTTATCTACAGTACATTGACTCATGTTGTGTTAGTTATAAGTAATAAGTTTAGTAGTAAGTTGTACTTCCCTGGTGTATCGGTTAATTAGGGCCTCATTGTGCTTTTTTAATTTATCTTGCTGTTAATGCTTTTGCCCAGTATATAATTACCGGCAAACTGCTGGCAATAAGCTTTAATCTGATCGCGTACTTGCCGGAAAGCAGTTGTTATTTCTTCTTCTGTACCGGTGGCTTTCGCCGGGTCGGTAAAGTTTTGATGTAAGCGGGTAGCCTGGGAAGGAAAATAAGGGCAATTCTCCTGGGCGTGGTCACACACCGTAATAATAAAATCAAAAGCAATATCCCGGTATTCATCTATGTGATTAGATGTGTGGTCCGATATATCTATACCATCCTTGGCCATGGTGGCAATGGCCCGCGGATTTACGCCGTGCGTTTCGATACCGGCACTGTAAATACGGACCCGGCCCTGGGAAAAATGCCGCAAATACCCTTCGGCTAGCTGGCTCCGGCAGGAATTACCTGTACAGAGAACAAGTATATTTTTCATAAGTTTATCTAAAATGAAGAAAAAAGAGCCGCCTGTTTTTACGCCAGGCTACTCCTATAATCTTAGCAACAACCCGAACCAGGTGCACAGCTATTAGCCGATAGCGTGGTTAATTCTACTAATTGTACTTTCTTTTTTTCCGTAACAGGGGCGCAGCATTCCTCCCCTTGCTCGTTGGTACCGCAGCTGCCTCCGCGTTCAATGGCTTTACATTGTACAAAATCCGGGCTCAGGTTTATCACCAGGTTATCTTCCGCAACCGTAAACGCAGCCGGATACATTTGGCGGGTATCGAACTGGGAGTTCCCAAACTCAATTTTTACCGTACCCAACGGATTCAGCGGCAAGGCTTTCTCTACGATAGCAATAATGGATAAGACTTTGCTTACTTTCATTTCCCGGTTACTATCTCTTTTTTCGGGCTCCCATAACTGCACAATAATTTCGGTCCAGGTATTCATAATCCCGCCACAATCAACCGATACAATGGGCGCCTGTTTAATTTCTGTAATATGGTAGGAAACATCCACCAATTTATTTTCGGCGTATTGGAATTGCAGGTGCAACTCCGGATTCTTCAGCAACTCATTTTTAAAGGTTTGCCAATTGATAAAATCTAAATTGTTCATAATATTGCAATTTTACGATTAATAGATATAAAAAATTTTAACAACAATTATCTTTACAGGCAACCTGGCTGGAGAATAGGTTTAAGAAAATATCCCGTACTTCTTCCCATTTTTGTTTGTTTATACAGTAACAAACACTGGTCCCTTCCACCGTTCCCTGAATAAGGCCACTTGCTTTCAGTTCTTTTAAATGCTGCGAAACGGTGGCCTGGGCAAGCGGTAATTCTCCCACTAAATCGCCGCAAATACAGGTTTGGCGCTTAAGTAAGTGTTGCAGAATAGCTATGCGGGCCGGGTGAGCCAAAGCTTTGGCATAAGCCGCTAACTGGTTTTGCTCCTCCGTAAAATTCTGTGTTTTGGTAACTCCCATATTGCTGTTTATTATATCGCAATATTACGATTAATGTTTCGCCCAGCCAAACTTTTCTCGCAAAATATATTTTAACATAATCCAATCAGGTTTTCTTATTTAGAAGCATTACGTTGCGGAATATACCTGAAAAGTAAGATCCTGTTAAAGTCTTATCATTTTACAGATGAATAACCTCCATTTAAAAAATTTAAAATTGAAATTAATTCCGGCAAATCTTGCGGTATCAGAAATTAGCTGATAGGCACTTTCCTCAAAATGGCTTCTATAAAGTCTTTCGTTTGAATGCCGTCTGCTTCGGCTTCGTAGTTCAGAATAATACGGTGGTTAAGCACATCCAGAGCTACGTCTTTTATATCTTCCGGCAATACGTAATCCCGCTCATCAAAAAAAGCCACCGCCTTAGCCGCTAAATTCAGGGCAATACTAGCCCGCGGCGAAACGCCAAACTGAATGTAATTCGAGAAATCGGCCAAATCATAATCCGCGGGCATGCGGGTAGCAAATACCAGCTCTATAATGTAACGCTCCAGGGTTTCGGAAATCTGGACCTGGTTTATTTCGTTCCGGATAGCAAATATATCCTGCTTGGTAAGCACCGTGTTTACCTGGTTAGTAAAAGTTAAATTGGCCATGCGGCGCATTACTTCCAACTCGTCGGCCTTGGTCAGGTAATTTACAAACACTTTCATCATAAAGCGGTCAACCTGGGCTTCGGGCAAAGGATAGGTTCCCTCCTGCTCTACCGGGTTTTGGGTAGCCAGTACCAGAAAAGGCAAATCCAATTTAAAAGTAGTTTCGCCAATGGTTACCTGCTTTTCTTGCATAGCTTCCAGCAAGGCACTTTGCACTTTCGCCGGCGACCGGTTTACTTCGTCGGCTAATATCAGGTTCGCAAAAATGGGCCCTTTTTTTACTTCAAACTTAGAGGCATTCTGATTATATATCATGGTTCCGATCAGGTCGGAGGGTAATAAATCGGGGGTGAACTGAATGCGCTGAAAATCTAGGTGCAGCACCTGCGCGAGTGTATTTATGGTTAAGGTTTTCGCCAGGCCCGGCACGCCTTCCAGTAAAATGTGACCGTTGGTAAATAAGCCAATCAGCAGCCGGTTTACCATGTACTGCTGTCCCACTACTACTTTGCCTACCTCCGAAAAAACCTGTTTTATTTTAAGCTGGTGTTCCCGGATACGTTCCTGATACGTTATTTCTTCTGTTTCCATGCGGTGCTGTTAACGCTGCAAAAGTACAACCAAAACTTTTACCATTTCTTAAAGATAAAAAACACGGCCAAAACCAGGAAAATAAATCCTACTACGTGGTTCCAGGCTAGTTTTTCGGTCCGGAAAACAAAAATGGTAATTAAAGTAAATACTATCAGCGATATAACTTCCTGTATTGTTTTTAATTCGAACAGCGAAAAAGGGCCGCCGTTTTGCCGGAAACCAATCCGGTTGGCCGGCACCTGAAAAATATATTCGAAAAAGGCCAGGCCCCAGCTAACTAAAATAATGGTAAACAGACCAGCCTGCGTCAGCCAGCCCCATTTCTTAAACTGCAAATGGCCATACCAGGCAAACGTCATAAATACATTTGATAGTATGAGCAGGCAAAGTGTATAAAAAGTTTTCAAAGAAAAACAGAAATTACAATTGAAATAAAAATAGGCAAAATGCTTTGCATTAGTCCAAAAACAAATTTAACAATTATACTTTATAAGTACTATTATGCATAATGAGTGAGTGAATGAGGGATTGAGTGAATAAATATTTAATAATGAAATTTATTCTCTTACTTAGCTACAGGGTACTTTACTATTTCTTTGGCGCACCGGTCTGCATCAGAGTTGATAAAGAACATCAATCTCCCGATCAAACTTAAACTTGATTTTTAGTTATCTAAGCTTTATGCCAATAATTGCAATATTGTAAGTAAATCAAATTCAGGTTTAAAGCTTATCGCTGGCTTACTATACTAATGGGAGCAAGTAAACCGCTGGCAACAGCAGCTTTATTTGAAGGTTGATTGTTCTCCGGACCGGCAGTTTATAAGCCATTCGAATGCGTCCTGTTCGGCCTGGAAAAAATGAGTAGTAAGCGACGAAGTTTTGTTATTATCATCAAACTTATGAAACTGCTTCATTTTTTTGATGTGGGTAAGATGCGAAGGCATTACCAGGTAAGCCAGATAATTATTCCCGGTTAGTAGTTTTAATTTCTCTGGTAAAAAAACATTGAAATACCATTCTTCCTGCTCTTTATCGGCTTTTCCTCTTCCCCGTATATCTATTAGCCAGTAATGCCAGTTGTGCGTGATTGCCTGGTTAAAAATATACTCATAACACGCTGTAAAATGATTCGGATTAAGAAGATTTATCCAACGGCAAACCCATACGTCCAGGTCCGGACGATAGTTGGCAGAAAGAAACTCAATGGCGTTACTCATGTTTAAAGCTAAGTAAATTCTTATTTAAGTTTACAGTTAAAGCTTCTTTAAAATTTACTTAGCCGTGTTAAATAAGGATATTTTTACGTTGTAAAGATATAGGATTTTTTCGGAATGAATAAATATAATAATACCCACTATTAAATTTTAGGTACCGCAGAAATAATTACCGTTTACCCCGGCTACTAATTTTATTCTGCCTTCGTTTGGTTAGCTGCCTGCCATTCATATTCCCGCACTAGGGACCGTTTCCTTAATATTTCTACTTATTTGCTCTTCTTTTATCTAATAAAAACCCATACAAAACAGGTTATAAATCCGGATGCTCGGCCAGTAGTTCTTTTAATCTTTGCTCTATTCTCAAAATATAAGGATTGAACTCAGCAAAGGCTTCCGGGCTTTCTTCGCGCCGCAATAAATACCGGATCAACATCAGGCGGTCTTCACACTCTTCCCGGCTAAACTGCTCGATATGAGTTAAATTTAATTTTTCTTTTATTTGAGAAAACATACCTGATATTGCTTTTGTTTGGCGAACATCAAAATAGTTTATTTAGTTTAGAGTATATTACAACCGGCTATATTTTAAGTATTTAATTTTTAAGATAGGTTAAACTACGTATACCCGGATAAAAAAGCAGATAGAGTAAAATTAAAAAGTTCGCTCTACAACTTCCGGAGTATCTGTAGAGCGAACTTTATTTTAAAGACGTCATTTTTATACCTGGATTTGGCAGCAAAACCAATAGATTTTAAATATACCTTGCCCAGAAATGAACTTGCTTTTGTAGAGATTTAACCAGATTTTTTACTTTAGTATAAAATAAATTAAACAAGAACTTAGTTTTCTGTGCTTTCTGGCAAAAGAAAACTTATCAATAGTATTTAGCTAACAATTACAGCTAAAGCAGTAATGGCAGCAAAGAAAAGGGCGGTAATTAAGTTTGAATTTTTCATGGCTACGGCTATTTTAGGTTTATATTAATAATAACTTATATTATAGCAACGTAGCATAACTAGAAAAGTTTATAAATAGTACATTTCTTGCTTGTATTTGGCTTATTCTAATCAACCTAAATCTAGTTTTATATTATAAAACTCCCATATATTAATAAAACTTAAGATCTAATAAGCTTAATATTAAATAGATTGTGTAACAAACTCATAAAATTTAAAATTTTTATAACCATATTTTATTGATAAAATAAAATAGTTTAACCAGGGTTGCTTTATAAACTGTGCGCGGTGAGGTGGGCTCAGCGGCCTTAAGCGTACTTAGGCTTCCAGAGCCGTTTAGTATCAGCTCCTTAAAAGAGGTAATTTTTCAAGAAGATAAACGGAAGCTGCTTCTATCTAAATTATTTGCCTACAAACAGTTAACTGGAAAAGCGCCTAACACCTTTACCCATTAAGGTTAAACAATAATCAGGGCCGCTTATTTCAGATATATTAAAAACCGGGTTCCTACATTTACAGAGCTTTTTACTTCAATCTGGCCACCCATGGTTTCGACGTGGGTTTTTACCAAGTACAATCCAATTCCCCGGCCTTCTTTGTTGGTATGAAATCTTTTGTAAAGTTTAAAAACATTGCTACCGGCTTTTTTTACATCAAATCCGGAGCCATTATCCGTAAAGGAAATCATGGTACCCCGGCCCGGCGTACCAGTACATTTAATATCTACCTGCAATGGTCGTTCTTCGGACCGGTATTTAATAGAATTAGAAAGCAGATTATAAAAAATACTGTACAGGTAGGCCCGGTTGGCATTTACAAAAGGCCCCCGCATTATATCCATGTTTACTTTGCCGCCACAATGCTGTAAGAGTTCCTGCAAATCCTGAATAGCCTGAGAACATACCTCACCTATAGACACCTGCTCTTTGTCAAAAACATCTTTTTTATCCCGGATCGATAAAATAGTGTTAACGTCCTGCAGTACGGTATCTATTTGCACAATGGTGGTTTTGAGATAAGCCACAGAATAATCAAACATTTCGGATGTTTTATCTTCTTTTTTCAGAATATCAAGTAACCCCAGGGCATTGGCTACCGGTGCCCGCAGGTTGTGCGATACCATATAAGTAAATTGCTGCAAATCGCGGTTATGTTTGTATAAATCCTGCGTCATTTGCGCCTGGTTTCCTTCGGCTTCTTTCCGGAAAGTAATATCACCCAGGATAACGATAAACCGCGAAACCTTGCCAAGCTCATCGGTAACCGGTGTAATATCCAGCGCCAGCCATATTTTCTCCCCCGATTTTTTGTAAAATATAATTTCTTCGGAAAAAGGCAGGTGATGCTCCATTTTGCCGCTCATCGACTGCAACGCAACAGTATCGGTTTTGGCACCCTGCAATAATTCCTTTAACTTTTTACCCCAGGCACTCAGAAAAGAGTAGCCGGTAAGTTTCGTAAAACTTTCATTTACCCATTCGGTCCGGCCTTCGGCATCCATTATAATAACGCCGTTGTCGGTTTTACTGGCCACCAGCGACAGCTTTTTGAGTTCTTCCTGAACTGTATTTTTCTCGGTTATATCGGATAGATAAACGAAAAGCCCTTCTTCGGAAGGAAAAACTTTTACGGCGTACCATTTATCAATACGTTTGAGATACACCTCGAAATTAACCGTTCTTCCTTTCTGAAGGGCCAGCCGACATTGTTGGTAATAGAAGCTAAAATCTGCTTCGGGAAATATATCTGCCGCTTTTTTGTTTATGAGCGCCTCCTGACCATAACCCGACAGTTTTTCGAACGCCCTATTGGTACAGGTAAATAGCCCGTCTTTGTCGAGTGAGAAAAAAGCATCAGTTATACTTTCGAAAATGGTATTTAAATTTTGGGCCTGCTGCCGGATAATATTCTGGGCCCGGGACATTTCGGTAATATCTTTTACCACCAAATGAAAGCCCTCGATCTCTGTATCGGCCAGTAAAGGAATAATGGATACATTTAAAACTTTATGGCCAATTTGTTCGAATGTTGTTTCTAAATCAAAAGTAACTTTTTCGCCTGCAAATGCTTCCTGTAATTTGTATTGGCACACTAATCTTGTCTCCGGAGGTAAAAAATCGCCAACCGGCCGGCCCAGAACGTTGGGCTTTACTTTGCCCAGGAACGACAGCACAGCCGCATTAACATCCCGGATAATACCTTCTTTGCTTTGAAACAGCACCATGTCGGGGTTATTCTCGAATAAGCTCCGGAACTGTTGTTCGCTGGCGGCCAATTTAAAAGCATTTTCTTTCCACTCGGTTATATCGCGCGAACTAAGTATGATCGCCTTGATAGCCGGATTTAGCAATTGGTTGCTCCCTATGGTTTCGAGCCAACGCCATTCGCCGGCGGCGTTTTTAAAACGGAACTCCGCAATGGTGGCTTTGTTAGAAGTTAACACCGTGGCTAAGGCGGCCTGCGCTTTCGATACATCTTCCGGATGCACCAAAGTCAGGGCATTTACTCCTTTCAGTTCTTCGGAAGTGTAACCCAACTCCCGGAAAGTAGACCCGCTGGTGGAAATAAACGTGCCGTCGGCATTTAGTAAAGCCAGCATATCCGATCCGTTTTCAATTAAAGCTGCGTGCAGCTCCTCTTTTTCCCGGAGCTCTTGCCGCGTTAGTTTTTGTTCGGTTGCGTCGCGACCAATGCAAATCATCATGCGTTCCGTTTCGGACCAGACCGCCGACCACACAATAGAAACGGCTTCGCCGTTTTTGCCGATGTAGTTGTTTTCGAAACTGGTTGTCTTATTGCCTTTAATTAATCCGCGGATTATTTTCAGGGTACGGGTATAATCCAGGGGATGCACGAAATCCAGGTAAAAGTGGCCCAGCAACTCCTCACTTTCGTACCCCAAAATAGGTTTACAAGCATCACTTACCTGGGCAAACCTACCTTCATGATCTATGGTACAAATCATATCCAGTGAGTACTTTACCACCTGCTGCAACACCCTGTTATCGTAACAAGTTTTCATTATATTTTTCCTAATTCAAACTAAACCTTTCGAAATTGCTAATATATGGTATATTTTCAATATCACAACCATATAGGTATAACTTTATTATGATTATAAAATTTATTTTGGTTTTATTCTAGTATATAAAGCTAAAGCACCATTTACATTAACTTTATACAAATACTTATATAGTACAATAAACAATAAAGCTAATCCAACTTTCTAACCTTATATTATTAAGATCAACGAATTAGAAATTATTTTATACACCAGCTTGGTAACCGTAAGATTCAGAAGCACTAGCACAATTCTAAACCACCTCTTGTAAGTACCGGAACAAATGTTTACCTAAAGCCTAAAAAAGGTTGAGCGGCTATCCGAAAAAAAGATTAGCCGTATGCTTTATAGGAATACGGAGGAGCCCATAGCAAAAACCACGGTTTTATTTTCAGCTAAATGCTCAAAGCCGTTATAAATACAGCAGGGAATAGCATGAAGTGATTAAAATTATTATATTCCATACAATTTCAAGCCTGAACCACCAACAGCTGACAGGCCAAGATATCAATACCCGTAAGCACCAGGCAGCCATTCTCATGCAACTATTTAAAACCATCAGACTTATCTGGACTTTTTACCGAAACTTTGTTTTTGTTTCGCTGCTAATAACCATGAGCTGTGTAAAGGTAATCTGGGAAACCGGCTTTAACTGGTTCGGGCTGTTATTCTGGGGCAAATTAGCCACGCTGGGGCTGTTGTTTTATTTCATTAACAGCTATAAACATCAGGAATACTATTATTACCAGAATTTAGGCGTTTCCAAGGTTCGGCTTTGGGGAAGCACCCTCCTTTTCGATTCCTGTTTATTTATATTTCTCACGGTTCTGGCCTACAAACTTAAATGATGCATAAACTAGAAGCCGATAGTATTCAACTGCAGTTTGGTGGCCGCCGCATACTAACGGACATTTACCTGAAATGTGAAACCGGTAAAATTACGGGTTTATTGGGCCGTAACGGACAAGGTAAATCTTGCCTGATGCAAATTATTTATGGCAGCCTGCCCGGCCAGAAATCGGTTAGGTTTGATAACCAAGTGCATTTTGAGGCTTTTAAACGGCCCGACTTATTGCTTTATCTGCCGCAATTTAACTTTATCCCGGCCAGCCTCTCGCTAAAAAGAATATTCCAGGATTTTGAGCTAGATTACGCTGCTTTCGCGCAAAGATTTACGGAATTTGCTTCTTATTATAAAACACAAATTGGCAGTTTATCGGGTGGCGGGCGCAGGCTGGTAGAAATTTATGTGGTCGTAAAATCAGAGTCGCAGTTTGCTATGTTGGATGAGCCTTTTACCCATTTAAATCCGGTGCAGGTGGAAAAAGTAAAAGAATTTCTGCGGGAAGAAAAAAGCAACAAAGGTTTGTTTATCACCGACCACATGTTCCGGCACGTTCTGGAAATCTGCGATACAATAAACTTGCTGGTAAACGGCAAAACGCACCTGGTAAATAGCCCGGAAGATATTGAAACTTTTGGTTATGCCCGGCTTTAACAAAATATGTAGGCAGTAAAGAAACCAGGACGTAGCTATACATCCGGAATTTCTGATTAATCAGGAAATATAAAGCGGCCGTATAATTGTTGTAAAAGGACTAGGAAAGCTATTTATGTATAGAAATAGCCAGCCTTTGTAGTTCTAAAGGCACGGAAGTAAATCTGCGCCATATTGTTCTTTTGGACAGTACTGCAGGCTTTCAACCCTAAGTGTTTGTAGTCTTCTGCAAGACGACTACAAACTTTTAATGAAAACAGGAAGTCAAACTTTTAATGAAAACAGGAAGTTTCCGACTTCCTACTGCTCCCAGCTGTTTGTAGTCTTCCGCAGGAGACTGCAAACTTTTGATGAAGATGGGAAGTCTCCGACTTCCTGGTTCCTACAAAAAGGTTACCGAAATTAAACCTTTACCACCGGCATAATCTAAGGCACTGGAATAAATATAATGATGTGCTTCAGCTACCAATCCGGCTGCAACGGGGTTCTGGTGCAGGTAATACAGCTTTTCTTCTTTAAACCGATTGGATTCTAATGCTATTGGATGATTATCCTGTTGCCAGAACTGGTATTTGGTGTTTTTACTGTTCTTTTCACCGGCGGCCCGAAATAGCCATAGCATCCAATTGCGCCGGCTTTCCTGGGGGTTCTGCTCCATGGCTTTCAGAATAGAGTAGGCCGTAAATTTTTTGAAGTCGCGCAGAATGGCCGATAAAGTGAACCCTTCGGCGGCGGAAACAATCAGGTGCACATGATTCGACATAATGCACCAGCCGTATATTATTAAACCTTTTTCTTTTTGGCAGTACTGCAAGCTTTCGACCACCAGGTGGACATAGTCTTTCCGGGTAAAAACATCCACCCACTCCACCATGGCAAAGGTGACAAAATATATTACGTTCTGGTCTCGGATTTAGTAGCCGCCTTGCATGTAGTAACCTTTGCTGGTATGTCCCGAAACAGAGTTCCTCCGGTTTCATTAAAAGTTTTAAGTCTTCCTCCGGAAGACTTAAAACAGCTGGGAAGCAGGTAAACTTTCTAAAATGCTTTCTTTCTTGGTTTTTGGTTCTCTAATATCAGAAGGAATTAAAGACTTAAAGGCAATGAAGATTAAAGGTAGAATGTCCGATAAAACCAAAATGGCTTTTATATGCCTTGAACATATTAAATACGAGAAAAAGTACTCCCTTCAAGAAAAAAGCATAGAATTTATAGTTGCAATAACTATAGTTCTCATAATTAAATATTTGAGAAGCAACCTTAGTACAACACCTTTTTTTATTATTTAAAAATGTGGGATTTTCCTAAATATACTTATATTGGGTAAAGAGAACTTTTAGCTATGCATAAAATACCCCTTAAGGGACTTAGAACACTTCTAATATGGTGCAGATGACCAAAACTAGGTCCATTTACCTGATAGCTGACACCCTAAGTACAATTATTATAAAAACGAAAAGAGGTAAATAACGTAAATTGCCTAAAATCTCTTACTCGGAGGCAATATTTTAATATATATATATAAATAATATATAACTTTAAAAAAGTTTAAATAATTAAAAATACTTTTATCTTTGCACTTTAAAGCACCTAAAATGAGCAATTTTTTTGAAGAATTAAAGAAATATTTTGAGGCGACGCCTGAAGAAAAAATATTAGAAGATTGGTTAAAAAGCGCTGATTTTGATAATGTTGGACCAAGTGTTGAAGAGTACTTGCAACATTCGCAACAGTATTATGTCTTTTCTGAAGACCCAGTAATTGAGGAAATGACCAATATCACAAACTATAGCCCGAAGTTTTCTTCGGGTTTTTTTTTAACATCAAATTCCAACTTATATGCTTAAAGCAGCCTTTTCAATTACAAGCTATCAATTTGATAAAGTTAGGATTGACTTATCAAACCATAAGAACAAAGAATTATCCTTATCATTTGATACAAGTGGCATCTTTTATAAATCTGATATAACTTTTGAATTAACATTTCTTGTTAAGGTGTCGGACAAGGAAAGTGATAATCCATTTGTAGAGGTACAATGTAAAGGCATTTTTAAATTTGATAATGTTTCCACTTTGGATGAAATTCCAGACTTTTTTTATCGAAACTGTATAGCAATTTTATTTCCTTATGTCCGTGCTTACATTAGTTTAGTAACTACACAGGCAAACGTACCAGGAATTATTTTACCTACTCTTAATTTGACCAATTTAGAAGAAGGTTTAAGAAGGAATACAATTCAAAAATAGGTTGGTTTTGAGAAGAGTAGTTGTATATCAAACTTTAGAAGACAGGGGTACTGATCTAGATAAATTAGAGGCAAATGGCCCATATCCTTGTAACTGGCCAAATACATGGTTAGGTCTTGGGTACTACTTCTGGGATTCATTTATTAAGAATGCTCATTGGTGGGGTCAAGAAATTAGAAACTATCCTAATGGTTATATTATTTGTGAAGCTATTTGTGATTTTAATGACTCTGACTGTTGTGATTTAGTTGGTAATACAGAACATTTAAAATTATTTCATGACGCATATGAATTTTTAAAACAAAAAGGGTTAGCTGATAGCAAAACAACTGTAGGACGAGTCATTCAATATTTAAAAGAAGATGTGAAAACATTCAAGTATTCAGCTACAAGAGCATTGGGCTTTAGAAGTAAAAATTTTCATTCCAAATTTTCATTTACATTACCTTTTGAGGAGAGTAAACCCGCTTACTTAGATTTTACACCCGCTATTCAAATTTGTTTTTACTCAAAAACGAGTTTGAATTTAAGAGATTACAAAATTAAATATCCCCCGGAATATTCAGAAGATTATTTAGTTTGAAATCCTGCTTGACTTATATCAGGCAATAGAACATTATAAAGCCACAGAAATAAAAAGCAAAAATTGCTAAAACATTAAAATCTTCGGCTATACAAGTCTATTATTATCCATCAATATAAAATAATTCAAAAGAATCAATACTTTTGACACCAAATCTGACACTTAAAAATGCAAAAACCCTTGTAAATCAACGACTTACAAGGGTTTTATGTACCAGGGGCGGGACTTGAACCCGCACATTCTAATGAATACAAGATTTTAAGTCTTGCGTGTCTACCAGTTTCACCACCCCGGCAACAGGAAGGACGAGCCTTCACTATCTTTTGGATAAAGAAAAGACGTTGCGGAGCAACGTCTTTTCTAGTTATCTAGTGGAGCGAAAGACGGGGTTCGAACCCGCGACCTCGACCTTGGCAAGGTCGCGCTCTACCAACTGAGCTACTTTCGCGTTTTACTAATCCGTTTCATTGAATTAGTGATGCAAATCTACGCATCATTTTTCAATTGTCAAGTGCTTTGGTAAAAATAATCTCTTTTTTCTCTTTTTCTCCTGATAATCAGCAGGAAAAATTTAGTCAATGGTTCTTGGTTGATGTTCCCTATCCCCTGTTTTTATTAGTTCGTAGTTGATTCAACCGCAGTAAACAGATGACAGACCAAAGACGATAATATATTTTCGATTTCATTATCCTTATAAGTAACTGGCTTGATGCAAGGCAATTATAACTAAGTTATTTTAGTTGCCTTGATCCCAATTCTGTCATTCTGGGAACCTGCGGTTCCGGGAGGAAACTTTGGGCTGCCTACTAAATAGTTTCCTCCTGAATGACTGGAATGAATGCTTTAAACAGGTAAAACTATCATATCATGTTTACGCAAATTATTAAGTAATTAAAAGCTTTTTAAAGCAAGTTAAAACTATTTACTAATTTTTCTGCGGACTATGGACTATCAACCATGGACTAAAAACTATTTCTTCGCATCCTCCGCCAGCATTTTCAGCTCGTTTAGTTTGAGCAAGGCTTCTACGGGCGTTATGGTATTAATATCCAGCTTGTCGAACAACTCCCGGATTTTAATCATGAGCGGGTCGTTCAGTTCAAACATATTCAGCTGAAACTTTTGTTTGGGTAGTTGCTGCAAACTTTTTTTATTGCCCTGACTTATTTTATCCTGCTCCAAATGGTGCATAATTTCGCTGGCCCGGATGACCACACTGTTGGGCATGCCCGCTAACTGCGCCACATGAATACCAAAACTGTGTTCGCTGCCGCCCGGCATGAGCTTGCGCATAAACAATATTTTATCGCCGGCTTCTTTCACCGATACGTTAAAATTGCGCACCCTAGGGAAGTCTTCGGCCAGTTGGTTTAGTTCGTGGTAATGCGTGGCAAATAACGTTTTGGCGCGGGCTTTGGGTTGGTTATGTAAATACTCCACAATGGCCCAGGCAATCGAAATACCGTCGTAAGTGCTGGTACCCCGGCCAATCTCGTCCATCAGCACCAGGCTGCGGTCCGACAGGTTATTCAGGATGC
>Ga0210040_10006917_pt1 | contig 13918 bp, 4 predicted proteins | sample CryGeyCG12114_NA_FD_185462 | JGI IMG/M metagenome (GOLD analysis project Ga0210040, IMG submission 185462) | Groundwater microbial communities from aquifer - Crystal Geyser CG19_WC_8/21/14_NA (SPAdes) (version 2) | ecosystem: Environmental > Aquatic > Deep subsurface > Groundwater | place: USA... | reverse complement strand
ATTTCATTCCGAAAATTATACCTTCCGGGTATTAAGCGTTCCGAATTTTGCCCATTCCGACTATGATGCGTCCGGAAATGATGCTTCCGGATTTGAGGTTTCCGACTTTGATGCGACATTCAAAAAAAACACAGCGTGACCATATTTGACGCCCACACAAAATAATATGAACATCATATTTGGCGTACGGACATGTTGCATATTTGAAGATTCACAATTGTAAAATTAACTCAAGTTTATTGACGTTCATTGCACGTACAATACTTGCTTACACCACTGGAGCTAAGCGGATGGAAAATAAAAGTTCCATTAACTGAACTTGGAAAGACTCACTTGCTAAAATTCAAAATTCACAAATATCTACCAATGCATTTGTTATTTATCTCTCTCTCTAATTACTAACTAAGCTGTCGTGGATTAGATGATTTCACTCACTTATATTATTATGACTGAATTATAACCCTTGTAAACAGCCTTAATTGCACCCACGCGTGCACTCAGATAGGTTAAACACAGTTCCCATAATATAGTATCTACTTTGTGCAGTTTGTTTCATAATACTTTTCCCGTGACAAAACGCGCTGCTAGATAGTCCTTGGTAAAACTGTCCAACTTTTCATTCAAAACAAATGCGTCGCAAAAGCAACAAAAACGTGATCCACGTTTTCTTCACGTACTTCCTTGACTCGGATGAAAAAAAGGGCAATCCCACTCAACCAGTCTATATGTATGCAAAATTATATCAAAGAGAACATGGAGCATCTATGAGAATTCAAATCTCTGAACCTTTTGATATTTATTTCTCAAATCAATTTCATAACCAAGGAAAGAACTTGTTGGTTGCCAATCCTTGAGATAGTAGATACGAGGGACATTAACATCCGGGTCACTCTCTCCTTCGTACATGATGCATGTGTGTATACATTACATGTGGGCCGTCGTATATTTTAATTCAAACAAGTTCTCAAAGATTTCTCTTTACATCCACGGAAGGATCTGTTTTGAATCCGAACAAGGTTGCCTCCAGCTCTCGTCAAAAGCAAACAACAAAATGAGCAACCCCGTGCCACTTGCCAAGTATATAAAGCTGGATCCTCGCTCTAATCCCTTCACACAGTGTTCGACTTGTGCTCATTTTAACATCTTTTCCTTGCTAGTCTAGTACTACTTGCAATTCTTGTGAAATCCACATACATTTATATATAAATTTTATTTGAAATTTTTAGCAAAAAAAAGCAAGTTTGCAATCATGAAGATTCCTGCGATCTGTGCAACTTTTCTCCTCATCTTGTCCTCTTGTATTGCTCAGGTAAATCATGCATTTTTCGTATTTCAAGGTGCCCTTTTCATTTATAGTGGATATTGCTTTAATTTTTTTTGCCCAGTGAAGCCATATGTGTTGTAAATATTGACAATTTTTAAATCAATTAATGTTTTGTTTTACAGATTACCTTTACAAGAGAATGGGTGACTGGGAAACGATCTGCACCATCCACAATGTCTCACATGAGGTCACAGGAGAGCTCCTTAGCGCTTAATGCCGATCTAGTTCCAGCTATTGAATTCCTTATGCAGGTTTGTAATTTTTTTTTACCCCAGTTGTTGTTTTTCTTAAAATTTTTAAATAAATCACACTTGTGTGTATATAGTAAAAAGCAAATATTATTTGCAATGTGGTATTTAGTTAATTATACACAGATGTAAGATAGTTAGTTCCACGTTGTAGCCTGTAAACTATATCATCCCAGGTTGAGTTAAAAAAGTCATTTCAGGGCTATGAACATGTATTTTTTGGCAATAAAGATGGTGATAGTAAAAAGTAGCATTGCTTCTACCCTTACCATATTAGCATTCAGAATTGGGGTAAAGTGAAACTCTCCGTCAGTGTGTTTATGAAGCAGTTGAAGAAGCTGTAGCATGTTAAACACGAATGTTCTTACCAAAAAAAGGGTTTAAGCAATCAATTGGAAATTGGAACCAAAGCTCAATTGTAAACCAGTGTAAAATGTAATTCCGGAAATTTATTTTCTCAGGCTGAGAAGTTGCGCAGAGAGGGAGACTACGTGGGCAGCGACTTTTCATGGAACAAGGTGGCCCCTTGGAACGGAGTCAAGAGAGGATTGAGGATGGTTTCTGGAAAATCCGTACCTTACGAAATGAATGTGCTCAGCAAACCGATGCATGTTTTTGAAACGGAACCCCGAAAGCAGTCACACATAGACTGATTTGTTGCCCATGAAATTCCCGGACGCAACAATGTATTGTTGCGATGAACCATTTTCAACGAGAGAGTAAGAAATGCTCATTTACACGGACAAAATAATAGCTTTAAAAATATATAAGCAACAGTTAGGATGGTTAAATAGCTGAATAAATACTTCACAATATAAAAGTTTTGCTAAAAGTATTTTAGGATGAACTTGAATTCATCTGTTGATGCAGAAACTAATATGCTAAGTTGCATTATGTATTATATTGGTCCCATGAAAAATAAAAGTGAAAAAATACCACTTGTAGTATTGTAAATGAGCTTTGAAGGCTAAGTTACTATTAGTTGCTAAAGTGATTCACAAGTAGTGCAATGGCCTGTGTTTTTCCCTACGTCTTCATTGTTTCTGTGAGGTAGAAGCGCAGCTCATTGTGCCAATACTTTGGGCAGAAATTCATGAAGACGGCTGTGGACTGAGTATAGTAGGTTCAATTACATTATATTTACAATTAGAATGTGTGTTTTGAGGTGAAATAAATAAGCTATTGAGCAAATGAAATAGCCAACAAATTGAAGAGAAATATTTTTTTGAATGATCATGATGCAAATAAAATAATTTGTATTGCCTAGAAAGCACAATCAAATAGCTAAGTACTTTATTCTGCAGAAGTTGGACGAATTTTTTTTAGAAATCCATGATTATCCCGTCGTAAAAAGTTGCATTCATTTGAAAAAATCTCTTTCCAGGTCTGTTTTTCAACATTTGGCAACTTTTTTACTGAATGGGAATATTTACAACTGTAGCTATGGGACTAAAAAAACTGAATTATAGCGCTGCTCATGAAACCAACAGCTCACCGTTTTCCAATGTGGCGTCAGGTTGCAGAGTTGGAGAAAGCATACTGTTTTAATATTTTAGGTGCAGATGGTGCTCTATGCACCAAATGTAGAACTGATCTTGGTGGGAGTATTCCCATGTATCTATTTTTGATACTATTTTAGAGAAATCAGCTCTGTAAACTGGTGAGTATTGATATCAGTAAAGCTCGAAGTGATAGTGGACCTACATTTTTCTGCAAGAGTTGACTCAAGCTTACAAAATCCAATTCATACGGCGGCAAACTAAAAAACACACATTAAGTTTTGTTAATGTGGAATGTAAAGCAAAATTGCCAAAACCTCTCCCAGTCGTTCAGCTCAAGCACAAAGGTATTCCGCTATTGATCTTTACAATTGAAAAATCTACTAAACATTTTTTTAAACTAAAGTAAACAGTACGGATACATTTTTAAAGCTCAAAGTAATGTATAATGCAAGTGATAATAAATTCTGCATGCCTATGTCTCTCGTTTTAATTTCGTATTCCTACAAAATACACAAACTAAATGTATTGTACATGCATGTTAGTCGGCAGGATTCCCTTGACAGACCGGAAAGAATGACAAGTAGCATTGCCTATTATATAAACGTAAGTGGACTAGTAAGTTGGTCCAGTATTTAGATTGCCTCGTCGCATGCTAACCGATATATGTGGTTCACACATGGAAAGGGTAGCTACGTATTTATAACACTGGAGCGGATTACAAGCAAAGATTTGTCTCTCACTTACCGAGAGTGAAATTCTCACAATGAGCAGTAGTTAGATTTTCACCAATGAACTGGGACTAATACACATTTCAGGACTTTTCATAACAAAAATCAAAGTATTTTCAAATTATAGCACTATTTTTTCTATGCTAAGGATGCAAACAAAATATACAAAAAATCCAGCTTTGAAAATTGCGTAATTTGTTCTATGCTTATACTAGGATTTTAGAATGAAGAATATACTTGCTTGTTTTGAAACAATTATTTTACTGGGCTGAAAAAGGTGTTCGTACCCGGGTATCTTCCATTGTTAATGAGTGACAGGATGAGAAAAGCTCCCGTTTGCTTCCTGTATTCGGTAGCTACTGCGTTCCAATAAGTCTGTAGGACAGAAAACTAAGTCTCGGGAGACTACCACAGATGAGCTGAGATGAAATAAAATGACGTGCAATGGAGTGATTGAGAGAATTTTGGCCCTAAAGCATCCATAGATAGACTGTTTGTGGAAGCCAACAAAAGTTATATAACTTAAACTTACAGTCAGTCACTATCTATCTAACTGACTAACTATAACTAATGGTTCTATCGCCCCTGCACCCCTTCTAAATCGCATGGTTTGCACACTAGCTAGCTGGATTCAAAAACTCCTTTCTGTATTAATAATTGGTACACCATATAAAACTATTAGTGACAGACGGGTAGGATCGTTAGCACAGCAATGGAGAAGGCTTTGCAATCCTCTAGCTTATCTATCAAGTACTAACTAAAATCCAAGTTCTTAGAGCGCATGAACATGTCAACAAATTTTACCTCACAAGTACCATTCCAATTAGCCCAAGTATTTTAGCGGCACATTAGTCTCACATATTCCATACAGAAGACGCGACGAATACTAACTATGAAAGTTTGAACAAGTTATAAAACTTTTTTGAAATACAAACAGTCGGTATCCAAGCCGCGCAATTAATGCTGGATTGCTACGAGACTACTTGCTTACCTTCGGTGAAAGGAACATCAAAAATATTTTTAGTCCTACATTAGAAACTACAGAAGTACGAAACCTTCCATACCGGAAAAAAGGAGCAAGATTTCCCACATTGTAACCCGAGACGGGGAGCGAATTTGTTTTCCACAGAAACTCTAAAGGAACTGTGAGGAGATTAGACCGTGGTGATACATTGACGATGCGAACAAGTCTTTTGCTGCTGGTGATTGGCAGGAGCTGAAACTTAAGCAAGTAAGTAAGTAGGTTGCCATAGTAAGACGGCATGCTGCTCTTTGATTAGTTCCATTACTAGCTACCATGCATAATCCGACAGTTAGTTAGTTGGTAGTGGAATGGGAATGCCGTTGCCTCCTGTCAAAGGCTAAATACATTATGAGGTGTGTGTATGTGCACATGTTGATTATAATATGGAAGCTGTAACTATTATATTGTTACCATTACAAGGAATAAGAAACTAACTAACTAACTAATATCATATTATGTGCGTAAGCAAGGACTTTGTAGAATTCAGGACCACATCACGTTAGGAACTATACAAACTATGTAGTCATGTCATCTTTTGCTCCGTCCTTTTTACACACCATTAGGTAAGAAAGGATTTATTTCCATTATATAAAACAGCCAAGTAAAAATAATATTCTATATTGTTTTCCAAAAAAACGCAAACAATATCCAATAGTAATAGGAACTACAGCATTTTTGCCGTGGACTTGTGGACCGTAGCACAGTATACACATGGCAAGTAAATGTACGCATTTCTACAACTCCACTGCAGATGAAAGGTGGATAGATCATAGGAGTATAAAAAATCCCCGTTATACAGTTTTGATTTCTTTGCCTACAAAGACATGAATACAACAAGCGTGTTCATCTGTCTTCACTTTAGTTTGGATGGGAGCGAGCGAAAAAAAGGGGATAAGAAAAGAAGAAAGTTACTCACTTACTCTATAAATCTATATGATGACAAGGAAGGTGCAAACAGATGTATAGAAAGATGAAAACAAGCATTTTTGTTCTTTCCTAGTATATAGACTATGTACAACGTAAACCTACTTACTTACTCCCTACTGCCATGTTACTTGATAGGGTGCTCCAAGCAAAGCAAACGGATTCCACATCTATCTGGAGCACATTGGTTGCTCATAGCAGTTTAGATGGCAAATAAACATCTCTACCTACGGAACGTTGTTACATAGCATTATATAGTTAGTTAGTTAGTTAGTTACAAGTAGACATTTGTGGACTGGCAAGAAAAGAGAGAATAAGTTGCTCTACAAAGATACTAGATATTATTATACACTATGGTAGGAGCATCATATGAAGCTTTTGGTGTGTGTGTGTGTGTGTTATGTGCAGGTTTTGGACGAGAAATGAAGAGCGAGGAGTAATACTAGTCAGGAGTGAGTGCGAGATTGGAAAAGGCTGTGATAGCTTCACTACTACTACCACTACTACTTGGCTTGTATTAGGGGGAAAGGGGAGTCGTGTTCTCTAATCGCTTTCAATTTGGTGCTCTTGTCTACGCTCCTAAATCAATACTTTGCTTTCTACCGCGTTCCAGCCAGCTAGCTACAAATACGGCTCTTATATTATGTATCCATCCACGGGTTCCTCCATCTATCCCTGGAGCAATGGACGTGGCATGTTCTACAGTCGAGAGAGAAATGATGAAACGTTCTGGAATAATAGTTTCACTCACTCCACGTTTCTCCCAAAAAGACTGGCAACCTCAACTTCATCACAGGTCTGTTGCTCTCAAATAAAGGTACCCTTTTTGTTTTTCTTAACCACGAATCTCCAGACCTCCCCAATGGAGTGCCAAACAGAGCTCACAGTCTTGTATGCAAATTCAGGCCATGTTGTTATTTATTAGGAGGCAACTTGAAGCATGGTGACTTGTCATGCAATCAGCACGATTTGAGAGACAGACACTTTTCTATTATATAGTTATTTGTAGTGTAGTAAATACTAACTAGGGAGTGGCAATGGGCATCTTTTTTCTTTGCGTATTTTAAGACTCGCTCAATTATGGCAGGATTGCTGCAGCACTTGATTTTGAGCATCTTTTTGAGATACTGGTTGCTTTTACTGCTAGCAAATAATGGGCGTGAATGGATCTTTTAATGTAATTTTTTCGTACATACCTATAATCCCTAAAGTAATAGGGTATGAAAGGAGGATTTCTATTTCTTATAGTTTAAGAGGTAGAATAAAGATTTAAAAATTTACGAGTATTGGGTGAGCATTAAGATTTTATTGATGAGATGGGTTTAATTACCGCATAAAATCCTTTTGCGTAAGAGCATTTTTATACGCATCCAACTAACTAAACATTTATAGGCAACTGTGGGAGTGTGCAAAATAGTAAGTTCCGCATGTGAGAGGGAATCCATTCACAGATTGCTCAATGTGCATGGTCAAGACTGTGACATTCTGTTTCCCTCGCTCCAAATGCATGCTGTAGTTTGTACACTACGTACTACAGTTTGCACCGTGTAAACTTGCAGTTAGTTAGTTAGTTTACCTGTTCAATTTTTCATCCGCACTAGTCAGTCAAGAATCTAATATCCAATAAAACTTTCTCTTACGCAATATTATATAATATGGTACATTATATTTATAATGCTGCTTTCTAATGACAGGAAAACTATTGTCAACATCCACACAAGCATGACAAATGTGTTTTTGGTGACTATAAATAATATCTGTATTTATCCTCACTCATAGATAGTTACTAACTCAAACTATATTTACTGACTGACTTGTACACACAATGGCGGATTGTGCTACAAACTAAAGCTGTTACTAAATAAAACAAGGAGAAATGATGATGCCCGAAACTGTGGCAAGTAAATCATTGAGTATGTACGAGTGAGTGCACATATGAGTCGTGGAAACAGAATGGAGATAATCGGAAAGTAGAGAACAACACATTATAGAGAACACACAGAGCGTTGCAGTAGACGAAGCACTAAATAATATAAGCAATGAGGCGTAGAGAGTGAGACAGAGAGAGAGAGAGAGCATTAATGAGAGGAGTTTGAGACTTGTCTAATTGAGCCCATTTCCCTATATGTGCTATTATTATCATGTGATGTGAACAAGGGGTGGATTCTGTACTACGGTAGCTAGCAAGTGGGAGCAAGCTAACTATATATCTGTGAGCTATGAACTGCTCGTATATTATGCTATTAATGGGACTGCCTAATAATGGGTTGATTGGAATTAGACTGGAGATGAGGGAGAAATATATATGTATGCATAGTTAGTTAGTTGGTCTCTGCTTTCCCAGATAATATGAGAGCGTGGAATCGCTTCCATTTGTTTCTTTATCTTTGTGTGTGACTGACTGAATGAGAAGTTTAGCCATTCCTTATGTTGAAGCCCGCATGGAAACTATGTATGTGCTTGGAGTGTAATATAGATCAAAGAAGCATTCATCACTACCCAACTGGCACAATGAATTCACTAAACTGTTTGATGATTAAGAGTCGGGGTAGCTAACCTATTATTGGGTGATAAGATCAAGAAATCACGAATGATAGTCATGTTAGTTAATTCTGGGGTATTAGGATGGCAATTTAGTTAAATGCAAGACTACTGTGTGGTTCCAGTAAAAGTGGAGTATAATTTGCGAGTCAAATATTAACTTGTCTTATTACTTTAGTTTTGTGAGCGAGAAACAATTGCAGGCAGTGTATACAGCAAACTTTCACAGTGAATTTCATCCGTTTTTTACGAGCTCTATTTGTGATGGCATGATCAAAATATTTTATGCACTAGATATGCAAATGCATTCTCATTCCTGAGTCAATAAAAGATCACATACTAAAAACTACGAGCACATATCTTCATACATTTCAATAACTGATATCTTTATCTACAAAATTTTTAACTTGTAAAGCAAAACATGCCGTAAATTCTCAGGTTTCAGTTTACAGCGTTCATATGACCCTATCACTAAAAAACCCTGTGATACGTGAATAGTAACATGATGGATGATTTAATGATTCCGAGAATTGCCGAATCCAAAGAGACATCCTCTCAAAACTATAGATAGTGAGGAACGCAGACAATATTGTTAATTTGAAAGCATCATTTAATAAGTTGTGTAGATATGAGATGACTGACTGTGCATAAAATGAATGCTACAAATACACAATTACATAATGCATACAAACAAACAAGTTTCCTATTTAGTTATTACTGTTGCAAATATATGTATTGAACTGCTAACATATTTTAAGCTGAGGTTAAAAGTGGGAGCAGTGGCAAGTCGTGTTAGTTAGTTTCTGGGTACGAAAAATTTAGTGTACATGTTCCATTTGAGAGAAACAAATTTTCATACTGAACTCACTATTGCTTTCATATCTAACTTGTGCTTGGCTAATGATGAGCGATGAGTTTATATGCGATTGTAGTCCACGTAGTCATTCTGTTCGGAAAAGCCGAAACTCTTTCTCATCTAGAGTGTGTGTGTGTGTTTGTTGTAGTGCACACAGACTGCTGTGGAACCATGATGATGATTCTAACTGGGAAAGTATAATAGCTACGAATGATGGTGATATAGTTTTGAACTCGAGGCTTAAACAGAGGGCTTAGCTCAGGCTTTATGTTCGTTTTGGTACCCACAGGACATTACTTACGTACTTAGTTCGTTAGTTGCTGACTGACTGAGTGGATGCTTTTGAATGGAACTTACCTTGAAACTGCTGGGAGCGTAACTTATGTTCTGCATCTCTCTCTCTCTCTCTTTGCTGGAGCTTGTTGGGCTCCAGCCCTTTCTCCCTCATCATAAACTCATATTTAATTCTGTGCTCATAATCATGATGATGGCATATTGAAGAGCATCTCCGTTCTCTTTTTTCTTTGTCTCGCACATCCTTCCGTTGGCTCACTCCTCTTCTGAAGATGGGGACGGGGAGCGCACTCGCTCAAGTGCTGAAATATTTACTATGTATGAATTTATACCACTTGCTTGCTCCAATCTCATTTATCTTCCAGTGTGATGACAATGGACTCCTATTCCTCCTCCAATTCCTACACTGTTTGTGAATCAGATGCGTAGTTTTAGTGCAAAATATATTTATTTGTATCTTTCGTAGTTTGTCTATGCTAACTATAATTAATGAATTAAAGTATCGGGGATGAATAAAGCATTCGTGTATATTCTCTGTTTTTCACGAAATCTGGAAATAACAACTGATTACTAGATATTAATTAACAGGGTTGTGATAATGATTGCACCTTTTTTATTTTAATGGGTTTTAATGAGAGAAATGAAATTATTTGAAAGAAATCATCACAGTTGGGTTTCAAGTCAGACTGATGTTTTCTATTGATTTGAAGAGCTGCAATGAGTAAGTTGTTGCTACTCACTGACAAGGAAACCTTTTAAGAGATAATGAATACGTTGTGCATGGTAAAAACTCCCAGCTTGTTTGTATTACTGCATGATTATATGAGTAGTGGTTGTAGTAGTTAGAACATGGGTTTGAAAATGGATTCAGGAACGCACTTATCCCCCATGTATTATGCATGGAGATGTCTATAGGGAAAACGTACTTGCCCACTTAATTGGTTGCTCACACAGTGTGCTAGGATACAACCTAAGCTTTTGGCATCCAGGCGACTAACAATGTAAGTTTTACTTGGAATAAAATGAGACATGTATCAATGGTCGCTTTCAACTTACTTAGTGGAACATGTCTTGAAATCTAGACTATTATAAAACTATATGACACATATTGTTAAACATATGAACTTGAGACAACTGAAACGTCCAGCATGGAAAAGGGTAAACTACGTTTGACATTCCGTATGATTTGAAAGTAAGTTAAGAATTAGTATTGATGAAACCTCATAAAGTAAATGAACAATTGAAAAGTAACTTTCCATGTGCATATATATACGTTTATTGTAAGATTTTGTAAAGGTACCTTGTGTGCAGTCAATGGAACTTGTAATCTATGTGTAGTTAAGAGCTACGGAATTATCAAAGAAAAGACACCTAACATGCCTACCTCACCTCATATATTTAGAAGGATTTATTGCCTGTTTCTCCAACATAGAGTACGTGAATAAGCTTTACCGACTCGTTTTTATTATGAACTCGTCTTCACCATTTTAACAGCGTAAGTCGCAGTAATATACTTTTTACCCCAAAATGTGTACACAGCGTCTTGTCAAAATCTTTTTTGGAACTTTCAGGGGAAGGGACGAACGTTACACATCTTAATGGGTGACAACATAAGTTTTTAAGTACAGTATTTGAAATGAGTTGGTGCATTCTTAATAACTTTTACTTACTCACATGAACTAATACGCTATGACTTTGCCATAATCGTTTTTCAATTGTCCAGTGGCAACATTGTGGGAAGAAAATAATTCAGGGATGCATAGCAAAATACTAAATGAGACACTAGTGCATCTCTATTTGTTTCAAACTTATACATAGCCTTAACTTTATTAACTTTTGATCATAGCTGAAAGTGAGCAGGTATTAAGCTTATGGGCTTTTAGACTCGTAGCACCTATAGCTGCTAAATAACTTGTAAAAAGAGATGTTTGTTTGCTAACAAACTCAAGAGAGAGAGTTTAAGCACTCCATAGCTGGAATGAACTGCGCGAGACCTGCATTATTGCAGGTCCAAATATTGTGGAAGATAAACTACACCAACTATAAATAGGTGGATATGATGAAGTGGCAAGGAAAGTTGAGCTCCACTACAGTCGAGTGGCGTTGGAAACGGTGCAGACATTGGTTCTGCTATATAAGGGGACAAAAGATGGTTTTCAGGCACGCGGTATTCAACTGGAAGCCAACAAATGGTGAAACTAACTTTTGCTACAGTCTCAGAGCTTCATTAAATGTACACAAGAAAAGTTTTTCGTTGACAGGTGGCCACAATGGGGACTTTATGCTTTTCACCATCATTGTGTCACAGACCACTCATATTCACAAATACTCTATTTGTTTTTGAGCGTTTTCACCATGGAGTTATGCTAACTAACTAACTAACGAACACAAAGTAAAGTATAAACATCTCATGATGTAGCATGTGTTACGTTTTATTGAGATATACGCCAAAAGTTAAGGGAACCACAGAACAAAGCGTTTACAATTTGTCGTGATTCCCGAGCTTATAGATCTTTGAACTATTGAGTGCTCTACCATGTAATGAATGCAAAATACAGTGGAACTAAAATAGGTATGATTTCGTCTACTGCATACAAAGTGCGTGAATTATGGAAACGTGATTCATTTTTTTAGTTGGCAAGCAAGCTAATTGCAAAGGGTAACGATATTACCAAACACCTGACGGAATGATAACAATACAAGAGAAATTAAATTATCCCTTCCTAAATGCAAAGTTAAACTCAACACGTGTTCTATCGAGGTCTGTAAACAATATGTATATACCACGATGAAATGAACATATTTTTTGTTTTATACTACTTGTTCTTAAATTGACGTGAGGCATCGTATACTATTGACGTGCTTGTGCATTAGACAAGAATGCACTATGTCCATACCGTCATGATTCAGCAAAATCTAGAGCCCAAGTGAGGAGCTCAGGAAGAGTGTAATCGTTTAGGCCTACTCGGTGTGTTTAAAAGTTTACATATACATATTATATCGTATTATGTACCAAGTTGCTTTTACTTGAGCTTACAAGAACTGTGCTCCAATAGACGATACGGACTTTTACATTTCATATTAATTTGGCGAAAAAAACTAAAAATGTGGACAGTGAAATATCGCTTTGTACCTTCTGTGTTTAAACTAACTATAAGTATAAGGTTTTTAAAATTATATTTGGATAAAGGGTAATAGAAAACTAAAATGTATTACTCAGAGAGTCGGTAGGAATTGTACTCGTTAGTCTGACTGACTGGTCAAGACATTTATATTTTTCCACAGCTTTTGTTTTTTTCTATGGTGTGCACTTGGCCATGACATTTGGAGTGTGAACGCCTCAATCTTCTTATCCTAGTTGAAATCGTTTTCATCACTCAAACGAGGGTGAGAAAAAGGTACTTAAACCCACTGTCATGTTCTTGGGTGTGGCCAGATAGAAGATGCTCTTTATTTCCCAATAAGCTCTCCTCTTATGTAATGCATTAAATGCTTGGCTTGTTCTTGTATCTTTGTGTCATCCCAAAAAGTGCATGATTCAGACATCACTATAAGTTGTACTTTTAACAAAGTGTTACATGGTTGCATATTGACAATTATTTTTTAAAGAAGAGTAAAAAGCGCTAATAGATGGAATACTAAATCGATTTACACCATTGGTAATTTGTATTTTTTGATTAGTTTTTTATTACAATCTTGATTTGGACTTGTAAGCACGGGGTAACTTTAAAGCTTTTCTTTAACTTAGTTAGTTAACGAGCTGCAATAAAGAGAGGATGATAGAACCAACACCAATACATTTTCCAATCTAAAATTTTCCCCTCTTTCTAATCAGCAATTGTTTGTATTTGCGCTGTGAAGCATTCTTTTAAAAAAGTAGACAAATATATGAGTCACTTCAGCATGACAACAACAAGAAAAATCATAGACTTTGATTTTTTAACCTAAACACTTTATCCATTGCACTGCTTAGTTAGTAATTTGTATAAAAAGGAGAAAACTCTGTTTTCTCTGGAAGGCTAAAAATACTATATCATTTTGAACGAAACCTAAACTAATTTAATCAAAAGTATGAATGCTCCTTTTCAAAGAACTTATCTGAAACTTTTGTAAAATTCCAGATCAACATTTAACATTCATATTACAGCGTAATAATAGCACAAGAAAACTATGATTTCCTCGTTTTTCACCACACACTGACACACTGTGTGTCATTTAATGTCCCCCGACTCACGTTTTAACCCATACGTGAAGCACACATTTACCACCTCTCAACTCTCAGGTTTCGCGCACAAATAAAAAATCTTCATTTTATCATGCAAACAAATTAACACTTATCCTTTTCAAATCTTTCTGCACATGAGGGGAAGAACATTCCTGTCTAACAATTAATTGGAGACAACAAGGGTACGTAAAAAATTGGCGTGCAATGCAAGATTTCTATCGATACATAAAGTGGCACTAAAAAAGCAACAAA
>Ga0210040_10006916_pt1 | contig 13918 bp, 14 predicted proteins | sample CryGeyCG12114_NA_FD_185462 | JGI IMG/M metagenome (GOLD analysis project Ga0210040, IMG submission 185462) | Groundwater microbial communities from aquifer - Crystal Geyser CG19_WC_8/21/14_NA (SPAdes) (version 2) | ecosystem: Environmental > Aquatic > Deep subsurface > Groundwater | place: USA... | reverse complement strand
CCGAGAGCTAGCACTCTCGATATCAATCAACCAAAGGAATCCCAGCCGCAGATCCGAAGACCCACGACACGGGGTATTACTTGGCACTGACTTTCGGCACGCTGTTGAGTTCTCAAAGAGCGGACGCGCAGAAACTCGACCCTTCCGGGCTCCGCCTCTGGCTGGATGTCCAACACTACGCCGGTTTCCGGTCGACCCGCCAGCGGCGGGACCCGGTCCGGCGGCCCCTCAGGGCCGCGCGGCGCATGGAGAACCATACACGAGGTTCCGGGGGTCGTCGCAACCCCCCGTGAAGCGGCCCCCGTCACACCGGGGCTCAGAGGCCGAGCAGCCCCTCGATGCCCACCGTCAGGCCGGGCCGGCGCCCGATCTCGCGCACGGCCAGCAGCACACCGGGCATGAACGAGGCACGGTCGTAGGAGTCGTGCCGGAGCGTCAGGGTCTCCCCCGCAGCGCCCATGAGCACCTCCTGGTGTGCGACGAGCCCGGTCAGCCGCACCGCGTGCACGGGCACGCCGTCGACGTCGGCACCCCGGGCACCGGGAAGGGCGTCGGTGGTCGCATCCGGGGCCTGGGGCATGTCGGCCTCCCGGCGCGCCGCGGCGATCAACCGGGCGGTGCGCACGGCGGTCCCCGACGGGGCGTCCACCTTGTTCGGGTGGTGCAGCTCGACCACCTCGACCGACGGGAAGAAGCGGGCCGCCTCCTGCGCGAAGCGCATGAGCAGGAGCGCACCGATCCCGAAGTTGGGCGCGATGATGACGCCCACGTCCGGCTTGGGCGCAAGCCACTCGGCGATGGTGGACAGCCGCTCCTCGTCGAAGCCCGTCGTCCCCACCACGCAGTGGATGTTGTTGTCGATGCAGAACCGGATGTTGTCCATGACGACGTCCGGGCGGGTGAAGTCGACGACCACCTGGGTGCCGGCGTCGGCCAGGCCGAACAGCCAGTCGCCCTCGTCGACCATCGCCACGAGCTCGAGGTCCTGGGCGTCGTTGACGGCCTTGACCACCTCGGTGCCCATCCGCCCGCGGGCCCCCAGCACGCCCACGTTGATCACCGGGGCGTCGCCCGCGGTCGTCGGATCGGGCTGCTGGTCCGGTGTGGTGGTCACCCGGCCAGGTTTCCCGCCGGACCGCCGAACCGCAAGACAGCCCCACGGTTCAGTGCGGCGCCGGGGTCCGCCGTTCGGCCAGGGCCCACAGCGCCAGTCCGAGCAGCACACCGACCGCGTCGGCGGCCCAGTCGGCCAGCGACATGCTGCGGCCCAGCGCCGACAGGCCCTGGACCACTTCGCTGACCGCCGCGTAGGCGATGAGCAGCACCGCCAGCGCCCGGGCCCCGGTCCCCGCCCACCGGCCGCTGGACGCCAGCGCCGCGAACAGCCCGAGGTGCACGAGCTTGTCCACCCCGGCCGGGGCCGACGGGACGTCGGAGGCCGGGGCGAAGAGCACGGCGAGCGAGACCAGCACCACCACGGCGAACACGCCCCGGGCGAGCGCGCCGTGGACGGCCAGGGCGGGGTTCGGCGCCATCAGAGCCGGTCGAGGTCCGACTCGCGGTAGGGACCGACGACGGCCAGGCACATCGGCCGGCCGAAGAGCTCCGCGGCCACCTCGCGCACCTGCTGCTCGTCCACGGCGTCCAGCCGGGCCAGGACCTCCCGGACCGGCAGGTACTCGCCGTAGGAGAGCTCGCTCTTGCCGAGCCGGCTCATGCGGGAGCCGGTGTCCTCGAGACCGAGCACCATGCCGCCCTTGAGCTGACCGCGGGCGCGTGCCACCTCCTCCGAGGTGAGCCCGGAGGCTGCGACGCCGTCCAGGCCCTCGCGGATCAGCCGGAGCACCTCCGGCACCCGCTTCTTGGAGCACCCGGCGTAGACCGAGAAGGCGCCGGCCCCCGCGTAGTGGGTGAGCGCCGAGCCGACGCTGTAGACCAGACCCCGCTTCTCCCGGATCTCCTGGAACAGCCGCGAGCTCATCCCCCCGCCGACCGCGGCGTCCAGCACCGCGGCGGCGTAGCGGCGCTCGTCCAGCCGCCCGAGGCCGGGCGCTCCCAGCAGGAGGTGCGTCTGCTCGGTGCGCCGAGAGATCAGGCCGGTCGACCGGGCCGGCCGGTCGGCGCCGGGCTCCCCCGCGCGGAGCGGCGCCGGCTCCCCCGCCGCGGACAGCCGGTCGCCGAAAGCAGCCGTGACCAGCTCGAGCACCTGCTGGTGGTCGACCCGGCCCGCGGCGGTGACCACCATCGCGGGCATGGCGTAGCGCTGCCGGTACCAGCCGTCGACGTCGTCGCGGCTGAGCCCCTCGATCGACTCGACGGTGCCCAGCACCGAGCGCCCCAGGGGGGTGTCACCGAAGAGGGTCTCGGAGAACAGGTCGTGGACGGCGTCGGAGGGCTCGTCGTCGCGCATGGCGATCTCCTCGAGCACCACCGTGCGCTCGGACTCGAGATCGGCCGCGGTGTTGGTCGCCTCGGTGACCAGGTCGGCGAGCAGCGTCACCGCCAGCGGCAGGTCGCTGGCGAGCACGTTCGCGTAGAAGCACGTGTGCTCCTTGGCGGTGAACGCGTTCATCTCACCGCCGACGGCGTCCATCGCCGTCGCGATCTCCAGGGCACCGCGCGACGTCGTCCCCTTGAACAGCAGGTGCTCGAGGAAGTGCGACGAGCCGGCCACGGCCGGCGTCTCGTCCCGCGAGCCGACGTCGACCCAGATGCCCAGGGTCGCGGAGAGGACGCCGGGCATCGTCTCGGTGAGGACCCGCAGGCCCCCGGGGAGCGTCGTGCGCTCCACCCGGCCCCCGACCTCGTCCAGGTCGAGCAGCTGGGTCACCCCGACGGGAACCGGGGCGGGTGCACCAGCACCCGCCCCGGTCCCGATCACGTCAGTGGACGTCGTCACTCACCCGCAGGTGCAGCGGCCTCGGCGGCCTCGGCCGGAGCGGCCTGACCAGCGTCGCCCTCGGCGACCGGCACCAGGCTGATCTTGCCGCGGGCGTCGATGTCGGTGATCTCCACCTGCATCTTGTCGCCGACGTTGGCCACGTCCTCGACCTTGCCGATGCGCTTGCCGCCGCCCAGCTTGCTGATGTGCACCAGGCCGTCGCGACCGGGCAGCAGGGAGACGAAGGCACCGAACGGCGTGGTCTTGACGACCGTGCCGAGGAAGCGCTCGCCGACCTTGGGCAGCGTCGGGTTGGCGATGGCGTTGATCCGGTCCACCGCGGCCTGGGCCGAGGGGCCGTCGGAGGCGCCGACGTAGATCGTGCCGTCGTCCTCGATGGTGATGTCCGCGCCGGTCTCGTCCTGGATCGCGTTGATCATCTGGCCCTTCGGGCCGATGACCGCGCCGATCTTGTCGACCGGGATGCGCACCGTGGTCACCCGCGGGGCGTACGGGCTCATCTCGTCGGGGGCGTCGATCGCCTCGTTCATCACGTCGAGGATGTGCAGCCGGGCCGCGCGGGCCTGGGTCAGCGCACCGGCGAGGACGTCGGAGGGGATGCCGTCGAGCTTGGTGTCCAGCTGCAGCGCGGTCACGAAGTCGCGGGTGCCGGCGACCTTGAAGTCCATGTCACCGAACGCGTCCTCGGCACCCAGGATGTCGGTCAGCGCGACGTACTCCGTCTTCCCGTCGACCTCGTCGGAGACCAGGCCCATGGCGATGCCGGCGACCGGCGCCTTCAGCGGGACACCGGCGTTGAGCAGGGCCAGCGTCGAGGCGCAGACCGAACCCATCGACGTCGAGCCGTTGGAGCCCAGCGCCTCGGAGACCTGCCGGATCGCGTAGGGGAACTCCTCGCGATCGGGCAGCACCGGCATCAGGGCCCGCTCGGCGAGCGCGCCGTGGCCGATCTCGCGGCGCTTGGGCGAGCCCACGCGGCCGGTCTCACCGGTGGAGTACGGCGGGAAGTTGTAGTTGTGCATGTAGCGCTTGCGCGTCACCGGCGACAGGGTGTCCAGCTGCTGCTCCATCCGGAGCATGTTCAGCGTGGTGACGCCGAGGATCTGGGTCTCGCCGCGCTCGAACAGCGCCGAGCCGTGCACGCGCGGGATGACCTCGACCTCGGCCGACAGCGGCCGGATGTCGGTCAGGCCGCGGCCGTCGATGCGGACCTTGTCGCGGAGGATCCGCTGGCGGACGACCTTCTTGGTCAGCGCGCGGAAGGCGCCGGAGATCTCCTTCTCGCGGCCCTCGAACTGGCCGGCCAACGCGGCCTTCGCCTCGTCCTTGAGCGCGTCGGTGGCGTCCTCGCGCTCGGCCTTGCCGGCGATCTGCTGCGCCTGGGCCAGCTGGTCGCCGACGTGCGCCTCGACGGCGGCGTAGACGTCGTCCTGGTAGTCCAGGAAGCGGGGGAAGTCGGCGACCGGCTTGGCGGCCTTCTCGGCCATCGCGGACTGCGCGTCGCACAGCGCCTTGATGAACGGCTTGGCGGCCTCGAGGCCCTGCGCCACGACCTCCTCGGTCGGGGCGGTGGCGCCACCGGCGACGAGCTCGATGGTCTTCTCGGTGGCCTCGGCCTCGACCATCATGATCGCGACGTCGCCGTCGGGCAGGACGCGGCCGGCCACGACCATGTCGAAGACGGCGTCCTCGAGCTCGGCGTGGGTCGGGAAGCCCACCCACTGCCCGTTGACGAGGGCGACGCGGGTGGCGCCGACCGGGCCGGAGAACGGCAGTCCGGACAGCTGGGTGGACGCCGACGCGGCGTTGATCGCGATGACGTCGTAGAGGTGGCCCGGGTCCAGCGCCATGACGGTGATGACGACCTGGACCTCGTTGCGCAGGCCCTTGGCGAACGTGGGGCGCAGCGGGCGGTCGATCAGGCGGCAGGTGAGGATCGCGTCCTCGGACGGGCGGCCCTCGCGACGGAAGAACGAACCGGGGATCCGCCCGGCGGCGTACATCCGCTCCTCGACGTCGACGGTGAGCGGGAAGAAGTCGAACTGCTCCTTGGGCTGGCGGCCGGCCGTGGTGGCCGAGAGCAGCATGGTGTCGCCCATGGTGACGACGACGGAGCCGGCGGCCTGCTTGGCGAGGCGGCCGGTCTCGAAGGTGACCGAACGGGCGCCGAAGCTGCCGTTGTCGATGACCGCGGTGGCGGTGGTGACGCCGTCCTCGGCGTCGAACTCTGCGGTGATGGTGGGTGCGGACACGTGTCCTTCTCTCTTCTTCGTCGCATCGGCCTCGTGCCGACCTGCGACTCCTCTGACGGCCAGTCCTGGACTGGTTGCCGTCCTGCGTCCGGGCGACCGGTGCTCGATCGAAGCCCTCGGGAGCTGGTTCCCCGCGCGTGGGGGAGGCCATTCCTCGCTGTGGAGGACGTGCCCGGGGGCCACTACCGAGGACCGGTCCTCGAGGGACGCGTCCGGCGGCTGGCCGGTTCTCCCCGGGCGGCGGGCGCCGCACGAGGAAGGGGACCGTCCCGGAAGTGTTCCGGGAGCGGCCCCCTCGTGGTGCCTAGCGGCGCAGACCGAGCCGCTCGATGAGCGACCGGTAGCGGTTGATGTCGGTCTTGGCGAGGTAGTTCAGCAGCCGACGACGGCGACCGACCAGCAGGAGCAGACCACGACGGCTGTGGTGGTCGTGCTTGTGCATCCTGAGGTGCTCGGTCAGGTCGCTGATCCGACGGCTGAGCATCGCGACCTGCACCTCGGGCGAACCGGTGTCGTTCTCGACCGTGGCGTAGTCGGTCATGATCTGCTTCTTGAGCGCGCTGTCGAGCGCCATGTTCGCCTCCGGGGCGGGTCACGTGTGGCCCCCGGTCTGACTCACGAGGGCAGGCTTCACACACGCCGGGTCACCCCAGCGCACTCCCAGGTTACATGCCGAGGATCTGGCGGGTGTCCGAGACGTCCTTGGCCATGGCCGCGAGCAGCGCGTCGACGTCGGGGAACGCCTCCATCGGCCGCAGCCGCGAGGCGAACTCCACGCCGACGTGCTCGCCGTACAGGTCGCCGCTGTAGTCGAGGACGAAGGCCTCGACGGTGCGGCGGCTGCCCTGGAAGGTGGGGTTGGTGCCCACCGAGACGGCCGCGGGCAGGCGCTCGCGGCTCGCACCGCTGCGCGGGTCACGGGTGACCAGGTGCCCGGCGTAGACGCCGTCGGCCGGGATCGCGGTGTACTGCGGGCTCTCCACGTTCGCCGTCGGGTAGCCGAGGTCCCGGCCGCGCCGGTCCCCGCGGACGACGACGCCGTCGACCCGGTGCGGCCGACCCAGGGCCCGGGCGGCGGAGACCATGTCGCCCGCCGCGACGCAGGCCCGGATGTAGGTCGACGAGATCGTCACGTCCCCGGAGTCGGAGACGTCCTCGGCCAGCGGCACCCCCTCGACGGCGAAGCCGAACCGGCGGCCCTCCGCGGTGAGGGTGCTGACCGTGCCGGCGGCCTTGTGCCCGTAGGTGAAGTTCTCGCCCACCACCACCTGCGCCGCGTGCAGGTGCTCGACGAGGACGGTGTGCGTGAAGGTCTCCGGCGGGAGCCGCATGAACTCGGCCGTGAACGGCAGCACGCACATGGCGTCCACCCCCAGCCCGGCCACGAGCTCGGCCTTGCGGTCCAGGGAGGTGAGGATCGCCGGGTGCGAGCCCGGACGGACGACCTCGGCCGGGTGCGGGTCGAAGGTGAGCAGCAGGCAGGGACGCCGCATCGCCTGCGCCCGGGCGACGGCGGCACCGATCAGCTTCTGGTGGCCGCGGTGCACGCCGTCGTACATGCCGATGGTGACCACCGTGCGGCCGAGATCGGCCGGGGTGGCCTCCAGGCCTCGCCAGCGCTGCACGTGTTCGATGCCCTCCGGTCCGGTGGTGCTCAGCCGACGCGGTGCAGCCAGCCGTGGGTGTCGGCCACCCGCCCGTGCTGGAGGTCGAGCAGTGCCTCGCGCAGCCGCATGGTCAGCGGGCCCGGGGCGCCGTCGCCGACGGTGAAGTCACCGGTCCGGGCCTTGACCTCGCCGACCGGGGTGATCACGGCCGCGGTGCCGCAGGCGAAGGTCTCGGTGACGGTGCCGTCGGCGACGCCCCGGCGCCACTCGTCGAGCGAGTAGCGCCGCTCGGTCACCCGCAGGCCCTGGTCCCGCGCGACCTGCATGAGCGAGTCGCGGGTGATGCCGGGGAGCAGGCTCCCGGAGAGCTCTGGAGTCACGAGTTCGGCGGCTCCACCATCAGAGCCGGAGCCGAGGACGAAGAACAGGTTCATCCCGCCCAGCTCCTCGATGTACTTCTTCTCCACGGCGTCGAGGTACACCACCTGGTCGCAGCCGAGAGCGCTCGCCTCCTGCTGGGGAAGCAGGCTGGCGGCGTAGTTGCCCGCGCACTTCACGTCCCCGGTTCCACCCGGAGCGGCCCGCGCGTGGTCCTCGGAGACGTACACCGACACCGGGTGCACGCCGCGCGGGAAGTACGCGCCGGCCGGGCTGGCGATGATGAGGAAGAGGTACTCGTGCGCCGGCCGGACGCCGAGGAACGGCTCGCTCGCCAGCATGTAGGGCCGCAGGTACAGCGTCTGGTCCGGGCCGGTGGGCACCCAGTCGCGGTCGGCGTCGACGAGCGCCTCGACGGCGGTGAGGAAGGACTCCTCGGGCACGACCGGCATGGCCAGCCGGCGGGCGCTGCGGGCGAAGCGGGCGGCGTTGGCCTCGGGCCGGAACATGGCGACGCTGCCGTCGGGCTGGGCGTAGGCCTTGAGCCCCTCGAAGATCGACTGCGCGTAGTGCAACGCCGCCGTCGCCGGGTCCATGGGCAGCGGCCCGTAGGTGGTCAGCCGGGCGTCGTACCAGCCCTCGCCGTGCCGGTACCGCGCCACGAACATGCTGTCGGTGAAGTACCGGCCGAAGCCCGGGTCCGCCAGCAGCTCGGCGCGCTCGGTGGGGGTGCGCCGGCGCGCGTCCTCCACGACCACCGGCACACCCTCGGTGAACATCCGCGCGGAGGTACGGCTGTCGCTGAGCGTGTCGGTCATGGCTCCCACCTGCAGATGCGCGCGATCGGGCGGCCGGCGACCGCCGGGCCCGCGCCCAGACTATCCCCGGTTCCGGCGGCGGTCGGGAGCCGACCGCCGCCGCTCGCCCCGATCAGGCCTGGTTCTCCTGGTTGGCGGCGGGGCCGGCGTACTCGAGCACCTCGTAGGTCCACACGTGGGCCGAGTGCGGAGCCGCGGACGCCAGGGTGTCGCCGCCGCCGTCGTGGGCCCGGTCGAAGTCCTGGCTGGACTGCCACGCCTCGTAGGCCTCGGCGCTGCTCCACCGGGTGTAGACCAGGTACTGGTCGGTCCCCTCGAGGGGCCGGAGCAGCTCGAACCACTCGAAGCCGGGAGTGGACTCCACGGCCCCGGCCCGGCCGCGGAAGCGCTCCTCGAACCGGTCCTGCTTGTCCTTGGGCACGGTGATCGCGTTGATCTTCACGACGCTCATGGCCCTCCCCTTCCCGGCGCGCCCGGCGATCAATCCCGGAGGCGGCCCGGTCCACCCGGAAGCGGCCGAGGCCTAGCGCGCAGGGAAACCCACCGCCACGCGGGCGGTCGTGCCCGCGTCCTCCAGCAGCGCGACCAGGCGGCCGTCGGGGTCCACCGCCGCGTGCAGACCCGCCTCGCCGGTCGCGGGGACGCGCTGGCCGTAGCCGACGGCGGTGGCCTCCTCGGCGGTGAGGCTGCGCTCGGGGAAGACCAGCCGGGCGGCGTCGGTCAGGCCGAGCACGCCTGCTCCCCCGCCGGCGGCCAGCGCCGCACCCGCGTCCTCGACCGGCGCCGCCTCGGCGACGGCGAAGGGCCCCGAGGCGGTGCGCCGCAGCGCGGTGAGGTGGCCGCCCACGCCCAGCGCGGCGCCGGCGTCGCGGGCGATCGCCCGGATGTAGGTGCCGGCGGTGCACCCCACGGTGACGTCCACGTCGACGAGGTCGGGCTCCGGGCGGGTGATGCGGTGGACGTCGAGCCGGTGCACGGTCACCGAGCGCGGCTCCAGCACCACCTCCTCCCCCGCCCGCACGCGGTCGTAGGAACGCCGTCCGGCGACCTTGACCGCGCTCACCGACGAGGGGACCTGCTGCAGCGGGCCGGTCTGGGCAGCCAGGGCGGCCCGGATGGCGTCGTCGTCCAGCCCCGCGGTGGAGGCGGCGACGAGCAGCTCTCCCTCCCGGTCGTCGGTGACGGTCGACCGCCCCAGCCGGATCGTCGCCTCGTAGGTCTTGTCGTGGCCGCCGACGTAGCCGAGCAGCCGGGTCGCGGCACCGACGCCGAGGACCAGCAGCCCGGTGGCCATCGGGTCGAGCGTGCCGGCGTGGCCGACCTTGCGGACCGACAGCACCCGCCGGGCCCGGGCGACGACGTCGTGCGAGGTCATCCCACCGGGCTTGTCGACCAGCAGCAGACCGGGCGGGACATCGGCATCGGGGCGTCGGCGACTCACGACGTAACCGTCTCAGGGGCGTTCAGCCACCGGTCACCGGCCACCCGCACGAGGACGCCGGCCAGCCGGAGGCCGATGAACAGGCACAGGCCGGTCCACACGCCGGCCAGCCCCCAGTCCAGCGGTCCGGACAGCAGTGACAGCGGCAGGAACCCCACGACGGCCGAGCCGATGGTGAGGGTGCGCAGGTAGCCGACGTCGCCGGCGCCCATCAGCACGCCGTCCAGGGCGAACACCACTCCGGCCAGCGGCTGCATCGCGGCGAGGAACCACCACACGAGCAACGCCTGGTCGACCACGGCGGGGTCGTCGGTGAACAGCGGCGGGAGGACGCCGCGCAGGGCGAGCAGCACCGCCGCCACCGCCACCCCCGTGCCCAGCCCCCACAGCGCCACCCGGCGGGCGGTGACCCGGGCCTCGTCCGACCGGCCGGCACCGAGGGCGTGCCCGACGAGCGTCTGGGCGGCGATGGCGTAGGCGTCCAGCACGAGGGCGAGGAAGAAGAACAGCTGCAGCGCGATCTGGTGCGCGCCCAGCTGGGCGGTGCCGGCCCGGGCGGCGACGCCCGCCGCCACGAGGAAGGACAGCTGGAGCACCGCGGCACGCAGGAGCAGGTCGCGGCCGATGACCAGCTGGGACAGGACGGCCGCGGGCCGGGGCCGCCAGGCGGCGCCCTCCCGCACGATGGCCCGCAGGAACAACCCCGCCGTCAGCGCCTGGCCGATCACGTTGGCCACCGCGGAGCCCACCAGGCCCCAGCCGGCCGCGTGCACCAGCAGCGGGCAGAGCACCAGGCTGACCAGGCTGCCGGCGAGCACGAAGCGGACCGGCCGGCGCAGTTCCTGGACGCCGCGCAGCCAGCCGTTGCCGGCCAGCGAGACCAGCAGGAGCGGAGCGCCGAACGCGGCGACCCGCAGCCACTGCTCCCCCGCCTCGGCCACCGGTCCGGCCCCGCCGGCCAGCAACCGGGTGAAGGGACCCGCGGCGAGCTGGAAGAACACCAGCACGAGCACACCGAGGCCCGCGGCCAGCCAGGTGGCCTGCACGCCCTCCTCGACCGCCCCGGCCCGATCGCCGGCGCCGGCCCGCCGCGCCGCCCGGGCGGTGGTCCCGTAGGCCAGGAAGTTGAGCAGGGCCGCCGCCCAGGCCAGCAGGCCGCCGCCGACGGCCAGACCGCCCAGCGCCACGGTGCCCAGGTTGCCGACCACCGCCGTGTCCACCAGCAGGTACAGCGGCTCCGCGGCGAGGACGACGAGCGCCGGCAGCGCCAGGGAGACGACCGACGGCGGGGGTGCCGCTGCGGCGGTGATGGCCGTTCCCCCCGTCAGCGGGACGCGAGCTGGGCGCGCAGCACCGCGATGGTCCCCTCGCGGTCGAGGGTCGAGGTGTAGCCGGCGGCGAGGGTGTGGCCGCCACCGCCGAGGGCCATGGCGACGCGGGCGAGGTCGGTCCCGCCGCGGGAGCGCAGCGACACCGACCACGACCCGTCGTCCTGACCCTTGAGGACGCACGCGACGTCGGCCTCCTCGGCGGAGCGGACGACGTCGACGAGCGCCTCGAGCTGCTCGCCGGGGAGGCCGTGCTCGGCGGCCTCCGCGGTGCTCGACCACGTCCACACCAGCCCGGCGCCGACCTCGCGCTCGAGCACCGCCCGGCCGGTCACGACGGACAGCAGGCCGAGCCAGCCGAACGGCGCGGTGTCGAACAGCCGGCGGCTGATCGCCGCGTGGTCGATGCCCGTGGCCAGCAGGCGGGCGGCGAGCTCGTGGGTCTGCGGCCGGGTGCTGCCGAAGCGGAAGGACCCGGTGTCGGCGGCCAGCCCGGCGTAGAGGCACGTGGCCAGCTGGGGGTCGAGGGCCACGCCGAGGTCGTCGAGCAGGTCGGCCACCAGGGTCACCGTGGCCGGTGCGCCCGGGTCGATCAGCTGCAGCGACCCGAAGCCGGGGTTGCTGGCGTGGTGGTCGACCACGATGGACGTCACCGCCCCGTCGAGCAGCGCGGCCACCTCGCCCAGGCGCCCGGGCGAGGCGGCGTCCAGGCTGACGAAGAGGTCGGGTGCCGACGGCAGCGATTCCCACGGCACGAGCCCCTCGGCACCGGGCAGCCAGCCCAGCGACGCCGGGAGGGTGAACTCGCCGGGGAACGTCGGCAGGACGCGCGCGCCACGGCGACGCAGCCCTTCCGCGAGCGCCAGGGTGCTGCCCAGCGCATCGGCGTCGGGGTTCACGTGCCCCGACAGGACGACCGTGGCACGCGCCTCGGCGGCCTCGGCCAGGACGCCGGCCACGGTCCGGGATGCGGCGGCGAGCCCGGGTGCGGTGGTGGGGCGGACGCTCATGGGTCAGGCGTCCGGTCCCGGGTCGGCGACCGGCGGGGCGTTCTCCTCCTCGGTGACCGCACCGCCGCCGACCGGGAAGGAGGTGCCGTCGTCGGGCTCGTCCTCGGCGATGCTCGGGACGTCGCCGATCTCGCCGCGCTTGCCGCCGTCGGTGGGGTCACCGGTGCCGTCGACCTTCCGGCCGCCCAGCATCGACGTGCCCTGGCCCTCGTCGGGCTCGTACGGGTTCGGGTCGTCCTGACTCACAACGCACTCCTGGTTCGGGCGGAAAGGTCCTCGGCACCGTCATCGGCAGGACCGGGTGGGGGCGTGTCCTCGGCGGACGGCTCGTGCTCGTCCTCGTGCTCGTCGTCCTCCGCCGGCTTGCGGTAGGGATCGGGCTCGCCGGCGTACTGGGCACCTTCTCGGGCACGGGCCAGCTCGGCATCGGCGTACCGGGCCCGCTCGAGCGCTTCCTCGAGCTCGCGCGCGGTGTCGGGGACGATGTCGGCGACGAAGGCGAGGGTCGGCACGAACTTGATGCCCGTCTGCTTGCCGACGGTCGAGCGCAGCACGCCCGTGGCACTGGCGAGGGCGGCCGCGGAGTCGGCGATCTGCGTCTCGTCGCCGTAGACGGTGTAGAAGATCGTCGCTTCACGGAGGTCGCTGGTGACGCGGGCGTCGGTGACGGTCACCATGCCGAGCCGCGGATCCTTGATCTGCGTCTCGATCGCGGCGGAGACGATCTGGCGGATGCGCACCGCCAGCTTGCGTGCGCGGGCCGGATCGGCCATGAGGGCCTCCAAGGAATCGTGGGGTGGAGCGGCCCCGTCGCGGGGTCCCGCCGCGAGCTCGCGAGCGGTGGGGGGCGAGGGGGTCCTTCTAGTCGTCGGTGTCGCTGAGCAACTGCCGGTGCGTCGACAGCAGCGTCACCTCCGGCCGCTCGGCCAGCAACCGCTCGCAGGCGTCGAGGACGTCGGCGACCTGGCCGGCGTCCCCGGAGACGGTCGCCAGGCCGATCTGCGCCCTGCGGTGCAGATCCTGGTCCCCGACCTCGGCGGCGGCGACGGCGAAGCGGCGCCGGAGTTCGGCCACGATCGGCCGCACGACGGCGCGCTTCCCCTTGAGCGAGTGGACGTCGCCCAGCAGCAGGTCGGCGGTGAGCGTGCCGGTGAACACGCTCACCGCCTCCCTGCTGGTCGGACTCAGGTGCGCGGGATCTCGCGCATCTCGAAGGTCTGGATCACGTCGTCGACCTTGATGTCGTTGAACGAGCCCAGACCGATACCGCACTCGTAGCCCTCGCGGACCTCGGTCGCGTCGTCCTTGAACCGGCGGAGGGACTCCACCGTCAGGTTGTCGGCGACCACGGCGCCGTCGCGGAGCAGACGGGCCTTCGAGTTGCGCACGATCGTCCCGGTGCGGACCAGCGAACCGGCGACGTTGCCGATCTTGGGAACGCGGAAGACCTCGCGGACCTCCGCGGTCCCGAGCTGGACCTCCTCGTACTCGGGCTTGAGCATGCCCTTGAGGGCGGCCTCGATCTCGTCGATGGCCTGGTAGATGACCGTGTAGTACCGGACATCCACCCCCTCGCGGTTGGCGAGCTCGGTGGCCTGACCCTCGGCCCGGACGTTGAAGCCCAGGACGATGACGTCGTCGGCCAGCGCCAGGTCGATGTCGCTCTTGGTGATGCCACCGACGCCGCGGTGGATGACCCGCAGCGAGATCTCGTCGTCGACCTCGATCTTCATCAGCGCCTCTTCGAGCGCCTCCACGGTGCCCGAGTTGTCGCCCTTGATGATCAGGTTGAGCTGACGGTTCTCCTTGAGCGCGGCGTCGAGGTCCTCGAGGCTGATCCGCTTGCGCATGGAGGCGTTCTGCGCGTTGCGGATGCGGGCCTGGCGGCGGTCGGCGATCTGCCGTGCCACCCGGTCCTCCTCCACGACCAGGAAGGTGTCGCCGGCGCGCGGCACGGAGGTCAGGCCGACGACCTGGACCGGCCGCGACGGCAGGGCTTCCTTGAGCTTGTTGCCGTGCTCGTCGAGCAGCGACCGGACGCGACCGTAGGCGTCCCCGGCCACGATCGAGTCGCCCTGGCGCAGCGTGCCGCGCTGGACGAGCACCGTGGCGACGGGGCCGCGGCCCTTGTCCAGCTTTCCCTCGATGACGACACCCTGGGGGTCCTGCTCGGTGTTGGCGC
>Ga0210040_10006915_pt1 | contig 13920 bp, 12 predicted proteins | sample CryGeyCG12114_NA_FD_185462 | JGI IMG/M metagenome (GOLD analysis project Ga0210040, IMG submission 185462) | Groundwater microbial communities from aquifer - Crystal Geyser CG19_WC_8/21/14_NA (SPAdes) (version 2) | ecosystem: Environmental > Aquatic > Deep subsurface > Groundwater | place: USA... | reverse complement strand
GTGCCGAAGGCCCCGCCGCGGGCGAGGTCGTGGAGCCTGCCATCCTCGTAGCCGAGCAGGGCGCGAAGCACATGGTCGGCGTCTTCGTTGCGACGCGGCGCGCGCCGGAACGCGCGCGGCTCGCTGCCGACGCGAACAGGTCCGGCGACCTGCCGGATCGTGCCGAAGTGCGGGTGCTCCGTGTCGACGATCAGGTTGCGGGCCTGCGTCTGCGGATCGACGAGCGCCTCGGCCACCGAGTTCACCGGACCACACGGCACGCCGACAGCGCGCAGCTCCTCGATCCAGGTGTGCACCGGACGGCTCCTGAAGTCCGCTTCGAGCACGGCCAACAACTCATCGGCGTTCTCACGGCGCTTGTCGAAGTCGGAGAACCGCTCGTCCTCCGCCAGCTCCGGCCGGCCGATCACCCCGGTGAGCCGTCGCCAGAACTTCTCCTTCGGGCATGCGACGACGAGCCAGCCGTCGCTGGCCGGGAACGCCTGGAACGGCACGAGTGACGGGTGTGCCGAGTTGTGCATCCGGCGCGGCGTGAAGCTGCCGTTCAGGTGCCAGATCGCCGGATACGTCAGCATCCCCACGGCGGTGTCGAACAGGCTGATGTCGCAGTCGGCACCGACGCCGTCCCGGCGGGCCATGTGCACGGCACTGAGCATGGATATGGCTGCCACGAGACCACCGGTGTAGTCGACGAGCGAAAGGCCGGACTTCGTGGGTGGCCCGTCCGGCTCCCCGGTCAGGTCCATCCACCCGGCCATCGCCTGCAGGACGTAGTCGTAGCCGGGGTCGGCTGCGCGTGGCCCGGTCATCCCGAACCCCGACAGGGAGCAGCAGACGATCTGCGGGTTGACGTGGCGGAGATCGCCGTAGGTGATGCCGAGCTTGGCCGGCACGTCGCCGCGCAGGTTGGAGTAGACGACGTCGCTGACGCGGACGAGGTCCTCGAGCACCGCTCGCCCGGCGGCAGTCGAGACGTCGAGGCTGAGGCTGCGCTTGTTGCGGTTGAAGGTCTCGAAGAACAGGCTGTCCTCGTCGTGCTGGTAGGGCGGGATGTAGCGCCCGACGTCACCCCCGGCCGAGGGGTCCTCGATCTTGATCACCTCGGCGCCCAGGTCCGCCAGGTGCACGGTGCCGAACGGGCCGGCCCCGTACTGCTCGATGGCCACGATCCGGACGTCCTCGAGCGGCCTCATGCCGCGCGGCCCGCCCGGTCGAGCCGCGCCCGGCGTGCGACCAGCGCGGCAGCACGCAGCATCTCGTTGCCGACGACCATCATGCCCTCGTCGACGCCCATGCCCGGCCGCGCAAGCACCTGGTCGGCGTCGCACGCCATCGCGATGTGCGCGCAGACCTGGGCGGACCGGTCGGTCTCGTTGCACGTCCCACCGCAGTACGCCGCGAGCCCGGCGTCCCGGACGAGCAGCAGCGCCGCGACGGTGTTCTGCACGCCGCCCAGGTCCGGGGTCTTCACGTGGATGACGTCCGCAGCGCCGGCCTGCGTGAACGCGCGGATGTCGTCCAGGGTGTTGCACCACTCGTCGGCGGCGATCTCGACGCTCGACCCGCGCTCTCGCAGCGCCGACCGGAGCCTGCAGAGCGCGTCGATCTGCGCGTCCCGGCTGCCGGCGTCGACCGGGTGCTCCACGCGGAGCCGGAACGGCGCCGCTCGCTCGCCGAGCGAGGCCAGGTAGTCGGCCATCCGGGCCGTGTCCGCGCCGAACTCCAGTCCGACGGTGCCGTAGACGTCGAAGTGCAGTCGTGGCACGTACGCAGCGTCGGGGCGGAGCTCGAGGATCCGGTCGCGGACCCAGACGACGTAGTCGGCGAGCAGCTCACCGTGTCGGCCGAGTGCGGCGACGCTGTTGATGAGCCCGTGCGGCAGGGAGTCCGCCCGCTTGAGGATCATCTTGTCGACGTTGGTGTAGCGGTCGTTGCCGGACTGCACGAACAGGGGGACGGGCGTCAGGGCAGAGCCCGTCTGGAAGTCGTCCCGGACGGTCTCCGCCATGGTGACGCCCCGGTCGCGAGCCGTCGCGTCGAGCAGCGCTTGCGTGACGCCGTAGCGCACAGCGGTGTGCAGCGGGCGGCCGTCGGACCGGAGCGACTCGACCTCGTCCGCCATGCGCCGGAAGTCGTCGACGGTCCGGCCGACGAGGACCGGGGCCACGTGGTCGGCGATGGACCGGGCGACCAGCTCGGACGTCATGACCGCGTCGCGCCCGGCGACACCGGAGTACTGCACGGCGGCGCAGTCCCCGTGGGCCACCTGGCCGTCGTCGAGGACGAGCAGGACCGACACCGCCTCACCAGGCATCCGGATGCTGCGGAAGCCCGGCGTGACCGGCTCACCGGCGTACGTGAAGCCGTTGTGGGGCGCGTTGGCCCTGATGGCGGCTTGGTCGTCGGTGAAGAAGCCGGCGCGGACCGGCACCGTGACCACATCGACTATCTGCACTGCACTCTCCTTGTGTCGCTGGCGGACCCGGCTCCCCGTCGACCGCTGTCAGAACAGCTGTTGCACGAGGTGGCGGGAGGTCTGCAGGTGCTCGCGCATCGCCTTCTCGGCGAGCGTCGGGTCCCTGCTCTCGAGGGCGGCCAGGAGGTTGGCGTGCGAGAGCATCGCCTCCAGCTTGGCGGGACGGCTGGACCAGTACGTGCGCCAGAACCGCAGGCTGTGCAGGAGCAGCCGGTCGGCCGCATCCTGCAGCAGCGGGTTCTTGACCATGTGGACGAGGAACCGGTGCACTTCGTGGTCGTCCCGGAGGAACTGCTCGTACTCGAGGTCGTCGCGTGCCCGGTCGGCCGCGTGGATCAGCTCGCGCAGCGTCTCGAGGTCGGCGGGGCGGGCCCGAGTCGCGGCGATGTAGGCCACTCCGCACTCGATGGCCTCGCGGGCCTCGAACATGTCGAGCACGTCGTCGAGTGCCAGGGGCGTCACGACGGTGCCCCGTCGCGGCAGCACGGTGATGAAGCGGTCGGTGGCGAGGCGGGCCAGCGCTTCGCGCACGGGCATCCGGCCGATCTCCAACTCGCTCGCCAGCGACTGCTCGTTCAGGAAGGTGCCGGGCGGGAGCCGGAGATCGAGGATCAGCTCCAGGAGTCTCTCGTACGCGACGTCACTCGCTCGTGCGACCGCCATCGGCTGCTCTCCTCCATCTGTGCGTCCGCGGACAGACGACGCCGTGGCCTGCTTTGCGACGTCAGCCCGTCGCTGTGGCCCGATGCGCCTGCCTGTCACCGGCTGGCCGCCATGCCTGCGTCACCTCGTCGGAGGCTACGACGTCGAAGCGGTGCCGCATCAGGAGCAAGGAAGCGTCGTGCTGTGCGGAATCGTCGCTCGCGACGCAGTCCTCAGGGACCACGACGTAGTAGTCGTTGAACATCGCATCCCGCGCGGTCGACTCGACGCAGCCCTCGGTCGTGCATCCCGCAACGACGACGGTCCGGATCCCGTTGCTGCGCAGGACCAGGTCGAGGTTGGTGCCCCAGAAGCCGCTGGACCGCCACTTGGCCACGACGACCTCCCCGTCGGCCGGGCGCAGGTCGTCGACGAACTCCTGCCCCCGCGAGCCCACCTCGGCGTAGCGCAGCGGAGGCCCGTCGCCTCGGAACGACTGGTGCATGCGCATGTTGAAGCGCAGCTGCGCGGGTGAGTCGCTGGCCCGACCGGGCAGAGTGCTCATCTGCACGTGCACGGCGAGCACGCCGTGCTGACGCGCAGCTTGGAGGAGCCGACCCAGTCTCGGCCGCATCCGCTCGTACATGCGCACGTCGACGCCCATCCGCCCGAAGGCGCCGTCCGGCTCGACGAAGTCGCGCTGCATGTCCACGAGGACGAGCGCCGTGTGAGCAGGGTCCACGAGCTCGTGCAGCTCGGTCAGCACCTGCTTGCCGTCGATCTCGAGCACGACCCACTCCTCCACCGGCAACGCAACACACTGCTGACATGGTTGTTATACAACCGTCTTGCTTCTGCCGCAACGTCTGATGTATCACTGTCGGACACCCGGTGAGAGGGGAGAGCCATGACGAGCGAAGCAGCTCCGGTGCACGACGAAGAGAGCTCGACGCAAGAGGCGCAGAAGGCGGCGCGGCCGGGCTCCGGTGGCGTTGGCTCGTTCCTGATCCGGTTCGGGCTGGTCGTGGCCTGGGCCGTGGTCGTGCTGGGTTTCGCGCTGCAGAGCGATGTCTTCATGACCAGCGGCAACTGGGCGTCGATCCTGCGGTCCCAGGCAGTGCTGGTGGTGCTCGCCTTCTCGCTCATCCCGACGCTGACGGCGGGTGACTACGACCTGTCGGTGGCCGGGAGCCTGGCGCTGTCGGCGATGCTGGTGGCGATCCTGACCGTCCAGCACGGGTGGAGCGCACCAGCGGCGGTCGTTGCCGCAATCCTGGCCGGCGCCGTCGTCGGTGCCGTGAACGCTGCGCTCGTGGTGGGAGTCGGCATCGACTCGCTCATCGCGACCCTGGGGACGCAGACGTTCCTCGCCGGCGTGATCCTCCGCATCAGCAACGGCGAAACGATCTCAGGCGTGTCGCCAGGGCTGGTCGAGCTCGTGAACACGCCCAAGATCGGGCAGCTGCCCCTCGGGTTCTTCTACGCGCTGGGTCTGTGCGTGCTGCTCTGGTACTTCGCTCAGTACACGCCCGCCGGTCGACGGCTCCTGTTCGTCGGCCGTAACCGCAACGTCTCGAAGCTGAGCGGCCTGCACGTCGCCCGCCTCCGTGCCGGTGCCTTCATCGCCGCCGGCGTCCTCGCCGGGATCGCCGGAGTGATCTACGTGGGGACCAGCGGCTCCGCCGACCCCACCTCGGGGCTGACGCTGCTCCTTCCTGCGTTCGCGGCGGTGTTCCTCGGCTCGACGGCCATCTTCCCAGGCACCTTCAACTCCTGGGGCGCGCTCATCGGCGCGTACTTCCTCGCAACGGGCATCAACGGCCTCGCGCTGCTCGGGATCGGTGTCTACGTCCAGAACCTCTTCTACGGCGCGGCGCTCATCGTCGCCGTCGCCATCGCCGTGATCGCCGGACGCCGACGGGCTGCCGGATGACCGACGTGCGCCAGACGTCGCTCCGTACAACTCCAGCCACCCCTCCAAGGAGAGCAATGAAGACCAACAGGATCGGCGTGACAGTCACCACGGGCGTCGCGGTGCTGATGATGCTTGCGGCGTGTGGCACGGACAGCACGAGCGGCGGTGGCAGTTCCTCGTCCACGGGTGAGCCTGCGCTGAGTCAGGAGCAGACCGACGAGCTCCAGGCGAAGATCGACAAGTATAAGGAGCTGCCGGCGTTCACGGCGCCGGGCCCGGCCTTCGACGCGAAGAAGGCCTCGGGGAAGAAGATCATGACGATTCCCTCGTCGAGCGCGCTGGAGTTCTGCCACGAGGTCGACATGGAGCTCGCCGCCGCCGCGGAGGAGTACGGCATCGAGGCGGTGGAGTACGAGAACCAGGGCCAGCCGAACCAGTGGGTCGCCGGCATGAACGCGGCGCAGAACACCGGCGCCGACGTCGTCAACATCGCCTGTGGCACCGACCCGGCGACCCTCACGCCGCAGACTCAGTCCCTCAAGCAGGCGGGCATCCCGACCGTCGCGGCGCACAACTACGACCCTTCGAAGAAGGAGCTCGCTCCGGACCTCGCAGGCATCGTGAACGCCCAGTACAAGACGGTCGGCGAGCTGCAGGCCGACTGGGTGATCCTGCAGACGAAGGGCAACGCGAACGTGCTGGCCATCGACGACATCGGCAGTGACATCGCCACGCCGGAGCTCGTCGCCGGCATCAAGCAGGAGTTCGCGAAGTACTGCCCGGAGACCTGCAAGGTGCGCCACGTGTCCGTGCCCATCCCGAACTGGTCCACCGCCATCTCGCCGGTCGTGGCGGCGGAGCTCAGTCGCAACCCGGATCTCAACTACGTCATCGCGGTGTACGACGACATGGTCAAGTACGTCCTGGCGCCGCTGACGTCAGCCGGCGCCACCGAGCGTGTCAAGATCGCGACCTTCAACGCCTCGCCGTCGGTCGTGAAGATGATCCAGGAGGGCGACGTCGTGACGTTCGACGTCGGCGAGGACGCGAACGGGCTCGCCAGGGCCATCCTCGACCAGGACATGCGGATCCTGCTCGGCATGCCGCCCGTGGAGGAGTCGTACGCCGCCCTGCGCATCTTCGACAAGAGCAACGCGGAGGAGGCGGGGTCCCCGCCGTCGTTCACCGAGGGCTACGGCAACGCTGCGGTCGAGGGCTTCGAGGAGTTGTGGTCAGGCCAGCAGTAGCCCGGACCTGAGCCGCTTGCTCGTCCTCTTCCGGTCCAGCCGGCGGCGAGGTCCCTAGCCTCGCCGCCGGCGGTCCGCCCAGTACCGATCGAGCCGCCATCTCGGTGGCGCAGTCCCGAGTCGACAGTGAGGCCGTCATGTCTGACCAGCGCCAAGGCTCGAGGTCCGAGCAGCAGAGGCTGCACCGCCTCGCGGGGCCCGGTCCGGGAGGCGACGTGCCCGCCGCCCAGCCAGCCGCCGCCCTGACGGTGTCGCACCTGTCGAAGAGCTTCGGCGGCGCGCACGCGCTCGTCGACGTCTCGCTGGAGATCCGCTCCGGGGAGGTCCACGGGCTCCTGGGGGAGAACGGCTCGGGCAAGTCCACGCTCATCAAGGTGCTCGCCGGCTACCACGTGCCGGAGCCAGGAGCGACGATCACGATCGGCGGCGAGCCGGTCGGCACCTCGATCGACCAGCAGGAGCTGCGCCGCCTCGGCGTCCGCTTCGTCCACCAGGACCTAGGGCTCATCCCCTCCCTCACCGTGACTGACAACTTCCTGCTCCTGCGCCAGGACGAGCTGTCGCGCCTGGGGATCTCCTGGCGCCAGGAGCACCGGCGCGTGCGCGAGGCGCTGCGCGCCTACGGGGTGGACGTCGACCCCAGGGCGGTGGTCGAGGACCTGTCGCCGCTTCAGCAAGCCCTCGTCGCCGTCGTCCGCGCCGTCAGCGGCCGCAAGCTCGACGACCCGCTCCGGCTGCTCGTCCTCGACGAGCCGACCGTCTTCCTGCCTGCCAAGGAGGTCGGGATGCTGTTCGACCTCATGCGTCGCGTCGCCGGCGAGGGTGCGGGCGTCCTGTTCGTGACCCACGACATGGGCGAGGTCCTGACGATCACGGACCGGGTCACGGTGCTGCGTGACGGCCGGTTGCAGGGAACGCTCGACACGGCCCGCGCGGACGAGCGGACCCTCGTCGAGCTCATCCTGGGACACGCCTGGTCCCCGGCCGAGGCAGCCGCCCACCGGCAGGACGCGACTCGGGAGGAGGCGGTCGTCGACGTCACGGACCTGTCCGGCGCAGGGCTGGTCGACATCTCCCTCTCGGTGCACAAGGGAGAGGTCCTCGGCGTCACCGGCCTGGTCGGGTCCGGGTTCGAGCACCTGCCCTACCTGCTGCTGGGCGGCACCTCCGCCCAGCGAGGAACCTTGCGGCTCGGCTCGACGACCCTCGACCTCCCGCGCGTACGGCCGGCTGCGGCGGTGCGCGCCGGGCTCGCGCTCGTACCGGGCAATCGCCTGGCAGACGGTGTGGTCGCGGACTTCTCGGTGTCGGACAACATCAACCTGCCGGTGCTGCACACCTTCTTCAAGGGTCGGCTGCTCCGGAACCGGCGGCTCGTGTCGCACGCTCGGCAGCTGATGGAGCGGATGGACGTGCGTCCGCTGAAGCCGGAGGCGGCCATGTCGGCGTTGAGCGGCGGCAACCAGCAGAAGGCTGTCCTCGCCAAGTGGCTGCAGGTCGAGCCGCGACTGCTGGTGCTGCACGAGCCCACGCAGGGGGTCGACGTCGGGGCACGCGAGCAGATCGTCCGGGAGGTCCGCGCCGCCGCGGCCGCCGGGACAGCGGTCATCGTCGCCACGTCGGACTACGAGCACCTCGAAGCGGTCGCGGACCGCGTGCTCGTGCTGGCCGATGGAGCGCTCCGCGCGGAGCTCAGCGGGACCGGTGTCACGAAGCAGCGGATCAGCGAGATCTGCCTGACGTCGACCGCGACGGCCATCTCGTCGGTGCCTCGCGAGGCCGGCGCCGGAGGCGTCAGTCGTGCCTGACCTCGCCGTCGGCGCATCGGACGGTCGGCCGCTGCTCCTGCGTGGCGGTGCAGCCCTGTGGGGGGCCGCGCTCGAGGTCACGCCCTTCGAGACGCTGCTCGTCGACCGTGGGCGCATCGCAGGGCTGGATGTCGGCGCGCACGCACCCGAGGACGCGCTCGTCGTCGACCTGGACGGGGCGTACGTCCTGCCGGGGCTCATCGACTGCCACGTCCACTTCGACCTGGCCGGTCACCCGGCCGCCTACGAGCACTGGCGGGCCCCGGCCCTGGTGAGGTCGTTGACGGCCCTGCACAACGGGCTGCTCGCCCTGCTGCGGGGGATCACGACGGTGCGCGACCTGGGGTGCCTCGACCACTCCGTGCTGGAGTACTCCGCCCGCGTGTCAGCGGGTCAGGTCGTCGGGCCGCGCGTGGTCGCCGCGGGACGCGGGATCACGACGACGGGGGGTCACTTCTCGCAGTACGCGCGCGTGGCCGACGGCGCATCCGCCGTGCGCACCGCCGTCCGCGAGCAGATCGGTGCCGGTGCCGGCGTCGTCAAGCTCATGGCCACGGGCGGCATCTCGACGCCGGGCGACCCGGGTGCGAGCCAGCTGACCGTCGAGGAGATGTCGGTCGCGGTCGAGGAGGCCCACCGCCGCGGGCTGAAGGTCGCAGCGCACGCGCACAGCCGCGACGGTGTCCTCGCGGCACTCGAGGCGGGCGTCGACACGATCGAGCACGCGGCGTTCGCCGATGACGAGACGCTGCACGCCATGATCGCGGCGGAGGTGACGCTCGTGCCGACCGTGAGCGCCTTGAGCCCGATCGCCCCCGGTCTCGGCATCCCCGCGGCCACCGTCACGAAGAGCCTTCGTGCGCGGGCGTCGTACCAGGACAGCACTCGCCGGGCGATCGCGGCCGGCGTCACGATCGCTGCTGGCACCGATGCCGGGACCGCGCTCAATCCGATAGGAGGGCTGGTCGACGAGTTGGCCCTGTACGTCGACCTCGGGATGCCGGCGTCCGAGGCGGTGCGGACGGCGACGGTGACAGCCGGCGCCGTGGTCGGCGGTGGCGTCGGCGCCCTGGAGGTCACCGGGCCGGCTGACCTGGTCGTCGTCGGACAGCCACCGGCGGACGACCTCGAGGCGCTGCGCCGACCGACGCATGTCGTCAGCAGGGGACGGCTCGTCGACGTGCAGTGGGCAGAGCGGACCGTCGCCGAACTGCGCGAGATCGTGACCGGAGGAGCGGCGTGACCACAGGAGGCAGTCAGTGATCGTTGACATGCACATGCACATCGACGACATCCCAGCGCTCGGCTGGCACATGTCGGCTGCCCAGTGCGTGGCGGCGATGGACGAGGCTGGTATCGACATCGCCGTCGCGATGACCATCACGGACCTGCCCGAGGTGAACCCGACGGCGATCGAGCTGATCGCCGACGCCTGCGCCGAGTTCCCCGGCCGCCTGTACGCCTTTGCGCGCGTCCACCCCTGGTACCAGGAGGAAGCCGTCCGGCTGCTGCGCCGGGCGGTCACGGAACACGGCTTCAAGGGGCTCAAGCTGCACCCGGTGACGACGATCGCCCATCCCAGCGGGCCCGACACGATCCGTCTGATCCGGACGGCCGCCGAGCTCGGGGTCCCGACGCTGTTCCACTGCGGCGACGAGCCCATGACGACGCCATTGGCCATCGCCCCCGCTGCAGCCGCGGTCCCGGAGGGGACGATCATCCTCGGGCACATGGGTGGCTACTTCCACGTGGACGAGGCGATCGCGGTCGCCGAGCGGTACCCGAACATCGTCCTCGAGACCTCTGCGATGCCCTATCCCAACAAGATCAAGGAAGCTGTGGAGCGGGTCGGTGCCGAGCGGGTGATCTTCGGCAGCGACGGCCCGGTGTGCTCCCCGGTCCTCGAGAAGGAGAAGGTCGGCATGGCGGGACTCGACCCGGACGACGAGGCGCGCGTGCTCGGCGGCAACGCCGCCAGACTGCTCGGGGTGGCCGGATGACGATCGACTCGCTCGTCTTCCTCGGTAGTTCGCGGTTCGGTGTCGAGCTCACCGCTGAGGCGCTCGCGACGGGGTGTCGTGAGCAGGACGTCTCCCTCTCGCTCGCCAGCCCGCCGCATCCGCCGGACCACGACCTCCGCGCGGCGAACGAGCGGATCCTGTCGGCGGTCGACCGGTCGGGCGGCGCCCTGCTCGGGCTGTTCCGGGTGGACCCCTGGGATGCAGTGGAGTCGATCGAGACGGTGGAGCGGGCCGCCGCGCTGCCGGGCATCCGCGGCCTGCTGCTGCATCCCGCCGAGGAGCACTTCCGGATCAACGACCCGCGGGTCCGACCCGTCGCCGACCGAGCAGCAGCGCTCGGCCTGCCTGTCGTCGTGGCCACGGGCACCCCGTGGCAGTCGGAGGCGACGCAGGTGGCCGAGTTCGCGCGCTGGTGCGGTGACGCGCCCGTGGTCATGACCAACGGTGGGCAGTACAACATCTCCGGCCTCTCGCAGACCGACGCGGAGGCGGCCCTGACGCTCGAGAACGTGCACCTGCACACCAACGGCGTCTACCGCGAAGACTTCCTGCAGCGCGTTGTCGGCGAGTTCGGTCAGGACCGCCTGCTGTTCGCGAGCGGTGCGCCCTCCTTCGACGTGCGCTACGAGAAGCGACGGGTCGAGCTGCTGCACGTGGACGACGGTGCGAGGGATGCCGTCCTCGCGGGCAACGCGCGCCGGCTGTTCGCCATCCCGGACGCCGAGGTGCCGGCATGACGGGCGTCCTGGAGGGCCGGACCGCCCTGGTGACCGGCGCCGCCAGCGGCATCGGCGCGTCGATTGCCGAGGCGTACGCGCGGGAGGGCGCCCGGCTGTGCCTGGTCGACCGCACCGACGGGGCGGCGCTCCAGCAGGTCGTCGGGCGCTGCCGGGACACGGGTGCGACGGTGGTCGCGGTCCAGGGGGACGTGGCCGTCGAGACCGACGTCGAGCGCTTCGTCGCTGCTGCGCGCCGCGAGCTGGGCGAAGTCGACGTCCTGGTCAACAACGCCGGCATCCTCACGGAGTGCCGGGTCGCCGACATGTCGACCGCGCTGTTCGACGAGATGCTCGCCGTCGACCTGCGCAGCGTGTTCCTGTGCTGCCGGGCGGTGCTGCCCGCCATGCAGCGGGCACGGTTCGGCCGCATCATCAACATCTCGTCGCAGCTCGGCCAGAAGGGCGGCGTCGGGCTGGCGCACTACAGCGCCGCCAAGGCGGGCGTCATCGGGTTCACCCGCGCGCTGGCGCGCGAGGTCGGTCTGGACGGCATCACCGTGAACTGCATCGCGCCGGGACCGATCACGACACCGCTCGCCGCCGACCTGTCCGACGAGTGGGTGCGGACTTTGACGGCCAGCCTCCCGCTGGGGCGCTTCGGGGTCCCGGCGGAGGTGGCGCCGACGGCCGTCCTGCTCGCGAGCGACCCCGGCGGCAACCTGTACACCGGGCAGACCCTCGGCCCCAACAGTGGAGACGTGATGCCATGACCGCACGGACAGTCTTCGTCACCGGCGCGTCCAGCGGCATCGGGCGTGCGGTCGCGATCGCGCAGGCGGAAGCCGGCAACAACGTCGTGGTGGGCACCTTCGACGGAGATCCGCACCCCGTCGACGACACCGCCGACGCGGTGACGACGGCGGGTGGTCAGGCGCTCGTCGTCCAGGCGGACGTGCGCAGCACGCCGCAGCTCAGGCGGGCGTTCGCGGATGCAGTCGCCCGGTTCGGCGGGCTCGACGCCGTCGTGGCCAACGCCGGCTGGCTGCAGGTGGCCCCCCTGCCGACGATGTCGGACGAGCTCTGGGGACAGGTCCTCGACGTCGACCTCACCGGCGTGATGCGCACGGTGCGGGCCGGCGTCCAGCACCTCGGTCAGGGCGGCGCGGTCGTCTGCGTCTCCAGCATCGCCGGGGGCACCGTCGGCTGGGCGGGGCACACCCCCTACACCGCAGCGAAGGCCGGAGTCGTCGGTTTCGTGCGGACCGCCGCTCTGGAGCTCGCGGCGCAGGGCGTGCGCGTGAACGCGCTCCTGCCAGGAGTGATCGAGTCCCCGCAGTCGCTCGACCCGGTGAACTCAGCTGGCCGCAGCGGGCTCGCGCGCTCGGCCGGGCGGATCCCCCTGGGGCGGGTCGGGGACCCGTCCGACGTCGCCGACGTCGTGACCTTCCTGCTCAGCCGGGGCGCCAGGTACATCACCGGCCAGGCGATCGTCGTCGACGGCGGCCTGACCGTGGCATGGCCGACGTAGGGGAGCCGGCAGGTGGCCGGCCACGCGAGGGCGGCCGGCCCGCGGAGGATGTCGTCGCCCTCTGCTCCCGTCTGATCCGCTTCGACACGTCGATCACCGGCGAGTTCGAGCGCGGGTGCGCGGAGCTGGTCGCCGAGGAGCTGGCGGCCATGGGACTGCAGCCTCAGGTCCTCGAGTCGCAGCCACGACGGTCGAACGTCGTGGCACGGGTGACGGGCAGCGACCCCACCGCGCCGGCAGTGCTCGTGCACATCCACCTCGATGTCGTGCCCGCCGATCCGGGCGAGTGGACCGTCCCGCCCTTCTCCGGCGAGGTCCGGGACGGGCAGGTGTGGGGCCGCGGCGCCGTCGACATGAAGAACATGGCCGCCATGACGCTCGTGGCGCTCCGGGAACGGCTGGCAGCCGGCTGGCGTCCGCGACGCGACGTGGTGCTGGCGTTCGTCTCGGACGAGGAGCGGGGCGGCGCCGACGGTGCCGGTTGGCTGGTCGAGCGGCATCCCGAGCTGTTCGAGGACTGCACGGAGGCCGTCGGTGAGGCGGGAGGGTTCAGTCACGAGTACGCGCCGGGCCGCAGGGCGTACTTTGTGCAGACCGGGGAGAAGGGGATCGCCTGGCTGCACCTGGTGGCGCGCGGTCGCGGTGGTCACGGCGCCCTGCAGCGCGACAGCAGCGCGGTGTCGGCGATCGCCGACGCCGTCAGCCGGCTCAGCAGCCACCGCTTCGACGCCAAGCCGACGCCGAGCACCACGGAACTGCTGTCCTGGGCGGCGTCGTGGACGGAGGACGAGGAGCCGCTCCGGGCGTTCGGTCCGCTGGCCCGACTGCTGGACCCGGCGCTGCGCCACACGTACAACGCCACGGGGCTCGCCGCCGGGCAGCAGCACAACGTCGTGCCGTCCTTTGCTCGAGCCTCGATCGACGGCCGCGTGGTCCCGGGACACGAGGACGACTTCGTCCGCGAGCTGCTCGAGGTCGTCGGTGACGCCGTGACCGTCGAGGTCGTGCAGCGCAGCACTGGGGTCGAGGCGCCCTTCACCGGGCTGGTGCCCGACGCCATCCGTCGTGCTCTGCAGCGCGCTGACCCGGGATCGCTGACCGTGCCGACCCTCCTGCCGATCAGCACGGACGCCAAGCACTTCAGCCGCCTGGGGATCGGCTGCTTCGGCTTCGCGCCGATGCGCACCCCCCTCGGGTACGACTTCGCGAGCATGTTCCACGGCGTCGACGAGCGGGTGCCGATCAGCGCGCTCGTGTTCGGCGAGCGCGTCATGGAGCACTTCTTCGAGGAGTGCTGAGCACCGAGCAGTCAGCTGAAGGAGACCTGCTCGGTCTCGACCGTGCCGGCCGTGCGGCCGGGCGCGGTCTGGTAGGTCCAGTAGAGGTTGGTGTGGGCGATGACCTTGTCGGGCGTCGGCGCGCCCCACTGCGACTGGTCCTCGGTGGTGTGGGCGTCGCTGACCAGCGTCGCGTCGTAGCCCCGGGCCAGGGCGCCGTGCAGCGTCGAGCGGATGCAGGCGTCGGTCTGCGCGCCGGTGACGACGAGGCGCCCGACCTCGAGCTC
>Ga0210040_10006914_pt1 | contig 13921 bp, 15 predicted proteins | sample CryGeyCG12114_NA_FD_185462 | JGI IMG/M metagenome (GOLD analysis project Ga0210040, IMG submission 185462) | Groundwater microbial communities from aquifer - Crystal Geyser CG19_WC_8/21/14_NA (SPAdes) (version 2) | ecosystem: Environmental > Aquatic > Deep subsurface > Groundwater | place: USA... | reverse complement strand
CGGGGGCGGGCAGCCGCCGCTCGCCGTCGCCGAGCCCGGCGATGGCGGAGAAGGACGGCGCGGGCGCCGGCGCGGGCTCGGTCACCGCGACGGGCGCGGGCGGCTCGACGGGCGCAGCCACCGGGACGACCGGCTCGGTGACCGGCGACGACGCGGGGGTGCGGGGGAGCGACGTGTCGACCTCGACCGTGAGCTCGAAGCGCTCGGTGGCGAAGAAGCCGGCGACGCCACCCGAGCGGACCTTCTCGGCGTGCACGATCCGGGCGTGCGGGCCCAGCTCGTTGCGGACCCGCGCGAGGAGGGGCTCGAGCTCCGGGCCCTCAAGCTGCAACTGCGTGAGCACCTGTGATCACTCCGATCGTGTCGAGCGAGAGCTGGTCGGCCAGCTCCGTGTAGGAGAGGACCGGCACCCGCGGGGCGGCGGTGCGGGTGAGCTTGCGGACGGCGGGACGCAGCTGCGGCGAGCAGACGAGGGCCGGGCGCTCGCCGCGCTCCTCGGCCCGCTGCGCCTCCGCGGCGACGGCGACGACGAGCCGCTCGGCGTACGACGGGTCGAGGGCGAGGAAGCTGCCGCCGTCACCCGGGCGCAGGGACTCGAGCATCGCGTGCTCCGCGAGCGGCTCGAAGGTGAGCACTGGCAGGCGGCCGTCCACGGCGAAGGCCGTGGAGATGGCGGCTCCGAGGCCCGCGCGGGCGGCCTCCACGAGCATCTCGGTGTCCTTGGAGGTGCGGGCGCGCTCGGACAGGCCCTCGAAGATGCGGACGAGGTCGCGGACGCTGACCTCCTCGTCGAGCAGCGACTGCAGCACCCGCTGGATCTCGCCGAGGGTGAGCAGCGCCGGGGTGAGCTCCTCGACGACGGTCGGCGAGCCGGCCCGCACCATGTCGACGAGGACCTTGACGTCCTCGCGGCCGAGCAGCCGGCTGGCGTTCGTGCGGACCACCTCCGACAGGTGGGTGGTGATGACCGAGGCGCGGTCGACGACCGTGCAGCCCATGAGCTCGGCCTGCTGCTGCAGCTCGCCCGGGATCCACTTCGCCGGCAGCCCGAACACCGGCTCGCGGGTGAGCAGCCCGGGCAGCACCGACAGGTCGTCGCCGATGGCGAGCACCGCGCCGCTCGGCGCCTCGCCCCGACCGACCTCGACGCCGTGGACGCGCACCGCGTAGGTGTGCGGCGGCAGGTCGAGGTTGTCGCGGGTGCGCACCAGGGGCAGGACGATGCCGAGGTCGAGGGCCATCTTGCGGCGCAGCGACTTGACGCGGTCGAGCAGGTCGCCGCCGCTGGCGGTGTCGACGAGCTCCACCAGGTCGTACGCCACCTCCAGCTCGAGGGGCTCGACGCGCATGTCGAGGGCCAGCTGCTCGGCGGAGTCGGGCGCCGGGCCCACGGGGGCGGCGGTCGTCGAGGCCGCCTCGGCCGCCGCGACGGCGTCCGGGTCGGGCAGGCGCATGCCGACGAACAGCGTCACGCCGCCGACGACGACGAACGGCATGGTGGGCAGGCCGGGCACGAGCCCGAGACCGATCACGGCGACGCCGCCGACCCGGACGGCCAGCCGCTGCCGGCTGAACTGCCCGATGATGTCGGACCCCATGTCGCCGTCGGTCGCGGACCGCGTGACGATCAGGCCGCTGGCGACCGAGATGAGCAGGGCCGGGACCTGCGACACCAGGCCGTCGCCGACGGTCAGCAGGCTGTAGCTGGCGGCGGCGTCCGTCATCGGCATGCCGCGCTGCACCACGCCGGTCAGGAAGCCGCCGAGCAGGTTGATCAGCGTGATGACGATGCCGGCCATGGCATCGCCCTTCACGAACTTGGAGGCACCGTCCATCGCGCCGTAGAAGTCGGCCTCGGCCGCGACGTCGGCGCGACGCCTGCGGGCGGTGTCCTCGTCGATGAGCCCGGAGTTGAGGTCGGCGTCGATGGCCATCTGCTTGCCGGGCATCGCGTCGAGGGTGAAGCGCGCCCCGACCTCGGCGACGCGGGTGGCGCCGGCCGTGATCACCATGAACTGGATGACCACGAGGATGAGGAAGACGACCATGCCGACGATGAGCGAGCCACCCATGACGAAGTGGCCGAACGCCTCGATGACCTTGCCGGCGTAGCCGTCGAGCAGCACCAGGCGGGTCGAGCTGACGTTGAGCGCCAGCCGGAACATCGTGGCGACCAGCAGGAGCGCCGGGAAGATCGCGAAGTCGAGCGGGCGGCGGACGAACATGCTCATCAGCAGGATGAGCAGCGCCCCCGTGATGTTGAGGGCCAGCAGCAGGTCGAGCAGGACGGCCGGCAGCGGGATCACCAGCATCAGCACGATGCTGACCACCGCGGCGGGCACGGCCACCTGGCCGAGGATGCGGGGCTTCAAGGACGTCCCTCAGGGTCGCTCCGGCCCGTCCGTGGAGCTGGTGCGCGCCGTCCTGGCGCAGCACCTGCATCGGCCGGCCGCCGGATTGCTTGAGGCTTAGCGCGACCGCCCGCCGAACGGCCGCCGTACGCCCGCCGTCAGCGGGCGAGGGCGAGCTGCGGGACGACGTGCGTCCCGGCCGCGACGCCCCGGGCCTTCAGGGAGAACAGGAACGCCAGCACGCGGGCGATCGCGGCGTAGAGCTCGGGCGGGATCTCGTCGCCGACCTCGCACGCGCGGTGGACGGCGCGGGCGAGCGGGACGTCCTTGACGAGCGGGACGCGGTGCTCGTGCGCCCGTTCGCGGATCTTGCCGGCGATGGCGCCCGATCCCTTGGCGACGACGCGCGGGGCGCCGCTGTCGGCGTCGTACTTCAGGGCGACGGCGACGTGCGTGGGGTTGACGAGCACGACGTCGGCCGTGGCGACGTCGGCCATCATCCGGTTGCGGCTCATGCGCATCTGCCGCTCGCGGATGGCGCCCTTCATCTGCGGGTCGCCGTCGGCCTGCTTGTGCTCGTCCTTGACCTCCTGCAGGCTCATCCGCAGCTCCTTGGCCAGGTGGCGCCGCTCCATGGTGTAGTCGGCGGCGGCCAGGACCAGGCCGAGGACGGCCGTCCAGCGCAGGAAGCTCAGCGCGGCGCCCGCGACCCCGCTCATCGCGCTGGTGAGGGTGAGCCCGCCGGCCGACAGCAGGTGGGGCACGAAGCCGCCGATGGAGTGGTAGGCGAAGCCGCCGAGCAGGCCCAGCCTGAGCAGCTCCTTGCACGCCGACCACAGGCTGCGGGCGCCGACCATGCGCTTGAGGCCGGGCAGCGGGTTGAGCTTGGTGAGCTTGGGCTGCAGGGCCTGCGGGCTGACCTTGAGGCCGACCTGCGCCACGTTGGCGCCCACGCCGACGAGCATCAGCCCGACCGCCATCGGGGCGACGGCCAGCAGGGCGCCGCGCATGCCGTCGCCGAGCAGGGCCAGCGCCGGTCCGGTCTCGGGGTCGGCGACGAGGTCGGGCAGCCGCTCGACGAGGCGCACCACGTGGTCGCGGGCGCTGGAGAAGGTCAGCGGCAGCAGCAGGGTCATCGCGAGCGTCGAGGTCCAGGCGGCGACCTCCTGCGACTTGGCGACCTGGCCCTTCTTGCGGGCGTCCGAGACCTTCTTCGGTGTCGCCTTCTCGGTCTTCGACGCCTTGTCGCTGCTCATCGGCTGCCCGGTCTCACGAGGAGCCTCCGGTGAGGGCCCGCACCACGGCGGTCCCGCTCGAGGTGGCGGCGCCGACGAGCCCGTCGACGGCGTTGGGCAGCAGCGGGAGGGCGAGGCCGGCGAGCAGCAGCGTGAGCAGGATCTTGATCGGGAAGCCGAGCGTGAAGACGTTCATCTGCGGCGCGGCCTTGCTCAGCAGGCCGAGCGCCACCTCGGTGAGGAACAGCGCGCCGAGCAGCGGCGCCGCGATCTCGAGGGCCGACAGGAAGAACAGGGTGAGGCTGTCGAGCAGCTCCGAGGAGGCGGCGCCGAGGTCCGGCATCCCGGAGGGCACCGCCTCGAAGGAGTCGAGCAGCCCCCGCAGCAGGAGCAGGTGCCCGTTCGAGGCGAACAGCAGCGCGGTGGCGAGCAGCTGGTAGAGCCGGCCGAAGACGGCCTGGTTGGCACTGGTGAACGGGTCGTACGTCGCGGCGATCGTGAAGCCCGCGAACAGGTCGACCAGCTCGCCGGCGGCCTGCACGGCGGCGAACAGCAGCTGCACGACGAAGCCGAGGGCGAGACCGACGCCCACCTGCAGCAGGACGGCGGTGACGAGCGGTGCGGGCTCGGCGGCAGGGGCGTTCGCGGCGATCCGCGGGGCGACCGGGACCGCCAGCGCGACGGCCAGCCCCACCTTGGCGACGACCGGCACCATGCGCGTGTTGAACGGCGGGGCGACGACGAGCCAGGCGACCGTGCGGACCATGGCCAGCAGGAAGCCCAGCAGCAGGTCGACGGGCAGGGTGGCGGTCACGGGCCCGCGGTCGTGCGGTCGCTCATACCGCGTCGGCCATCCGCGGGATCAGCTCGTAGAGGTCGCTGGTGAAGCCGACCATCTCGTGCAGCATCCAGTTGCCGGCGACCATGATGACGACGGCCACGGCGACGAGCTTCGGGACGAAGGTCAGCGTCACCTCCTGGATCTGGGTGACGGCCTGCAGCAGCGAGATGCCGAACCCGACGGCGAGGGTGACGAGCAGGATCGGCGCGCAGAGCTTGGCGGCGATGAGGATCGCCTGCAGGGCGATCTCGAGGACGGCGGTGTCGGTCACGGGAGAGCTCCAGGAAGAGGGCGCGTCAGGAGGGGCCGTAGCTGGCCAGCAGCGCGCGGACGATGAGCGCCCAGCCGTCGACCATGACGAACAGCAGCAGCTTGAACGGCAGGGAGATGAGCACCGGCGGCAGCATCATCATGCCCATCGACATCAGCGACGAGCTCACGACGATGTCGATGACGAGGAACGGGATGAAGACGAGGAAGCCGATGATGAACGCGGTCTTGATCTCGGACAGGACGTACGCCGGGACGAGCGCGGTCATCGACACGTCCTGCGGTCGCGCCGGCCGCTCGTCGCCGGCGGCCTGGACGAACAGCGCCAGCTCGTCCTCCTTGACCTCCCCGAGCATGAACGTCCGCAGCGGCTCCGCGCCGTCCTCGTACGCCTGCTCGTAGGTCTTGTCGCCCTTGAGGAAGGGCTGCAGCGCCGTCTCGTTCATCGAGCTGAGCGTCGGGCCCATGATGAACAGGCTGAGGAACAGCGACAGGCCGACGATGACCTGGTTGGGCGGGATGGCCTGCACGCCGAGGGCGTTGCGGGTCAGCGACAGCACGATGACGATGCGCGTGAAGCTCGTGCAGAGGATGAGCAGCGCGGGTGCGATCGACATGACGGTCAGCAGCAGCACCACGACGATCGCGCGGTTGGGGGCGTCCTTGCCGCCGTCGAGGTCGACCGTGAGCGAGCCGTTGTCGACGCCCGGGACGGCCGGGACGGCCGGCGCTGGGGCGGCGACGGCCAGGACGGCCGTCCCGGTCGGCTGCGTCGCCACCGCAGGCGACGGCGCGGGGCCCGCCGAGGCGGGACCCGCGGCGCCCAGCAGGACGCACAGCGCGAGCGGCACGGCGAGCAGCAGGAGCAGGCTCCTGCGCAGGGCGGACGTGGACATGCTCCTCCTGTCGGATCGGGTCGGGTGCGGGGTCAGCCGCGGCGGACGGTGCGCGACTTGAGCGACTCGAGCAGCGGACCCCAGCCGGGGGTCGGGCTGACCGGCGTGACGTCGGGGACCAGCGCCTGCTCGGCGGCCAGCAGCAGCGGGTCGGCCTCGCCGAGGACCTGGACCGACTGCTCGGTGACCCCGAGCACGAGCGTGCGACCGGCGACCCGCACGAGCTGGACGGAGCTCGTGCGGCCCAGGCCCTGCCGGGCGAGCACCTCGATGCGCGTGGTGGAGCCGCCTGCGCCGGTCAGACCGCGCCGGCGCGCGGCGCGCGCCGCGAGCGCCATGAGCCCGAACACCACGACCAGCGAGACGAGCAGCCGGCCGAGCATCCCCAGGACGGACAGGTCCTCCACGGTCAGCGCCGCGCGGGTGCGTCGGCCGGTCGGCTGCCGACGATCTCGGAGATGCGGATGCCGTACTCCTCGTCGATGACGACGACCTCGCCGCGCGCGATGAGCGTGCCGTTGACGAGGACGTCGACGGGACTGCCGGCGGCGCGGTCGAGCTCGACGACGGCGCCCGGGGTGAGCGAGAGCAGGTCGCGGACGGTCATGCGCGTGCGGCCGAGCTCGGCGGTGACGCCCATCTCGACGTCGTGCAGCAGCGTCATGGGGCGTGAGGCGCCGGGGACTGCGGTCCCACCCCCGTCTGCGAGGTCCTGCAGCGCCCGGTACTCGAGCGTCTGGGCCTCGGCAGCCGCACGCTGCTCGGGGACCGGCACGCCGGCTGGCACGGCAGCGGCGGGGTCGAGCAGCAGGGCGAGCGTGGCGACGTGCTCGCCGCCGCTCACGAGCGGCACGGCGGCGAAGGCACGTCCGTCGCCGACGCCGTGCAGGGCGATGCCGGGCTGCACCTCGTGAGCGGCCTCGACCTGCACGCCGCCGCCCTGCTCGAGCGCGGCGCCCGCGTCGGTCAGCGCGGGCCCGAGGGCGTCGAGCAGCTGCTGGGCGCCGAAGGGGCTCTGCTCGAGCGCCTGCGCCAGGCTGTCGGCGAGCACGAGCACGAGCGTGCCGGTGACTGCGCCGCGCAGGTTGAGCACGACCGCGCGGCCGCTGCCGCCGTCCGGCGGCAGCAGCCCGGCGGCTGTCTGCTCCTGCAGCGGGGCCTCGACGACCGCGGGGAGCGGCAGGGTCGCCGCGGCCGCCTCCGCGGCGGCGGTGACGCCGGCGCGGACGCCGTCGACGGAGCTGAGGTCGAAGCTCATGCGAGGGGGTCCTCTGCGGTCGGGGGCTGGACGATCATGAAGGCGAGACGGCGGCCCTTGCTGCCGGGGACGGCGGCGGCGCAGGTGCGGCCGGCGGCGACGACGGACAGTGGCGAGCTGACGGAGTGGCGCAGCGGGAGGACGTCACCGAGCTGCAGGTCGAGGATCTCCGAGGAGGTCAGCGTCACGGCGTCGAAGCGCACGGCCACGTCGACGGGCACGCCGGTGAGCCGCGCGGCGACCGCGCGCGCGGACTCCTCGGGGTCGGAGCCCTTGCGGTCGGCGAACAGCGCGTTGCCGCTGACGCTCTCGAGGACCGGCTGGAGGGCTGCGAAGGGGATGCACAGGCTGGCGGTCGACTCGTTCGAGCCGATCTTCACGTCGTACGTCGCGACGACGACCATGTCGGAGGCCGCGGCGACCTGCGCGAACTGCGGGTTCGACTCGAGCTGCACGATGTTCGTCGAGGTCTTGACGAGCGACTCGAAGGCGTAGTCGAGCTCCTTGAGCACGCGCTGCACCAGCTCGCGCATGAGCACGGCCTCGATGTCGGTGAGTGCACGCGAGGGCTGACCGCCCTCGCCCGTGCCGCCGAGCAGCCGGTCGATGGCGGCCATGGCGATGTCCAGCGGGAGCTGCAGGATGCCGGCGCCCGGCAGCGGGTCGATGCTCAGCAGGGCGAGGAAGGCCAGCTCGGGGGAGGAGCGGACGTACTCGTCGTAGGAGACGTGGTCGACCGTGTTGACGGTGACCTGCGAGACCGACCGGAGGGTGGTCGACAGGATCGTCGTGAACTGCCGCGCGAACGTCTCGTGGACGATCTGCAGCGCCCGCGCGTGGTCGCGGCTGAACTTGCTGGGACGCCGGAAGTCGAACGGCTGGGGACCCGACCTGCGCCGCCGCCGACCACTGGCCGAGGGCGCTCCGGAGCTCGCGCTCCCGGGCGGGGCCGGCGTCTCGAGCGGGCTCGGGGCGGGGACTGTCACGAAGTGCTCATCGGCCCCGCCTCTGAGCCCTTGAGCGTTAGCACTGGCAGCCCGTCACCTCACTGCATGACGAACTCCGTGAAGTACACCTCCAGCACGTCCTCGTGGTAGCGCTCGGCGACCCGGTGCGACAGCTCGGCCTTGGCCTCCTGCCGGGCGGCCGGCGCGGCCAGCTGCGCGTAGGTGTGCTCGCCCAGGAACGCGATGGCCTCGTCGAGGGCCACCGAGCCGCTGACCTCGTGCTCGCTGGCCGGCTCCAGCGGCAGCTGCAGGGCCAGACCGACCTTGAGCAGGCGGCCGTCCGCGAGGTTCATGGTGATGGGCTCCAGGGCGACGACCTCCCCGAGCTCGGGTTCCGCCGGCTTCTCCTCGGCCTCCGAACCGCCGCTGCCGGGGCCGAGCACGAGGTACCAGGCGGCGACGACGGCGAGCAGCACGGGCACGACGACCATGAGCAGCTTCTTCTTGCCGGCCTTGGGGGTCGGCTCGGTCTCGGCCGGGGCCGCTGCGGTCGTGGCGGTCGTGGCCATGTCTAGTGCTCCTCGTCGGTCTGCACGTGCGTGTCGGTGGTGTGCGTGTCAGTGGTGTACGTGTCAGTGGTGTGCGTCGGCGTGCCGGCGAGCGCGGGGACCGGGTCGGGCACGGCGGTGATGGGCGGGATGGCGGCGGGCACCGGCGCGGCCGTGGGCGCGGCGGTGGGCAGCTGGTCGAGCGGGGTGGCGCGGACGATGACCTCGACGCGGCGGTTCGCCGAGCGGGCCGCGGCCGAGGTGTTGGGCGTGAGGGGCCGCTGGTCGGCGTAGCCGGCCGCGGCCAGCCGCTTCGCCGGCACGGCGTGCCGGTCGAGCAGGTAGCGCAGGACGGAGGTCGCCCGCTCGGTCGACAGCTCCCAGTTGGAGGTGCGGCCGGCGACCGGGAGGTCGTCGGTGTGGCCCTCGACGGTGACCTGGTTGGGCAGTGCCTGCAAGGCGGGCGCGATGGCGTCCAGCACCGCGCTGCCCTCGGGCCGCAACGTCGCCGAGCCGAGTGCGAACAGCACGTCGTCGGTCACGACCGTCACGACGAGCCCGCGCTCGTCGAGCTGGAAGCGGACCTTGTCCTGCATGTGCTTGGCGATGAGCGCCTGCAGGATCTTCTGCTTGGCCTGCTCGAGGTCCGACTTCTCCTGGGCGGCGGCCTGCTGGCGCGCCTGCTTCTCGTCCAGCGCGATTATGGCCGACTGGAGGTCGATCGGGGTCTCGCCGGCCTGCTGCAGCCCGGAGCCGCCGTCGAGCAGCGCGACGCCGTTGCCGAGGTCGCCGTTGAGGCCCTCCTTGAACTTCTCGAACTTGGCCTTGTCGACGACCGACAGCGCGAACATGACGATGAACAGCGCCATGAGCACGGTGAGCATGTCGGCGTAGGTGACGAGCCACCGCTCGTGGTTCTCGTGCTCCTCCTCGTGCCCCCTGCGCTTGCGGCTCCCGCCACCACCGCCGGACATCAGGCGGCCTTCTCGTCGGGGACGGGGGCCGCCGGCTCGCTCGGGAGGAACGCCTTGAGCTTCTGCTCGATGACCCGCGGGTTGCTGCCGGCCTGGATCGACATCAGGCCCTCGATGGACAGCTCCATGGACTGCGCCTCGAGCTCGCTGATGCGCTTGAGCTTGCTGGCGAACGGCAGCCACAGCACGTTGGCGCTCAGCACGCCCCACAGCGTCGCGATGAAGGCGCCGCCGATCATGTGACCGAGCTCCTCGGGCTTGTCCAGGTTCTCCAGCACGTGCACGAGCGACAGGACGGTCCCGATGATGCCGATCGTGGGCGCGTAACCGCCCATGTCGGCGAAGACCTTGGCGTGCGCCTTGTCCTTGGCCCGCTTGGCGTCGACCTTGGCCTCGAGGATGTCGCGCAGCTCGTGCGGCTCCGTGCCGTCCACGAGCATCTCGACACCCTGCTTGAGGAACGGGTCGTCGACGGAGCGGGCCTGCTCCTCCAGGGCCAGCAGGCCGTTGCGCCGGGCCTGCTCGGCCAGCTCGACGAGCTGCCCGACGGACTGGTCGGGGGCCGGGACCTTGGCGGTGAACGCCTTCACGAGGTCCTTGAGCGCACCGATCGTGTCCTTGAGCAGGCCGCTGGCCATGGCGACGCCGAACGTGCCGCCGAACACCAGGATCATCGGGGGGAGGAGGAACATCGCCATCGGCGCGCCGCCCTCGAGGAAGTTGGCGAGGAAGATCGCTGCGAACGCGATGACCACGCCGAGGATCGTTGCCGGATCCATGGCTCAGGCCTGCCGACCGTGCAGGGGCACGACGTGCAGTGCCGGGGCGGGAGGGGTCGGGACGGCGACCTGGTCGGCAAGCGCCAGGATGGACACCCGGTAGTCGCGCACCCGGGCGACGAGCTCCTCCACGGACTCGGCGATGACCATCTTGCTGCCGTCGCAGAGGGTGAGGACGGTGTCGGGCGTCGCCTCTGCCCGTTCCACGAGGTCCGGGTTCAGCGCGAAGGGCAGCCCGTTGAGCCGCGACAACATGATCATGAGTTCGTCCTTGAGGTTCTGCGCGGCCGATCCTTGGCCGCTGCATGGGTTTTCGGCAGCGACGCCCGGGCCTGTAGCGGCCCGGGCGCCACGACCGGGTGCACTAGCGCTTGAGGTTGACGAGCTCCTGCAGGACCTCGTCGGAGGCGGTGATGATGCGGGAGTTCGCCTGGAAGCCGCGCTGCGCGACGATCAGGTTGGTGAACTCCTGGGCCAGGTCGACGTTCGACATCTCGAGGACGCCGACCGCGAGCAGGCCGCGGCCGTCGGCGCCGGGGACGCCGGCGTTCTCGCCGGCGATGGGCTGGCCGCTGTTGACGGTGGCCCGCAGCAGCGAGCCACCGACCTTGGCCAGGCCGGCGGGGTTCGCGAAGGTCGCGAGCTCGATCTGCCCGAGCACCTCGATGCCGGTGCCGTCGGACTTCACGCCGTTCACCTTGCCGTCAGGGCCGATGGTGAACGACTCGATCGTGCCGTCGACGGGGATGGTGATGGTCCCGGCGGCGACCGGCGGCGGGCCGGCCAGGGCGACGCCCTGCACGAGGCCGCCGGCCGGTGTCGTCAGCTGGCCGCTGGCGTCGAGGCTGAAGCTGCCCGCGCGGGTGTAGAGGTTCTCCTCGCCGGTCTTGACGACGAAGTAGCCGTCGCCCTGCACGGCGAGGTCGGTGGCGCGGCCGGTGAGCTGGCTGGAGCCCTGCGACATGTTGGTGCTGATGCCGGCCAGGCGCACGCCGAGGCCGATCTGGGCGGGGTTGGTGCCGCCGAAGGGCGGCGCGGCGCCGGCAGCGGTGGGCGCCGCGGCGCCGGCGAGCGTCTGGCTGAGCGTGTCCTGGAAGACGGTCGCGCTGCTCTTGAAGCCGCTGGTGCTGACGTTGGCGATGTTGTTGCCGGTGACGTCCATCATCTGCTGGTGGGTGCGCAGACCGGAGACGCCGGCGTACATGGAGCGGAGCATGGGAGGTCTCTCTTCTTCGGGGTCGGACGAGGACGGTGGCGGCTGCCGCGGTCAGGGCTGGGCGCCGGCGGGGCGGACCTCCTTGACCGCCGCGAGGGAGACCTCCGTGTCTCCGGTGAGCAGGACGGGGCCGGTCGCGTCGAAGCGGACGCCGGTCACCACGGCGACGACGTCCTCGCCGTCCGGGCCGGCGGAGACGACGGACTGGCCGAGCAGGGAGCTCGCGCCGAGCGCACGGTTGGTGCTGAGCAGCTCGGCGTTGGTCTTGGTGAGCGCGTCGAGCTTCTCGACGACCGTGAACTGCGCCGTCTGCGCCATGAACTGGGCGCTGTCGGTGGGCTCGAGCGGGTTCTGGTACTTCAGCTGGGCGACGAGCAGCTTGAGGAAGGTGTCCTTGCCCATCTGCTCGCTGGGCGCGCTCGCGGCGGTGCCCGCGACGGCTGCCGGAGGCGTGAGCAGTGTGGCCACGGGAAGTCCGGGGGTGGTGCTGGTGGCTGGCGTGGTCAAGGCGGTCACATCCTGAGGTCGAGGGCGGCGTCGGAGTGCGCCGTGAGCGGTCGGGAGTCGGGGTCGGCGTAGGGCAGCGAGCGGCGGCCCGGCGGATCGCCCTGGCCGTCCGGACGGCGGTCGGGCGAGCGGTCGGCGTGGCGGTCGAGGGACGACTGCCCGGAGCGGCCGTCGTCGACGGACAACGAGCTCGCCGACAGGCCGCCGGCCAGCAGGTCGGCCCGCAGGTCGGGCAGCGCGGAGCGCAGTGCCGCCTGTGCGGCCTCGTCGGATGCGTGCAGGGCCAGGCGGATCTCGCCGCCGCGCAGCAGCACCTCGACCTGGACCGCTCCGAGCTCCTCCGGGTAGAGCTGCAGCGACAGGCTGTAGGCCCCGTCGGGCCCGGTGAGCACGGGGCCGAGCAGCTGCACCACCTGCGTCGCTGGAGCGGGCGGCGGCGCAGCCGGCGCAGGCGCGGCCGGCGCGCCGGCACGCAGGTCGGCCGCCGGCTGGGAGGTGACGCCGGCCTCCGCCCCCGCACCGAGGGGTGTGCCGGCGGGTGCAGCGGCGAGTGCAGCGGCGGGTGCGTCGGCAGGGGCGTCCGGGAGCGGGTCCTCGGCGGGGAGCGCAGCTGGCGCGTCGGCCGGCAGCACCGCCTCGGGGACGGCCGCACCGGAGGTCTGCGCCCCGGTCGCCGGTGCGGCGGGCGAGGCCGTCGAGCGGGCGTCCAGGACGTGGATCGCCGCGGACCAGGCTGCCTCGGCCGGGACCGCGAGCGCCACGGCGTCCGGGACGGCGGTCGTCACCCGGTCCGACGGGAGCGCCGCGACGGCGCTCGGGGCGAGCGCGGGAACCGGGGCGTCGGGGACGTCGGAGGGGGCCTCGTCGCGGACCGGCGCAGCACCGCTTCGCGGGACGGGCGTCGGCGACAGGTCCGGCTGGGCCACCTCGGCGGGCGCGGCACCGGCGGTCCGCACGGCACCGACGACGTGCGCCCCGGCCCGGTCGGACGTGCCGTCCTCCACGACCGGAGCCGGCACGGGCGGCGTGACGACCTGCGCCACGGCCAGCACGGCGGCGTCGAGCCCCGCCTGCGCCTCGGCCGGCGCCTCAGCCGGCTCGCCTGCCGGCTCGCCTGCCGGCTCGTCAGCCGGCTCCGGCACGGGCGGGTCCGCCGGCGGGGTGTCGGCCGGCTCCTGCGGCAGGGCGCTGCCCGTCGGCCCGGCTCCGCCGGCCCCGGCCAGCGCGGCGGCGAAGTCGCCGCCGGCGGGTGGGCCGGCCGAGCCGGCGCGTGCGCGCGGAGCCTGGGCGGGCGCGGCGCTCACGACGACGTTCACGTGGCACCGCCGCGCAGCTCGGCCATGATGCGCGCGACGTACGCCTGGGTCTCGGCGTACGGCGGCACGCCGCCGTACTTGGTGACGGCGCCCGGTCCGGCGTTGTAGGCGGCGAGCGCGAGCTCGGTCGCGCCGAAGCGCGACAGGTGCGACTTGAGCAGGCGGGCGGCGCCGTCGACCGCCTGCTCCGGCTGCAGCGGGTCGACGCCGAGCGACTTCGCGGTCGCGGGCATGAGCTGCATGAGGCCCTGCGCGCCCGCCGGGCTGCGCGCGCCTGCGTCGAACCCCGACTCGGCGCGCGCGACGGCGGTCAGCAGCGCCGCCGAGACGCCGTGCTCGGCGCCGGCCTTGGCGAACAGCGCGGCGTACGGCGCAGCGCCCGCAGCGGACGAGGTCGCCGCGGTCGCCGCGGTCGTCTCGGGCAGGATCCGGCGGATGCTCGTCGCCTTGCTCAGGTCGACGTCCTGGAGCTTGACGACGTCACCGGTCTTGGGGGCGACGACCCACTGCCCGTCGCCGGCGTAGATGCCGATGTGGTCGACCGTGCCGCGCTCGAAGAAGACGAGGTCGCCGGGCCGGGCCTGCGCGGCGGAGACCTCGCGCCCGGCTTCGGCCTGCTGCGTGGAGACGCGCGGCAGGTCGACGCCGACCTGCTTGTAGGCCCACTGCACCAGCCCGGAGCAGTCGAAGCCGCCCGGCGACTCGCCGCCCCAGACGTAGGGCGTGCCGAGGTGCTGCTTGGCGAGGGCGACGACGCGCTCGCCGGTGGCGTCGGGGGCGCTG
>Ga0210040_10006913_pt1 | contig 13926 bp, 12 predicted proteins | sample CryGeyCG12114_NA_FD_185462 | JGI IMG/M metagenome (GOLD analysis project Ga0210040, IMG submission 185462) | Groundwater microbial communities from aquifer - Crystal Geyser CG19_WC_8/21/14_NA (SPAdes) (version 2) | ecosystem: Environmental > Aquatic > Deep subsurface > Groundwater | place: USA... | reverse complement strand
GGTCGCGAGAGAGACGATGGCCGGTGCGACGTGCGAGGCGACCACGGGCCGGAGGGCTTTGTTGGATGCGAGCGGGAGTTGGGAGATGAGGTTGGAGGACAGGGGCGAAAAGTGCGAGGGTGATGAGAAGAAGGCGTCCGCGTCGTGGGTGAATGTGGTGCGGAGGGTGGAGAGCAGGGATTTGTACAGGGCTAGGGAGTCTGCGTCTGCTGCTAGGGTAGTCAGGGCCTTGCTTTGGTCATTTGCATCGGCGAAGCGCGAGAGGATTGCGTTGGCTGGCTCGATGACATAGCTTGCGTAGCCCGTGACGATGCTCTTGAGTGATTCGAAGAAGTGTGCAAGGAAGTTGAAGAGACTTGTTTGTCGTAAGACCTTGGCTTTCTCAAGAGCCACGTCTTCTATACTTGGGAGGTCGTGGCATTTGACGGCCCAATCGATCCAGCTCTCGAAGGCAGGGCGGAAGACTGTATCGTTGAGCTTGTAGATGAACTTCATAGCCACGTCGTTGATCTTCGACTCTATTCGGGTGATGTCATCATCGGTGAAGAGCTCTTTGACGTGGTCAGGTCGAGTTCGGCGACGATCAAAGTTGAGTAAGAGCAGATTCGAGACACGGTCTGAGTAGCGAATGATATTTGCTTTCGACGCGCGGTCAATGGCATCACTGAGGACACCAAGGAGTTCAACGACTGTCGACGCCCAGCTGTCAAGGCCGGATGTCCAAGCCTTATCGAGCCCATCGAGAAGGTTGTCAAGGTCGACCTGTTGAGATAGAAGGCTGAGAGTCTCTTTGCGGCTTTCATTAAATTCTTCAGGTAGTTCGGCGTTGGCCGATTGGATTGAGAGCTCGAGTATTCGCACGAGATACTCCTCCGACACCATAAAAGGGACATGCGAAACCAGGGCAGACAATAAGGCATAAGCCGCATTATGTGCTTCAGCACCATACCTGTCAATGGCGTCATCAAGCAGCATAAATGTATTCGATAGGATCTTGGGAAGAATTGGTATGACCGCCTCCTTCAGCACCTCCATCATGGAAGCCAAGCACAACATGGACATCACTCGAAGTCTGTCACTATCAGAGCCCAAGCCATGCTCGTGAACAGCCTCGGCCGCGCGAACAACAGACTCAACATTCTTGCGTCCATACACCTCCGTGATACGGTCGATGCAAGCAACAGCGGCCTGCTTCATGGATTCGTCATCTTTACTCTTAAGAATATCTTCGAGCTTAGGTAGGTATTGCATCGCAGCAAGCTGCGTCCTCGAATCTCTGGGCACTTTTCCGTTGAGTTGGGAAGCAAGCACACGTAACGCTTGAGGTCGGAGATCCGTATTGTTCAAAGAAGCCAAGTCATCGAGCACGCCTGAGAAGACGTTGAATAGCTCGACAATTGTAGGTAGCTCCAGCAAAGCACTCAAGCACTCTTTAGCCACGTCGGCCAAATCCTGTCCGTTGGCGTGTCGATCGCGGATCGACTCAAGCGTCTGACTCAAGCAGATTCTCAGCCCCTCGGAGGCATTTTCGACACCTTTTGGTTCGGTTTTATGCAGCTTGCTGAGCTGGGTTTTAAGGGACTTGTTCTTCAGAAGCTGGAGACTTGTCTGCAGCAGTGCAAGCGCCGCATTGTGTTTGTCTTGCACCGAAGTGGCGTTGTTGATGTCAAGCAAAGCATCAGCATCCAGTGGTTGCGAAGAGTAAATGCTGTTGATGAGGCTCAGAAGTCTGCTGAACGTGGCGAGCTGTGTCTCCGCGTCGAAATTGGCCATCAAGCTGTTGAAGAAAATTCCCATAGAATCATCTCCTTGCTTCCTCATGACAAGCATGGCAATAATGGCAAATGCAAAATCGCCTGCATTGAGCCTATTGATTAGTCGCTGGTAGAAGCTGACACGCCTATGTTGGGGTATGTGGTCGAAGGCCGAGGTAAAACTTGAAAGCAGGCCTGCTGCGGACCTCACCATGGCAGCCTCATCCGTCTTCTTCATGGTCCGCACAAGAGGGGGAATGATCTGGTCGATAGCTTGGTTAATGACGTAGATTGAGTGCTCGTCGTCCTTGGAAAGGATGTTATGGCCCATGGATGTAAAGATTGGCATGACATTATGCAGCATACGATCAGGCGCCAACGCCGCCAATGATGCAGACAGGAGCAATGCTGTGCTCTGGACCTGAGGATTCTCGGAGCTACGGATGCAATTCGTAACGAGATCGGCTCTGATAGAGGACAAGTCGATGCCAGGCTTCGTTCGATTTCGAGCCTGATCAACAATCGCCAGGACACTACTCAGGCAAAGATGCAGTAAGTATGGCGATTCTGTCTTCTGGTGTTGCTTTAATCGCCGCATTATGGCTAAGACTTCGAAGAGCCCTGCAAGCAATTCTGATCGGTTTTCGGGCTTAGAATTGTCCACCAGTTCAAGGGCGAGGGTAAGCCGTGCAGTCGACATGTCATGCTCGGAGGAGAGACCTTGTGGTGTAGTCGCGCGACCACTACTGCTTCTACGTTTCTTCTTCGGCGGGCCTTCATGCATCTGTGCAAGGCCAGAGCAAGAGCTGTCGAGGAAGCTGTTGAGAACATCAGTTGGGAGCGAAGCTGTTTGCAACACACTTCTTGCGCCTCGCGACAAACTAGGCACGTTAGAGAAAGATAATTCGAATAATTTGTTGGCGGCGGCGGACTGGCTTTCATGTCTCAGATCTGTCCATAGTTGAATGATCCGGTTGAAGAATGCGGCAACAAGGTCACCGCGTGGCGTGGTTTCCTCATCTGCAAGCATCCCCAGAACATGACCAACGGCATCTTTCTCGTGCGTGGATACAATCTGCACCATGAGTGAGTCCACTTCGTTCATGCTCAGTGACTCGGCCTGGGCAGCTTTCTCCGCCTGTTCTGCACTTAGTGCTGTCCATGATCTCAACACCGGAGCCAGTGCTTTGCTCTTTGTTGTTTGCCCGACTTTGCCTACGTTGTCGAGCATAGCAATGATGCTTATCTTGACCTTGATCAACGGTGTGGCGACAGCATGACTTGTGATCAAGTCAAACAAGCTGTGTCTTAAGGCCTTCTTAAGCTCGATCGACTCTGTCTGGGAGCTCAATCGCCCAGGTGTTGAGCTACCATTCAAGGCGCTCTGCAGAGCCTTGGATATGTGGGACTCATCCAGCACGCATTCTTCGAGCACAGGCATCAAGGCTTGACGAACAAGCTTTGTCAATTGATTGGATGATATCCAGCTGACCTTGTCCAACGCATCGTGCTGATATAAGTCATCTTTGCCAAATTGTCGGCAGTCCTCGCCCTGAACAAGTGATTTTGGCGCCGCCTTCTCAACTGCCAGGACCAACTCGGCAGCCGCCTTCCGCACATTCTGGGCTGGATCAGCCAGGCATACTAGTACGTAAGGCAGTATTGCTTGGGCATCGAGGTCGACTTGCGACTGGATGCTCTTAGCGACCATTTTTAGTGCGGCAGCCCTGTGCTGTGCTATACGAGGTCCACAAGCAATTCTGAGCAGGAATGTCACGAATAGTGGGGAACCTTGCGTCTGCGTTTGCCAAATGGCAAGACTCTCAAATTCCTGGAGCGTCGTTGCATGTCGGCAAGATAGACCGAAAGCATCGGCGAGCTGGGAGCCAAGAGTTGGATCGAACACTGCTAGGAACGAATGTGTGTCTGCCGTCCGTTCTGGAAGTGCGGCCAGAGCGGTGTGTGCCGGGTCGTTGACGACCTCCGGGACATCGATGTCCATCACATCGCCATCTGTGGCTGCAGGAGCTTCGATGCGCGGTAAAGTGCTTCCAAGGATGTTCTCCAAGTCTGTCGTGGCACCATCTGCAGCTTGACCAGCGAGTTCGGCAAATATTGGTGCATAGTTGTCCGATTCATTCAATTGCTGCAATGACTCTATCAGTCGTGCTCGGACAGCACTGAAGGCAGCATCTGCACTGTCGAGGGTCTGAACCTTTTGTACCAGAAGCTCGACCCAACCACGAACTGCAGCGTGTGGTGCAAATGTCGAGCCGGTGCGAAGTAATGATTCTAGGAAGATTGTTCTTGCAGCATAGTTCTTCGGCTTCATGCCAGTCAAACTTGCTCTGATCAACGCTGTAGCCAACGCTGTGGCTGGATATCTGTCGTTGACCTCGTAGAGCAGGCTTCCGATATGTTCGGCTTTCATGACCACTGCGAGGACACCTCTTGACACAGATACATCCTGTTTCCGGCTGACGAGTATGGTCAAGCAGGTTATGATCTGCTTGGCGTCCATTTCCCCGTAGAGAATGGTATGGACCACAGCCTCCATCAAGCCATCCAAGATAGTATCGCTCAAGTCAGCGCTTCCAGCAAGAACGATTGCGATCGAATAGCAAGCCATTGTCAATTCCGGACAGTCCCTGACCGCAAAGCCATCATCGAGCAGAGGCACAATCTTTAGCAAAACATCCTCCGTTCTTTGTCTCTGAACTTCTTTTCTCCCACTTCTGGCTTGTTGCATTCTTCCGACCACAGCTTCGACAGCTATACTACTCCAAAATCGCATAAGTTGTGGCCAGCTGCTTCCCTCCTGACAACACCGGATGACGTATCCGTTCAATACTGTGAAAAAGCCATCGTTGTTCGTGGCACTGTACACGATTGCATGCCTCGGCACCATCGCCGCAGTCTTCAAGTAGGGGCCCAAGAACTTCCACTCTGGTGGTACGATACCGCCTTTGCTTCCCTCCTCCACGAGACGAAGCACATTCCTCCACACAGGTACTTCGTGGCTCGATAAGAAAGTCGCTAACAGTGCACTAGCGTTGTGGCTGTGCACTCTGAATCTTCTCACCAACCATTCCACACTCTTGACCCCGGGGCGAACACTGACCCATCTTCCTAGACTTCTCAAACATCTTTCAATGACAGTATCCAAGGCCGCATTCTCGCTCTTATTCAACTGTTCCCTATCTTGGTCTTTGCTCTGAGGACTGAATAGATTGCGCCCATATTCTTCCAATCGTGGATCTAACTGACAAAGTTCCTGAAAGCCTTCACTACATATTGCCCACAGTGTGTCCCAGTCCTGCTTGACCGCAACCTCTCGATCGAATATGAGAGATTCAGCATGCGCGGTTCGTCGGGCGCGGAGGTCGAGCTCGTGAGTTGAGTTTGCGGCGATGGTGCGCAATTGCGCAGCGAAAGCGGACGCCATTGTTGCTTCGAGGAATGTCTATGTGCAGAGGACAGATTTCGACATGTTGTAGTCCTCAATTTTTGGGTCTTGAGAACAACAATAAGACGATCAATGAATGGTGTCGTGTCGCAAAAAGTTCATGCTGCTGATTGCCGCATTCAAAAAAGTTTCTGAGGCGCAAGCGGATATAAAGAGAGCCAAGGGTTTAAACCCCGAGGCAAGGCTGAGGGATCTGGCTCAGCTTGTGGAAACGTTGATCCGCAAACAAGGCTGTGCCTCAGGGGAAGGCTGGCATCTACAAGGAAAATTTAGCGAGCAGTGCCATGCCTCTATCTAACATGAATTGTGTGTCTATGTTCATCGCAGCAGATACAGTCACGGTATCCCATGGATTCTAAACTCGCAAAGGAGATGCTCGGCTATCTAAAAACCTCTCTCACGATCTCCGCAAATGTCTGGCCTCCGTTCCCACCACTTTGCACCTCATATGCACCGTCCCAGTACATTACCCCTGCACAATTTGTCGAACACATACTCTTCACTTGCTGCATGATTGTCTTGAAGCTTGTGGTGTCAGCATACCCACTTCCAGCACCTTCCCAAGCTGGCACTCCGATCATTAACCTCGGCTTCTCGATGCCGTTGTTGATGCGATTGAAGCGACCATTAGCGAAAGCACTATCGATATCGTCGGACCACGCGGATAAAGAAGCCATGAAGCCTTCGCCACTGTTAAGATTGCAGGAAGGGTTGTTGTAGAATTGTACGTTGAAGAAGTCGATATTGTCTACCACTTGGCTGAAAGGAATGCTCTGGTCGGGTCGAGGGCATTGTGGAGCCGCAGACAGGTAGTACGCGTGACTACTGTGCGTAGCGAAGAGTGTACGAAGTGTCGTCGCAAGCGTTGGGATGAATGGAGTTTGCGGGATTCTCGTTATCTAGTTGGGCAAGGTTAGTATCGCCTTCATATGCAAACGACCGCAGCTTACCAATGTCGATCCCATCTAGTACCACATCTGCACCAAAGGGTCTGATACCGCTCAAGGTCTCGTTATCCTTGCCGCCCAGGAACAATCCCCATAGTGTGTGTGCGAGCTCAGTGGCTTTTTCTTCGCTCGGTATACTTGTATCAGCCACGTAGCCCCCAAGACTCAACATAACCTTCTTTCCAGCAGCCTGGCAGTCGCTAATCTGACGTGCAAAGCCGTCACCACCACAATCAAGGAGACCAGTAGCACCAATGGCGGATTGACCAGCACTTGCAGCCCAGCAATTGGAAGCAAGGTTGAGTGACGGGTAGCCGTTAGGGGAGAAGAAGGATGTGACGAACGACAACACGACGATATCGATGTTGGGGTCAGCACATATGCGCGACAATGGAACCGAAGATGTCAAGTCGGATTGAGAGTAGTACACAGAGTTGAGGTTGCTGGCCATAGGATTGATGGTGGAAACTGACGTTGATGCTCCTGGACCAGTTGTCCCAGAAGAGACCTGTGGTGGTGCGTTTGGTGTGGTTGCTGATGTCGATGGCCTAGAAGGCCCGGACGATATGTTTGGCCTCCAGTGTGCATATGTAGGTGAAGATCCGCTTGGTCGCAGGCTTGTGGTTGTAGCTGGGATTACATTGCCTGGGATAGGTGCCCGGACATTATACTGTGCCAATATCTGGACGAGTGCCTGGAACGCAGTATCGAACTGACTGAGGATGCGAGAAAGTTCGGCATCATCTACCTGTCTCGCAGCGAGCTTACTGCCTTGCTCCACGTCCAGAGCCGCATCATTGAGCGTCTTAAGAAATGCGTCTCGAAGACGCAATTTTGTCTCAAGCTCTTGCAGCAATAAATGGTGTGAGTTAGAGGATTCAGCGTCGCGCTTATGCGAACCTCGATCCTGTGAGCGTTGTGTGTCTAATGGTTGATGCGGAAGATACCGTGGTGGTTGTGCTAGGGCGGAAAGAATAAACAGAAAGTAAGACAAGTATAAAACTAACATTGACCTTCGTCGAACCATGATGGCAGTGTTTGTCGGGTAAGACGTGTGCATATGCCGCCAATTTGGTCATGTTATACATGCCCAGAGGCTGGCTACGAAGGTGTGGTATGCTGGCTAGAGGTCTCATATTCAGAATGTGAGGTAGGGAGTAGCAACGAGGACCAGCCCCCGAGATTGTGGCCAAAGCGCTCAAACACATTCCTCAACAAGGAAGAGTTCATCCGCCACAACGTCTCGATTTTGGCTGCAGACAAAGTTCCTAGCTCACATCGGCTTGTGCCTACTATGGGACAACGATTGAGCATTGCGATGCAGCTGTGTCACTGTGGGTATTCGGCAATGGAACAGCACCATTAGCATCAACACTCCTCCAAGACTCACAAAGATGTATGGCAAGCCAAACAACGATGGTGGAAGCCTGTTACATGGGCTAGTAAACCGACAGCCCCTTATGAGGGATGGCAAGATCTTAGAGCGAGATCTTGATGATGAGTCAAAGTTTGCCGCGCGGTAGAGGTGGTCGTACATTTCTTTCCTGCCGGCCATGGAAAAATGATGCACCGAGCGACCCCTGGATACCTAGGTAGGTAGACGACTACCACAGTGGGACTCTAGTTACCTGCACGATCATGGCAGACGGTTCACTTCCGCATGTCGCCTCTGTACTTGTCAATGCATCCTCAGCCAGCACTCTGGTATCTGCGAAAGCCGTCAAAAATAGCGTCATGAGAAGTTCGGAATATGGAAACAAAGTTGAAGCGTCAAATGCCAGATAAACACCAACACGCCACCGCTCCTTCATGGGGAAAGTTGCGACTTATTCACGCACAATCAGCAAACCAATCCTGACTCTGACACGCAACATCGAAGCAGCTCCCCAGATGCACGACAGTTCCAGCGTGGTTCTACCGGATCTGACAGCCAGCACACGCTCACTGGCACAAGCTAGTCTGCCAAGACGGATTCATTCTCCATCTCCGTCCCTCCCCAGAGCGCAACCCAGCCTTACCTTGCCACACCCCTTTCAAGTTGCTCTCACACCTTTTCAACCAAGCACACACTTGTTTCAATGCTGCATGTCTTATGTCAACGAGTCCTCGACCGGGTATACAAGCTTTGACGCTGATGGAGAATCCCAGCAAATAGCCACGCCGTGCCGCGGCGCATCACAACACCACCCACCATCCACCACGGACCATAGTTCATGCAAGCAAGCACACCCCTTGGCACGACGGGGACGCCATACTAGCACTACACCACATCCTGTAAACTTGCATTTGCATTGCATATGACCTGCTCTGCGGCGAGGGGGGGTTGACGCCACACACAATCCGACAGCAAACTACGAAAACCCTCGAACCACCAAAGGGTACCGAGCAAGTCGTTTCTTGGCCTTCTCTCTTCTCCTCAACCATAGTGCTCTACGCGTCTCGAGCCAAGCAGTGCCGTCTTACTGAACCTGACAACAGACTGATCTGGGATGATGCTATGTCATACGCCACCGAACCCTCATCCCTATCACTCTCCAAATTCCCATTTCACACTAACACCTGAAATACATCATGATCTTTGCCGAACCAGAGCCATCCATTGCAAAGAAAGACTCTGACCGAAACGGAGTCCTCAGTCAAGCAACCAACCAACGACCCAAACAACCATAACATCACCCTTGACATCTCAGATTCTTTTTCCATTTCCATATCCATTCCCGTTTCGTCCCCATTACCACACTTCTACTTCCACTTCCACCTCCATTCCAAAGTCCAGATCAATAGGTCCCCAATGAATATGTCATGTCATCTATGCCTTCCTCTTTCTTCCCCGTTCAGATGTGTAGGTACCTAGATAACCAAACACTCTGACGTAACGTGGAAACAATAATGCATTATGCTGTACCACCACACCTCTCCTGCATCTCTTCCATTCCAGGTTCCTATCGAGCCAACATCCCCGGATGTTTGACCTTGCGTCGCCACACCAAACTACCTTTCCAACCCGCTATCTCCGCGCCACGGTAGCACAGCATCGACCGGCCCGGCGCTGACATGCCCTTCGCGCGTCATCCACGTTGCTCGTTCTCATGCAGTCGATATCACAATCTGCATGGAACTATGCATCTAGCCGGCCGGGGTTGATGAAAGGAACCATGCATACCGTCGAGCTGTCAGCTCCAAATCGTGCTTGTCTGTGCTACTCCAAAGACACAGCAATGCTACACAAGAACAAATTTTCAGAAAAGTGTTTGCATTGTCTGAGCTCAGACGACTTCACGCTGTTGCAGTTTGTGGATAGGATACTGTGCTCTCCTGCTCGCCTTACGAGCTAAAGCACCCGTGTGAAAGATGTGCAACCAATTCGCAGCATTTGCTGCTGACTTGGTCAATCTCCCTGTGCATGCCATTCATGCTTTCATCCGTCATGTCCCATTTCCATCGTTCCATCGTCCCCATTAGCAAAGCCTTAAAAGGACTTTTGTATGTACAGAAAGCAGATAACCACCCATGCGAGTTCGACGTGTCGGGCGATAAAATTCAAGATGCTGTTATGATCGTGTTTTGCTGTGGAAGGACCATGCCATGTCGGGGGACAATTGGTCTTTGTGCGGAAAGCAAGTTCGCAGACTCGTCGAAAAACTTTTGACTTTAGCAAAAGCTAGTGGTCGAAGAAATAGCCGCCCATCCATTCCATCTTGGACCATTCTGGAAGAAATGTGTGCTTTTCATACACACAGCCGGCCGTGAGAACTGGGATCTTATGCAATCTAGAAAAAAAAAGAAAGGAAAGTCGCTCAATATAATGCAGAACGCTCAACATTGTCATCGTCATGCGGGAAGTGCTTGTGTGCGTTTGATGTCGTAAGATGCGTGGATGTTCATGTCGTCGTAACAAGGTAGCTTTTCGTCGAGGAGTTTCTCGTTCGACGAATCGTCAAGGTAATCGAGCCCTTTGGCTTGCTTGATCATTCTCTCGGAGTCCTGGGCATCAGCACCAGCACGGCTGCCCCATGTAGTCTAGACATGGTTGTTAGTCGATTTACGCGAATGTAGAGTTGATAGGACGAAACATACCTCGCTCAAGGTGGCGAGAGCATAGAACTTGATGGCGCCATGAAACCAACCGAACAATACCGAGACGGGCCACAGGAACAGATCGACAGGATAGCGTGCGAAGTGTGTGATCAACTTGATGAATTTTGAGAACACAATCCATGCGAGCAGAGCATACATGGCGTTGGCTGCCTGGACAATTGGCCAGTCCGCGGTACCTTCGTGTAACAGGTATAGCAAAGCTGCGTCGCCAATAAGAGCTGGTGGGGACAAGGTCGTCAGTTGAACAGCATAGGTGCTCCATGGTTGTTGTCTGTGTTTGCACTGTTAGCAAGGGCCGAGGGGAAAAGGTGTGACTTTGACTACCTCCAGATATAAAGCTCAGCAAACAGACTCGTGAGGTTGCTACGCCAATTGCTGCGAGCCCATCGCAAGCATTGCTTGAGGAATTTTGGGTTATCCTCAAGGGTGGTCAAGACTTCACACTCGGGATGATATTGCATGTAGGTTGCCCAGCCATGTGAGACCATCCATCTAGTAATGAAATTGTCATCATCTGCGTTGAGCTGGTATTGACCGAACCACCACTTCTCGTCGGTGAAACCACTGGTGAAATTTTCATCTTGCAAAATGCTAGTGCGGTAGCCACAAGTACGGCCTGAGAGACAGGGCATGCCACCGTCTATGTTTGTCATGGCAGCACAGTCAAAGTTTCGGCGTTCCAGGTAGAGGGCACCAAGGAAGCCGTAGATTCTCTGGGAAAAGCTCGGATTCTCGGCCCGACGAAGACGTTGGCATGTGACAACACCACCATACTTTTCATCCTCGAAGGGTGCAAGGATCCACTGCAGGGTGCGGCGTGGCCACGTGACGTCGTCATCTGCGAAAACGATGATCTTGGTTGTAACCTCCGGAATCGCTCGTGCCATTTGGCGTCTTTTGTTGGCTTGCTTGACAGACATGCATCTCAGGCGGCCTTGCTGTGCAGCCGGCATCTTAGCAATAGTCTTCTTTGCCTTGTGTAGATTGTCATCAACCGTAACCACAATCAACTCTTTTGGCTCATTCTGCAAAATAGATTGAATTGTGCTTTCCAACTCGTTTCCCTCACCATCGAGGGAGGGCAAGATGACCGTGACATCCTTAGGTGTCAATGATGGGTTTTCAGGAATCGGAATCGGCTTGAAGGTCCAGAATAGAACCAGGTTGACCACGAGGCGGGCGTAGCGGTAGATGCTAGGTTCTCGTCAGCTATCACTGTTCGATGCCATATCACGGGATCGACTCACAAGAGGCCAATGAAACAGTTGAACCACGAGGCAGGACCCATATTGACAGCCTGGTCAAAGGATCTGGCGATGACCGAGTGAGGAAACGATTGTAAAGCTGGGTGAGATTACCACCCAAGGCCGCACCAGAAACGAGACAACGCAAGTTACTGAAGGAAAATAGAAAGGATAGCGAGGGATAGGAGTGAGGGAAGGGGGAGGAAGATGGATGCAGCAGATGTAATATGGAGGAAGTGAGAGCGGAGTAGTCGAGGGCGTGTAATGAGGCAGTGAGGAAAGGTGCAAGTGAAGTGACGCCGTGCGTGAAGTGGTTCGGCATGAAAGACCCCAGAAAACGCAGAGGGTACTGTCACTTTTCACCTGAGCATTAAATCAGCTAGCTGCATGTTTATTGCAGACGAGGGCCTGATTGGACACGAAGCCATAGGTTCGACGCAGGTTGTGTTGAGCAAGTCGAAAGGCAAAGGCAACAAGCCAGGGAAGTCGGCAAATCCGCCGCCTTTCGAGTTTGGAGCATGGTCGCATACAGCAGCGTACATCTGTTAGCAGCAGGCGGCTAGTCAGAGTGGCTCTAGCACTCGCGTTAGCATCTGATTTACGTTTCTGGCTTTGTCTCGATGCAGATTAAAGTAAGCTGGAGGAGGCGCCTCGTAGCGCAGCAGGTTCGGGAACGGAGGGGATGGCGCCAGGATGGTTATTCATTACACAGTATTATTGCAGACCGGTGGCGCAGGTGTAGCGTTAAGCGTGCAGGTGCAGATGCACGGAGCGAGACGACTCAACAGCTCAGAGGGACACTGGCAAGACTCGATTGACTTGATTCACTCAATTGATTCGAATGAGGGACGCGCCAGACCAGGGTGGCCGACAGAACATCAGTAGCGGCTCTGGTGGGGTGATGGTGGATTGTGGTGGGGTTCCTGATCATGCAATCGCCACCAGTTTTCGTGTCTCCACCACTGCCATCGAGGCCGTCACGAAAATGCCAAATGCCAACCATCTCCACCAAACGCCCACCAGCAGCCACCAGGCCTTCAACGCAGTCAAAACATGCCACTCACGAGGCAGGCCAGTCACGTAGTGCATCTTCACGGCCCACCCCTCTTCCGCCTTCATTCGTTCCTCATGCCAGACATCCTCGACTTGGTTCCTACTTCGGCCGTTGCAAACGAGGACATGCTCCAATCCGCCAATCTCAGTTCCGCCTGCCCCAAGAGATGCCAGAGCCATGAGCACGAAGCTGAAACTGTTGTTCCCTTGTCACACGGTCAGCGCCACGCTCAAAACGAATCTGCTGTTGAGCTTCGCATCCAAGATGAGCGCGTGCTGCAAATGTTCTTGTCAACATCAGGCTACCTGAATACGAAGTACCTACACATGACTGCTATATGACGGGAGCACTGGTCAGCCGCTTGGTTGTGTTGTGTCCTAGCTCGAACATGGATCGGCAGGCCGCCCCAGCATGGTCGAAATCACACTTTAGCAAAGGGTCCAGCCAAAAAGCCAAAAGTCAGGCAGGATGAGAGTGTATCTGCCCCAGATGAGATGGCGCAATGCGAGTTCATACGGCTGATGCCGTGCCTATCTCACATCACACTACCCTTGTTCCTCAGCCAGAAGATACGAGTACAGCTTTCCTCACCATGCCCTCGGCTTGAAGGAGACGCCTGCACGCCAGCTAGTCTGCTACATACAGTACTCGGCTGCTGACTAGCAACCGCCGTCGAATCTGAATTGTTTGTTTTCCCGTTGCCAACCCGTTTCTAGCCTGCACGCTGGTCGCTCATGTATTGGTACTGGCTGTACCTTTGATGCACAAAGATGTATTACATCCCCTGTAGAAAAACTCGGGCTCATGGAACGCACAGGACAGCCAGGGTGGAAGGATACAAGATCGCCGTAGGGAAAAGCTTACGACGTGATCGCACGAGCAACACCGATAAGCGATGCAGCATTGACGTCGAACTTATCCTTGAAAAAAGAGACAAGCTGAGTGATTGTTCGTCGTGTCAGCAAGAACAGGTACCAATTCTTTAGTGGGTTCTTGACACCCGCAGCTCGCGCTGTGTCTGTGTCTGTCTGCATGCCGATTAGAGCACATGGCGGAAGAAAACGATACTGTGTATCTTGTGCAGCCGTCCATTTTAGCCGCAGATCGGCGATAGGTTTAGACAACCTCTTCATTTCCGAACCCCAAGCTAACAAGCAAGTGGAAAATCAATCATCAGGCAGCCCGCTCGTACGAGGTACCTACCTACCTCGCTACCTAGGTAGGTTTGTTGCTAGGCAGACAGGCGGGCTTCGTCATTGATGTCAAACCGATCTTCTTCGCTGAGTCTACAAGTGACTAGGTTCAGCATTCAGGACCTTGAAAGTCATGAGGAGCAGATCATCGCGATCAGCTGTCAAAGGTT
>Ga0210040_10006911_pt1 | contig 13929 bp, 13 predicted proteins | sample CryGeyCG12114_NA_FD_185462 | JGI IMG/M metagenome (GOLD analysis project Ga0210040, IMG submission 185462) | Groundwater microbial communities from aquifer - Crystal Geyser CG19_WC_8/21/14_NA (SPAdes) (version 2) | ecosystem: Environmental > Aquatic > Deep subsurface > Groundwater | place: USA... | reverse complement strand
GCAGGACGTTCCTACTTTGTAGCCAACGCTTCATTTATCAATCTATTCCTACCCTGCTCCGGCTAATTGTCAATGCTATTGCCCAGAAATTATTCCGAACTTGGCTACCGAATTATTGGATTTATTCGCTGTATGAAACGACGCCTTCTCCTTTGTGCTATGAGTGTAGCAAGCCTCGCCGGATGGGCACAGGACTTGCCTTACCAGATGCCGCCGCAAGCCATTGCCACCTTGGCAGAAACGCCGCCAACACCCCGCGTCAGCATCTCGCCCAATGGCAACTGGATGCTGCTGCTCGACGTGCAGGACATGCCCACTATTGCCGACCTGTCGCAGCCGGAGCTGCGGCTGGCGGGGCTGCGCATCAACCCGCGCACTAACGGGCCGAGCCGGGTCAGCTACGCTACCACTCTGCGCCTCAAGCGCCTGCCCGAAGGCAAAGAGCTGCTGGTGCAGGGTCTGCCCGCCAACGCCCGCATCAGTGAGGTAAACTGGTCGCCGGACAACACCAAAATTGCCTTCACCCACACTACCAGCAGCCACGTGGAGCTGTGGCTGGTTGATGTGACTGCGGCTTCGGCCCGGCTGGTACCCAACCTGTTTCTCAACGGCATATTCGGCTCGTCGTATGAGTGGGTGTCGGACAGCAAAACGCTGCTGGCCCGCGCCATTGTGGGCGGCCGTGGCGCCGCGCCGGCTACCACGGCGGCTCCTACCGGCCCCACCATCCAAGAAAACGGCGGCCGCACCGCCGCCGCCCGTACCTACCAGGATTTGCTGAAAAGCCCCACCGACGAGCGCCTGTTCAGCTACTACGCGCTGGCGCAGGTTGTGAAAGTGGGAGTTGATGGCCGCATGCAGCCGCTGGGCGCGCCGGGCATCATCCAGCAGGCCATACCGTCGCCGGATGGCCGCTTTGCCCTCATCAAAACCCGTCACCGCCCCTTCTCTTATACCCTGCCCGTTAGCAGCTTCCCGGCGCGGGTGGAAGTGCTGAACATGGAAGGCTTGGTGGTGAAGGAACTAGCTGAAATTCCGCTGGCCGACAACGTGCCTACCAGCTTCGACGCGGTACCTACCGGGCCGCGCGGCCACAACTGGCGTGAAGATGCCCCGGCCACCGTGTACTGGGTGGAAGCTCAGGACGGCGGCAACCCCAAAACCGCCGCCCCCATCCGCGACAAAGTGTTTACGTTGCCCGCCCCGTTTGAGGGCACGCCGCAGGAGCTGGCCGCGTTGCCGATGCGCTACGCCGGCATGTACTGGGGTACCGACAAGCTGGCGCTGGTGCAAGGCTACCGCTGGGCCGACCGTCACGAAACTACCTGGACGCTGGACCCCAGCCGTCAGAATTCTCTGACCGTACTCTTTGATCGGTCGTCGCAGAACAGTTACACCGACCCCGGCAACCCGTACGTGAAGCACAACGCGCTGGGCCGCTCGGTGCTGGCGACGGATGCTAAAAGCAGCGTGGTGTATATGTTCGGTACGGGTGCTTCGGCGGAAGGCGACCGGCCGTTTGTGGACGAGCTGGATGTGCGCACCAAGCAGAGCGTGCGTTGGTGGCGCTCCGAAGCACCCTTTTACGAAGTGCCAGTGGCGCTGCACGATGCCAGCAAGCGCCAGTTGATTACGCGCCGTGAGTCGGTGACGGAAGCCCCCAACTATTATTTGCGGGATGCGCGCAACAGCCGCCTGACGCCGCTCACCAAGTTCACCAACCCCTACGCCAGCCTGGGCGGGCTGAAGAAGCAAGTGCTCAAATACAAGCGCGCCGACGGCGTAGACCTGACCGCCAATCTGTACCTGCCGCCCACTTACAAGAAGGAAGACGGCCCGCTGCCGACGCTGCTGGAGGCTTATCCGGTGGAGTTTAAAGACAGGAAAGACGCCAGCCAGGTGAAAGGTTCGCCCTACACCTTCACGCGCCTGAGCTGGGGCTCGCCGGTATATTGGGTGACGCAGGGCTACGCCGTGCTGCAAGGCACCAGCATTCCGATTGTGGGCGAGGGCAGCAAAGAACCCAACGACACCTACACCGAACAGCTGGTAGCTTCGGCCAAAGCGGCCATTGAGGAAGGCCAGCGCCTGGGCGTGGTAGATTCCGGCCGGGTAGCAGTGATGGGGCACAGCTACGGGGCCTTTATGACGGCCAACCTGCTGGCGCACTCCAAGCTGTTTAAGGCGGGCATTGCGCGCAGTGGAGCTTACAACCGCACGCTTACGCCATTTGGCTTTCAGGGTGAGGAGCGCACGTACTGGCAGGCCCCGGAGGTGTATAACGCCATGTCGCCGTTCAACTACGCCGACAAGATCAAAACGCCGATTCTGCTGATCCACGGCGAGGCCGACAACAACTCCGGCACCTTCCCGATTCAGAGTGAGCGGTTCTACAACGCCTTGAAGGGCCACGGCGCCACGGTGCGCTACGTGGTGCTGCCTGCCGAAAGCCACGGCTACGCCGCCCGCGAATCCATTATGCACATGCTCTGGGAGATGAACACTTGGCTGGACAAGCACGTGAAAAATTCGCCGGCAGTAGGCGCTGCCCTCTCACCGGCTGGTGGCCAAACCGTAGCGAAGTAACTGCCTGTAGGCTTTGCCTTGCCTGAGCGCGTATAGTAGATATAACTCCAGACAGCAGTGCGTCTGGGGTTATTTTTTGGCTTGTCAATCGTGTAGTCAGGCTTATCTAATTGGCTTTTTATCAGCACTGTTCTAAAGTATTCACCACACACTACCAGCCCCAACCACAACCTGATTTTGGCGCTTGCGTTTTAAGGCATAGTTCAGTTTAAAATCCTGCACTCTCAAAATAGCTCACATGAAAACGCTCAAGATATATGTTGCCATGTTGTCCGCCGTGCTGATGCTGGGCGGCACTGTAGCTGCGCCAGAAGTGGCAGCGCAATCCACCAAGAAAGGGTGGAGTAAAAAAGCAAAAGGCGCCGCCATTGGTGGCGGCGCGGGCGTGCTGGGTGGCGCTGTAGTTGGCGGCACCAAAGGGGCCATTATTGGTGGGGCAGCGGGCACGGTAGCCGGTGGTGCCATCGGCCGCAAAAAAGATAAGAAGAAGGACCGCGCCCGCTACGAGCAATATTCGGCCAAGAAAGACTAAGCACCGCGTTTAGATTCTCGGCAAAAAGCCCCGCACCTATTTGGCGCGGGGCTTTTTCGTGGTTGGGCCACTCTGTAACAGGATAACGGCATTGTGCAACCTTGCTGCCAGCGGGTAGTATGTGGAATATGCACGTATTTGTTTACCCTTCCCTCAACGACAACGCCCGCCACACGCTTTTAACGCAGCTACCGGCTGACGTAACTGCTATTTTCCGCCAGGATTTGCCGGAGAGCGAGCAGGCCGCCGCTTTTCAGCAGGCCGAGGTATTGCTTGGCAACCCGCCCGCCAATTGGTTCACCGACACCCCGCCTGCCGCCTTGCAGTTCTGGCAAATCGACTCGGCTGGCATCGACCGGTACCAGGAAGTGCAGACTACCGCGCAGGTAGCCAACATCGGCGACTTTTTTGCCTGGCCCTGCGCCGAAACCATGGTTGCAGGCATTTTGGGCTGGTATCGGCATATTCCCGAGCTGGCCGTGTTGCAGACTGAAAAGAACTGGGTGGGCGCCCCGATTCGGACCAAACTGGGTTTACTGCGCGACAAGCGCGTGATTATTCTGGGCAGTGGCGCTATCGGCCAGGCTGTGGCCCAGCAGCTCACCGGCTTCAATTGTGCCGTGCGGTTTCTGGCCCGCACCGACCCCAAGGCGCAACTGCACTCCAAGGAAGAGCTGCAAGCTGCCCTCCCCGAAACCGACATTGTGGTGAACTGCCTGCCCGGCAGCGCCGAAAACTTCTTTTCCGCCGAACTGATTGGAGCCATGCACCCCGGCAGCCTGTACGCCAGCGTCGGGCGGGGCAACACCACCGATGAGGCGGCTTTGCTAACAGCCCTGCAAGCGGGCCGGATTGCCGGCGCCATCCTCGACGTAACTCGGCAGGAACCCCTTCCCGCCAATAATCCGCTCTGGACCTTGCCCAACGTGCTGCTTACCCAGCACAGTGGCGGCGGCCAGCCCGGCGAAGACGAGGGCAAAGTGGCTATTCTGCTGCGCAACCTGCATCGTTTCCAGCAAGACGAGCCGCTGGAAAACAGCGTAGAGCTGGGCCGCGGCTATTAAGAAAAGAGTCTTCCGTCTGTCATCCTGTGCTCCACTCAGGATGACAGACGCGTTTTGTAACACACGTAGTTGAGGTGCCTTACAGGCAGCGAAAAGCTGTAGCGCGGAAGCCATAGCTCATTCAGCTAAGTGGATTTATCTTCTTTGCAACTGGATGCAACCTTTTCCCCTACACTAAGGCTCCAAGGAATATCTGCTTTTAGATATTCCTTGATATGCACAAACTCTACTCCTGCATGCTTGGTAGCGCGCTGCTGCTAAGCCTGACCGCCTGCCCGATGATGGGACCCGAACAGTTTCCGGTTCCTATGTACAAGCCGCTGCTGATGCCTCGCGCCCAGTTAGAGCAAGGCGTGGCCGTGCTGCCGCCGCAGGAGATGCACAACACCGGCAAAATCTACCTCCGCGACCCGTACATCCTCATTAACGAGCGGTACGAGGGCGTGCACATTATCAACAACCAGACCCCCGCCAGCCCCCAGCCGATAGCCTTCCTGCGGATTCCGGGCAACGTGGATGTGGCCATGAAGGGCAACATGCTCTACGCCGATAGCGGCCCCGACCTGCTCACCTTTGACCTTTCTAATATGCAGGCGGCCCGGCTGCTCAACCGCGTTAAAGACGCCGTGCCAGAGCTGCCCATGCCCGAAACCGGCAACATCCCTACCGAATTCCAGGAGCAGAACCGTCCTGCTGACGCCGTAGTGGTGGGCTGGCAGAAACTATAACCTCTATCCAACCCGACTTTATGCGCCTCTCTACCTTCCTTACCACTTCTTTAGCCGCTATACTGGCCCTTGCCCTCGGCGCTTGTAGCACCAACGGCGACGCCAGCCCCGCCAGCGCCGACCTAGCCGCCGGTGATGGCAAAGGCGGTTCTCTAGCTCGTTTTACGGTACTCAACAACACGCTGTACGTGGTTGATAACCAGAGCCTGCGTCTGTTTGATCTAGCTAATCCTTCCGCCCCGACCCGGGGGCAGATAGTACCCCTGAACCTGGGTATCGAAACCATTTATCCGCGCGCGCCTTACCTGTTTCTGGGCACCCAGCGGGGCATGTATATTTTCGACGCCTCGGTACCGGCGCAGCCCCAGCAGGTAGCCTACTACGAGCACGTCATGAGTTGCGACCCGGTGGTGGTAGACGAGCGGTTTGCCTACGTGACCCTGCGCGACGGCCGCACCTGCGGCGGCGGCCCCAATCAGCTGCAAGTCATCGACCTCACCGACCTGCGTTTCCCACGCCTGGCCCAAACCTACCCCATGCAGCACCCATTGGGGCTGGGTGTTGACAGCACCCTGCTGTTTGTGTGCGACAAAAACCAGCTAAAAGTATTCGGCACCCAGAATGCCCCCTTGCTGCAAACACTGCAAACTTTCGACGTGAACGTGTCGGACGTTATTCCGCATCGGGGGCAGTTGCTGGCCATCGGACCCGATGGCCTCTACCAATACCGCTACCGCAACGGGTTGCTCACGCCGCTCAGCAAACTTCCTATTACGCCGAGCAACTAATGCGCCTGCATGTTTTCACTCGTTGGCTAGCCACCTGGGGGCTGGTTGGCGGGAGCCTGACGGCGGCCGAGGCCCAGAGCTCTGTGCCACCAGCCCGGACCTACAACGTGAAGCTCGATTGGTTGCCGATGCTGGCCAGCGGCTATCACGTCAGCGTGGAAAAGCTTTGGGGGCCGGCGCACCGGCAGGCGCTGGTCGTTACGCCTCAGTTTTACCGCGGCGACGTGCAGAATATTACTTCCGACCTAACGGATGGCCGCAATGTGGTGCGGGGCTACGGACTGGCAGTACAACACCGCATTTATCTAAACGAGCGCACTACGCCGTTGGAAGGCGCTTATGTAAGCTACGGACCTCATTATCAGCACTTCGAGTTGGAATTCCAGGCATCTAGCTGGGAACCGGAACTGGCACCCAACGGCCTGTCGTACTATGAATATCGTGCGCGCAATCAGAAAGAAACCATCAATCGATACGGGGCAGCAGCGGTGATAGGACGCCAGTTTTTCCTGCCAGCCACCCCGATTTTTCTAGATGTTTACTTCGGTCTGGGGATTCGCCTCGCCAGCGTCCGTGCCACGGTGCCCGGTGAGCATTACGCCAGCGGCATGAGCGACTACGGCTCCGAAGGCTATTATCTGCCCGTTGGGTTCCGGATTGGGGTAGCGTGGTGAGATAGTGAATTGGTGAAATGGTGAATTTGATGTTCTGTTTGCGCCACTTGCGCAAGTAGGGCAGCCAGAACGTCAACCTCACCAGTTCACTATCTCACCATCCCACCATCCCACCTAGCTGTCGGGCATTGCCAATGGCAGAGGCGTCGATGTCGTTGTTGAAGTAGAGGTAGGCCTCCTGCACATGGGGGGCGGCTTCAATCTGACTCACAACCCGCCGCAAATAGTCTTCGGAGTAAGGCGACTTGTACAGCTCGGGCGTGCCGTGGAAACGGTAGTAGAGCAGGGCCGCGTTGTCCACCACTTCATCGGGCAGCTGAGGATGACTCTGGCCGCAAAACGACACGCCGCGCTGGGCCAACTCCTGGTACACGTGGCCTTCCCACCAACTCGGGTGCCGAAACTCCAGCACGTTGCGGAAGGCCGGGTCCAGGCTATCCAGCATCTTGTGCAACCGGTCTTCGGAATACGCCAGGCGCGGCGGCAACTGAAACAGCACCGGCCCTAGTTTCTCGCGCAAGCCTTCCTGCACCGTGCCGTAGAAATCGGCGAGCAATTGGGCGGTGCCGTTGAACTGCTTGTAGTGCGTAATCAGGCGCGGCGCTTTCACCGAAAACCGGAAATCGGCGGGGCTGCTGGCGCACCAGTTTTCCAGAAACGATAGTTGCGGAAAGCGGTAGAAAGTCACGTTCAGCTCCAGCGTGTGGAAATGCTGGCTGTAAAACTCGAACCAGCGGCGCTGCGGCAGCTTCTCAGGATAGAAAACGCCTTTCCAGTGGCGGTAATGGTAACCGGAACAGCCAATGTGCCAAATGGGCATAGCGCAGAATAGAAGGGTGGTTGATGTAGTGCGGAAAGCTATTTCGCGCTACCGACTGGCCCGGCTCACTACATCATGGCGGCCAGCCCGGATGAGAACCCAGCCAGCCAGTAGCAGCAACGCTCCAAAGGCTAGGAAAGCCAGGTCCCAGGGCAGCTTATTGGTGGTGTATTCCTGCACATGGTGGAGTTGCAGCACCTGGTGGTCGATGATGCCTTCCACTACGTTGAACAATCCCCAGCCCAGCAGCAACGACCCCAGAAACGTCCGCCCCGACCACGGCACATCACTCCGGCCACCCACCGACCACAGCATCCCTAGCCCTACGGCCGTCATCACCCACACGGCGGCGTGAAATACTCCGTCCCAGAACATATTCACTTTGGCGGCCACCAGCGTATCGGGCGGCAGGCGGTTGGAAAGCATGTTGTGCCACTGCAACATCTGGTGCAGCACAATACCATCAACAAAGCCGCCGAGCCCGGCACCCATCAGCAAACCAGCAGCAATCAGCGGGGTACGGTGTAGTTGATCAGCCATGAACGGGAGAAGACGAAGTGAAACGGCGCGTAAACGACGAGGCAAAAAATAACCCCAGCCCCAGGAGCAACAACACCCCCACCGGCAGCAGCACCAGCGCTATGTTCTGCGTATAATCAGGAGCGTGGATGGCGGCCTGTACCCGCGGCCGGCACACCCGGCACGCCCAGGCAGGCGCCACCAGCCCAGTTAGCAGCCCGATGAGCAGGGCCGTTTGTACTCGTTGCAGAAATTCTCTTCTTATTGCCATGTGCCTGTTGCCTACGCAGAGGCAGGGGCATCGGGTTATTGTCGACCTTACTGCGCGTCGGCCGCCTAGCGGCTGCCCTGTCCGCACAAAGTAGGCTGACGCTAAATCAGTTGGTTTTGCAACTGTAGCTTCGTGCGGCAAGTACACGGAGAAAATTTATCCTGCATCAGTAGGGCACCACCTTTTCCGCTTGCTACGCGCACTTCCTAACCGGCAATTCATACTCTAGCACATGGCTCATATCGTCACGCTCACACTGAACCCCACCGTCGACAAAAGCACTATTGTTGATCAGATAGTGCCCGACCACAAGCTGCGGTGCGCGGCGCCCAAATTCGAGCCCGGCGGGGGCGGCATCAACGTATCGAGGGCGCTGAAGCGGCTCGGGCAGGATTCGCTGGCAATTTTTCCGGCGAGTGGGCCGGCCGGTACCCTCCTGCAACACCTGCTCACGCAGGAAGCAATTGAGCAGCACCCCATTACGACCATCAACTGGACCCGCGAAAATTTTATCGTGGTCGATGCTTCCACCAACCAGCAATACCGCTTCGGGATGCCCGGCCGCGAAATTGCCAGCGACGAGCAGAATCTGATTCTGGAAACCCTGCAAACGCTGCATCCCATTCCCGATTTTCTGGTGGTAAGTGGTAGCCTGCCCCCCGGCCTTGAGCCCGAGTTTCTGGTGAAAATTGTGCAGATGGCCCACGCCAACGGCACCAAGGTGGTGGTTGATACGTCGGGGCCGGCACTGGAGCGGCTGGTGCAGGAGGGCGTCTACCTCATCAAGCCGAACATTGGCGAGCTGAGCCGGATGACTGGTGTAGAAGAGTTGGATAGCGAAGCGGTGGGTGCCGCGGCTCAGGCCCTGATCAGGGCCGGCAAGTGCGAAATTATTGTGGTATCAATGGGGCCGCAGGGAGCTTGCCTCATCACTGAAAACACCGTGGACCATGTGCCCGCTCCCACCGTGAAGCGGCGCAGCACCGTCGGGGCCGGCGACAGTATGGTGGCCGGCATGCTTTACGGACTGGCCACCGGCAGATCGACGCGGGAAGTGGTACGCATGGGTGTGGCCTGCGGCACGGCCGCCACCATGAACCCCGGCACCGAGCTCTTCAAGCGAACCGACGCCGAAAAGCTCTACCGCTGGCTGCTCGATATTATGCCCAAAGATGCGACAGTAGGCTAAGCAGCAACCAGGATGCGGCTCTGCGGAAGCCACCTCGTAGCGCGCAGCCCCTGCTGGAACCTCATGCAACTACAGCCAGCCTATTTGGACGGCGGTGCACTTTAGCTTCTGAATCAGCAGCTGTTTGTGGTGACTGGTTGGGTTTTCAGCGCAGACCGGGCTATTTTACGAGGCCTATACGCTAAAAATCCACATTGGAAGCAGCTTTGCGGCTGTAAAGCAGACTTTAGCGTATACCCGCTTCCAACTTCTACTGCGTGACCGAACAAGACGTAACCCGCCTCCTGGCCAAGCTGCCACCACTACGCGAAGAAATTGCCAAAGTAATTGTGGGGCAACATGAAGTACTGGATGAGGTGCTGGTAGCCCTGCTGGCCGGCGGCCACGCGCTACTCGAAGGCGTGCCGGGCCTGGCCAAAACCCTGCTCGTCCGCACCCTAGCCTCCGCCACCGACCTGCCGTTCCGCCGCATCCAGTTCACCCCCGACCTGATGCCAACCGACATCCTCGGCACCGAGATTCTGGAGGAAGACCACGGCACCGGGCACCGCTCGTTCAAGTTCAACGAGGGGCCGATTTTCGCCAGCCTGGTGCTGGCCGACGAAATCAACCGGACGCCGCCTAAAACCCAGGCGGCCTTGCTGGAAGCCATGCAGGAAGGCCACGTCACGTACGCCGGTCAGGAACATGCGCTACCCAAGCCGTTTTTTCTGCTGGCCACCCAAAACCCCATTGAGCAGAGCGGCACCTACCCGCTGCCCGAAGCCCAGCTCGACCGGTTTCTGCTTTATATCCGCATTGGCTACCCTACCGAGCAGGAAGAACTGGCGGTGCTGAGCGGCACCACTGGCACGGCCCCCCCCGAAGTACGCCCGGTGCTCAGCGGCGCCGACGTGCGCGAATTGCAGCAGCTGGTGCGGCAGGTGAGCTTGAGCCCGGAGCTGCTGGGCTTCGTCAACCGGCTGGTGCGCGCCACCCGGCCGGCCACATCAGAGGTGAAGTTTATCAAAGACTACGGCCGCTGGGGTGCTGGTCCGCGCGCCGGGCAGGCCCTGATCTTGTGCGCCAAAGCCCGCGCCCTGCTGCAAGGCCGCTTCGCTGCCACCCTGGACGATATTCGGGCCCTGGCCCCGGCCGTTCTGCGCCACCGCGTGCTACTCAACTTCAACGCCGAAGCCGAGAATCTTACCGCCGACGATGCCGTGCGGGAGCTGCTGAAGGCAATACGCTTTGCCTAGCCAAGGAGGCATTGGGAATGAGGAATTAGTACTGTCTCCTCACTCCCAATGCCTCATTCTTCATTCTTCATTCAAAAAATGCTTTCCCCTGAACTCCTGTATGCGTTGCGCAACCTGCCGCTGGCAGCCAAACAGGCGGCCGAAGGCTTCCTGCACGGCCAGCACCAGAGCCGGCGACACGGGGTGGGCATGGAGTTCAGCCAGTACCGACCGTACCAGCCTGGCGACGACCTGCGCCGGCTCGACTGGCGCCTGGCGGCCCGCTCGGATAGGTACTACCTGCGCGAGTCAGAAGTAGATACCAGCCTGACCGTGCACCTGTTGCTGGATGCCAGCGCCAGCATGAACCACCGCGACGACAACGGCCTTAGCAAACTCGATTACGCCCGGTTGCTGCTGGCGGCGCTGGCCTACCTCGCCACTCAGCAGGGCGACGCTGTAGGGCTCACCCTTCTACACCCGACGGGCCTGCGCCACCTACCGCCCCGCGCCGATGCCCGCCAGTTGCCCCGGCTTTATCACGCATTGGAAACCACCGAGGCCACCGGCGCTTTCCCGGATGCTGGCACACTGGCGCCGCTCACCGCCCGCCGCCAGCGCGCCCTTACCGTGTGCGTGAGCGACTTGTACGAAGAGAACTTCGAGATAGAAAACCTGCTAACGCGCCTGCGCGCCACGTCCGGCGACGTGCTGCTGCTGCACCTGGTAGCCCGCAATGAGTTGGACTTCACGTTTCGCGGAGCAGTTACGTTCGAGGATCTGGAAACCGGCCAGCGTCTCCAGCTCGATGCCGACCAGCAGCGCACCACCTGGCAGCAACAGATACAAGCGTGGCTGACCAGCACAGCCCAGCAGGCCCGCCGCCACGGCTTCGACTACCACCAACTCAGCACCGCCGACCCGCTGGACCACGCCATGCGGGAGTTTCTGCGCCGAAGGGCGTTGTCCTCCTGAGCCACCCGTGCTTAAGTTGACCTATCACACTTCCAATGAACGTCACGCCTAGTCTGGCGTCTGCCATCATCTTCCGCCTTGTATTCCTTCGCCTCCTTCCTGCTTGAAAACTCTATGGCGGGCCTGCTGGCTCTGCTGGGGTTGGTGGTGCCGGTGGCTATTCACCTCTGGAACCGGCGGCCGGGCCGCACGGTGCAAGTAGGCAGTGTGCGCTGGCTGGCCCCTACAGCCAATCGACGGCTCCGCAACCTGCAGCTCGAACAGGTTTGGCTGCTGCTTTTGCGTCTGGCCGTGTTGCTGTTGCTGGCCCTGGCGGTAGCAGAACCGTTCTGGCAGCGTTACCAAGCGGACCAACAGCCGCGTGGCCTAGTGCTACTGGCGCCCGAAGCGTTGCGGCCCGAGGTGCTGCCTGCCCTGCGGCCGGCGGTAGACTCGTTGCGTAGCCAAGGCTATGCGCTACGGCTTTTTGCGCCGGGGTTCCGGGCAGTGTCAGGCCAGGCTTGGAGCAGTCCTGATTCGTTAGCGCAGCTGGCGGCTCCGCGTCTTGCCGGACCACCTTCCGCCGGTATTTCGGCCAGCCAGCCGATGGTACCGGACGACTATTGGGTGCGGGCCCGGCAGGCCGCCGATTCGTTTCCGGGCCAGCCGTTGCGCGTGGTAGCGGCAACAGCATACCGGCACTTTTCCGGCCCGCGCCCGGCGCTGCCGGCCCGGCTCACTTGGCAGCCGGTGCCGCTACCCGATTCTGCGGTTTGGGTGGTCGGCGCGGCTTTATTTGGTGCGGATACCTTGCAGTTGCTGACTGGCCGCAGCCGCGAGGAAGCCACCACTTTCCGGGTGATAAAGCGTTTGGTGCCCCGCACCGCCGGCCCACTGTCCGTAGCCGGATTACCGCAACTGCAATACCAACCAAGCCAAGCTGGTAAGCCCGCCACCGTGCAGCAAACCGGTCAACCCGCCGTACCGGTACTCACAAACCCGTTGCGCGTGCTGCTATACACTGATGCCTCGCACGCCGAATCAGGGCGCTACGTGCGGGCAGCACTTCAGGCGGCAGCCATCGGGTTAGCTCAACCTCTGGAACTCCGTAGTGCCTCACCAGAATCGTCTTTCACTGCTACCCCGCCTGACTGGCTGTTTTGGCTAAGTGACAAGCCAGCGCCCGCCAGTTGGCAGGTTCAGGTGAAACGCGGGGCCCGGCTCTGGCAAGAAGCCCCAAGCGGCGTTGCCGTGGAAGCGGAGCTAAACCTTACGGGCCTGGCCACTGCTTCTCCCGTTTCCCTTAACCGCCTCGACACCACAAGCACGCCGACTGCCAGCACCTCTGTTGTGTGGCAAGATGGCACGGGCCGCCCCGTCCTGACCCAACGAGCCAGCGGCATAGGTCGGCTTTATCAGTTACACACCCGCCTGCAATCCACCTGGAGCAGCTTGCCCGAAAGCCCGGCGCTGCCGGAGTTGTTCTTGCAGGTGCTGCGCCCGGTTGCGCCGGCCACATACGCCCACCACGATTTGCGCCAGCTAGATGCCAGCCAGCTTACCGGGCCACCAGCGGCAGACAGCATCAGCATCCAAAGCTCCGCTACAGCCTCCGTGAAAAGTACCTTGTCACGAAGCAACAGCCAAGAGCATCACACCACCGATTTGCGGCCGTGGGCGGTATTGGCGGCGTTGGTTTTATTTGGGCTGGAACGCTGGCTGGCTGGCCGGCGGGCTTCGGTTTCTTCCTCTACTTCTACGCTATGAGTGTTGTAGCTACTTCCGTTGCGCGTGGCCAGGAACTGCTGCGCGCCATCAGCCGGCGCGAGACTAACCGGCGCACCGTGGCGCTGCTGTTGCCGTTAGCCGCGGCGGTGCTGGCGCTGACCGCCTGGGCACGGCACTGGTCGGCGGGGCCTTTGGTTTTCGGCAGCGGGTTGGTGGTGCTCCTGCTGGGGGCAGGCTTCTGGCTGTACCGGCTGCGCCAACCCCGGCTGACCGCGCTAACCCAACGCCTCGACCGGCACTATCCAGAGCTGGAAGACAGCACTGGTCTGTTGCTGCACCACGAAAATCAACCGCCGCTGAACCTCTTGGAGCAGTTGCAACAACAGCGCATTTTCACTCGGCTTACTGCTCTGCAAGACAACACTCCTTATCTGCTGCCGTTTTCCTGGCGGCCGGCACTGCTGACTACGACCGCCCTGCTGCTGTTGCTAGCCGTTGGGATTTGGTGGCGGCCAGCTTCTCAGGTTGAGAGGAAAGCCGCCCTACCAGTGCATTTCCCCGAAGCTACTGCCCCTGTCAAGCCCGGCACTCTGGCACCGCCCAAACTGCTGAACACGCGCCTGCTGGTGCTGCCGCCGGCGTACACCCGGCGCGCCCGCTTCACGCCCGCCAGCCTTTCGTTTAGCTGCCCGGCGGGCTCACGGGTCCGCTGGACAGTGCAGGTAAGCCGGCCCCATAAAGTGGCTCCGGTGCTGGAAGTAGGCGGAAAGCGGCTACCGTTTCGGGCCGTACCGGGCCAGCCCATTCAGTTTGTGGTTGAAGCCATAGTTACCGCCTCGGCGCTGTACCGGCTGCGTTT
>Ga0210040_10006910_pt1 | contig 13931 bp, 13 predicted proteins | sample CryGeyCG12114_NA_FD_185462 | JGI IMG/M metagenome (GOLD analysis project Ga0210040, IMG submission 185462) | Groundwater microbial communities from aquifer - Crystal Geyser CG19_WC_8/21/14_NA (SPAdes) (version 2) | ecosystem: Environmental > Aquatic > Deep subsurface > Groundwater | place: USA... | reverse complement strand
GGCATCGTATCCGGGCCCTGCGTCACGCTGGTGTCGTGAGCGGACGGGGCCTGGTCTTCGGCGGTGCGGCGGAGGAGTACGAGGAGCACCGGCTCGGCTACCCGGACGCGGTGGTCGACCTGACCCGGGCGTACGCCCGCCCGCCGGTCGTCACCGCGCTCGAGGTCGGCGCGGGCACGGGCAAGGCGACCCGCCTGTTCGCGGCGCGGGGCCTTCAGGTGACGGCGTGCGAGCCGGACGCCGCCATGGCCGCGGTGCTGCGCCGCACGACGGCGGTGCTGCCGGTGGAGGTGGTGCTGTCCACGTTCGAGGCGTTCGAGGGGTCCGGGGGCACGGGTCGCGCGTACGACCTGCTGCTCTCCGCGTCCGCGTGGCACTGGACCGACCCGGCGACACGCTGGGACCGGACCGCCGCCGTGCTGCGAGCCGGCGGGACCGTGGCGCTGCTCGGGAGCGGACGCGCCGGGTCACGGCTGCTCGACCCCGTGCTGCGCGAGGCCGTGGCCTCGGTGCGGCGCACGGTGATCGCCGACGAGACCCGCGCCACCGACGCCCGGGGTGCGTCCGGGACGTGGTGGCCCGGCTCAGAGCTGGAGGCCGACGCGCGCTTCACCGACGTCGAGGAGCACGACGTGACCCGGGTCGTACGACGCACGCGGGCGAGGCACCTCGGGGTCCTGGGGACGCTGTCGGCCTTCCTGCTGCTCACCGAGGCCGACCGGAGGTCGCTGCTCGCCCGCATCGGCGAGGTGCTGCCCGAGGAGGTCGAGGTGGACGCGATGGTGCGGCTGCACCTAGGGTGTGTCTCCCAATTCCACCGGGCGCAACCACGGCCCCGCATCCCGACCGGCCGCGTTGGAGTCGCTCAGCGCAGCCCGCTGCGCTTTCGCTCCTCCGCCTTGCCGGACCGGGCGCGGATGCCGCGCCTGCGCCTGCTGGAGATTGGGAGACACGCCCTAGCCCGCCGGGTCTGACCGAGCCGCTCGGGCCAGGCGTCAGGCGGGGACGGCAGCGAGGTCGATCTGAGCCGCGGACTCGGTCACGACGTTGAACTCGCGCTTGGTGGCCTGCCAGAGGTCCTCGGTCGCGCCGGGGCGCCAGTAGCCGGACATCGAGATGGCGGACCTCGTGGTCCCCCGCTCGGCGCAGAGGTAGCGGCGCAGGTCGCGGACCATGTACGCGTTCCCGTGCACGAAGATGCTGAGGCAGCCCTGCGGCAGGTGCGCGGCGCGGACCGCCTCGGCGAGCGCCTCGCCGTGCGGACGGTCGCCGCGGACGACCCAGGTGAGGCGGAGCCCGTCGGGACCGTGGACGGGCTGGCGGCAGTCGTCCTCCTCGATCTCGAGGAAGACGTGCGCCTCGGCGCGACGGTCGAGCCGCTCGAGGCTGGCCGCGATGGCCGGCAGGGCGGCCTCGTCGCCGATCAGCAGGTGGGCGTCCGCCGCGGCGTCCGGGGCGAACGCGCCGCCGGGACCGTAGAAGCCGACCTCGGCGCCGGGCTGGACCCGACGTGCCCAGGGTCCGGCGATGCCCTCGTCGCCGTGCACCACGAAGTCGACGGCCATGGTGTTCGTGAGCACGTCGTAGCTGCGGACGGTGTAGGTCCGCGTCACGGGCCAGTGCTCAGGTGCGCGCTCGGCCTTGACCTGCTCGGGGTCGAACGGCCAGGCGTACGAGGCGCCGGCCGGCGGGAAGAGCATCTTGATGTAGTGGTCGGTGTAGGGCAGGTCCCGCATCACCAGGAGGTCCGGGCCGGTGAAGCCGATCCGCACCATCGAGGGACTGAGCCACTCGGACGAGACGACGGTCGCGCGACGGACGACCCGCTTGCGCTGCACTCGTTCCACGTCGTCCCTCGCTCTCCTCGGCCCCGTTGTGTTTGTAAGGCTAACCTAACCGTCCCCTCGAAGCAGCATGACCTGGAGCACACGCGGGAGGCAGGGATGAGACGACACCGACTGAGCGCGCCGCCGTCCCCGATCAGGTCTTCGGAGCCGGGACACTGTCCGGGTGGCTGAACCTGATGGCGTCGACCGCCTGCTGATCGAGGAGGCCGCCGCGTACGCCGGCCGACGGACCGTCGTCGTCGACGACGTGACCGGGGCGCTGGTCGCCGGCCTGCGAGACGTGCAGGGCTTCTGCTGCGACTCGCTCGTCGACGAGCGGACGGTCGTCGAGGCCGTTCCGACGGCAGCGGTGGGCGCGTGGCTCGACCCCGCGCTCCTCGACGGCGCGCAGCTGGTGGTCGCGCGGCTGCCCAAGAGTCTCGCGGCGCTCGACGAGCTCGCGGCCGCGGTGGCGGCGTACGCGGCGCCCGACGTGGTGCTGCTGGCGGGCGGGCTCGTACGCCACCTCAGCCGGGGCATGAACGACGTGCTCGGCGGGCACTTCGGGCAGGTGCACGCGACGCTCGGGCGCCACAAGGCGCGCGCGCTCGTCGCGGAGGGCCCGACGACCGGCCCGGAGGCGCTCGCCGCGTGGCCGCAGCAGGAGCGTCACGAGGCCGAGGACCTGACGGTCTGCGCCCACGGCGGGGTGTTCGCCGGGACCGGCATCGACGTGGGGACGCGGGTGCTCCTCGACGTGCTCCACCTCCTGCCGGAGGACGCGGTGGACGTGGTCGACCTCGGCTCCGGGAACGGGGTCCTGGCCGTCGGGGCCGCGCGCGTGCTGCCCCAGGCGTACGTCCTCGGCACCGACGTCTCGGCCGCAGCGGTGGCGTCGACCTTGGCGACCGCCGAGGCGAACGGGCTCGCGAACGCGGTGGACGCGGTCCGGACGGACGGCCTGGAGGGGGTGGCGCCGCGTTCGCTGGACCTCGTCGTGTGCAACCCGCCCTTCCACCGCGGCACGGCGCTGGACCGCAGCACGTCGCCGCACCTGTTCGCCGAGGTGGGCGCCGCCCTGCGGCCCGGCGGCGAGCTGTGGACGGTGTGGAACTCGCACCTGCCCTACCTCCCGATGCTGCGCGCCCGCGTCGGCTCGACCTCGGTGGTCAGCCAGACGCCCCGGTTCACCGTCACCCGTTCGCGTCGCCCGGGCTGATCCCTGGAACGGGGGCTCTCGATGGAGCCGCGACCCGCTCCTGAGCGTGGCCCCGGAGCCGGGAGCCCATCGAGGGACCCCCGATCAGGGCGCGACGAGCGGCGGGTGCAGGTCCTTGACGCTGAGCTGCTGGCGCCGGGCGACGGTGAGCACCGTGAGGGTCAGGGCCACCACCGCCATGGCCGCGAGGATCCCGACGTCGCGGGCCAGGTGGGCGGCGAGGCCGCCGGAGATGACCACCCGGAACGCGTCGATCAGATAGCTCATCGGCAGGAACGGGTGGATGGCCGCGAAGAACCCCGGCAGGATCACCGCGGGATAGGTGCCGCCCGCCGCGGACAACTGCAGGATCAGAAGCACGAGCAGCAGGCTCGAGCCGACGGTGCCGAGCGCCGTGCGCAGCAGGTGCGCGAACGACGAGAACGCCACCGCGCCCAGCGTGACCACCCCGAGGGCGAGCACCGGGTGCACCGGGTCCAGGCCGAGGGTCAGCCACACCACCCCGAGCATCAGCCAGCCCGCCGCCACCGCGATGGTCCCGACCGGGGCCCAGCCGGCCAGGCCGCGGCGCAGGGCGCTCGCCCGCCCGACCAGCGCGCGGCCGGAGATGGGCCGGACGACGAGGAACACGGAGATGCCGAACACCCACAGGGCGATGGAGAGGAACAGCGGCGCGAGGCCACGGCCGTAGTAGGTCGCCGGGTTGTCGACGGTCATCGAGACGTCGGCCGGGGAGGACAGCACCTGCACGGCCCGGTCCTGCTCGTCCGCGGTCGGCGACGGGATGCGGTCGGTCCCCTTCTTCAGCTGCGTGGCCAGGGTCTTCGACCCGGAGTCGAGCTTGCCCAGCCCCGAGTGCAGGTCGTCCGCGCCGCCGGAGAGCGTGTGCAGGCCGGAGGCCAGCGTCTGCGAGCCGACGCTGAGCTGGTCGGCCCCGGTGGCCGCCGTGCCGATCCCGGTGTCGAGCCGGCGGGCGCCGGACTCCGCGGTCCCGAGGCCCTGGTTCAGCGTCCTGGCACCGGAGGCGACGTCGTGGGCGCCGTCGTTCAGCCGGTCGAGGTCCCGGCTGGCCTTCTTCGCCTGGGCGGAGAGGTCGCCGGCGGACTGCACCAGCCGGTTGGCCTTGTGCACCCGGGCGGCGCCGTCCTTGACGTCGCCCGCGATCTCCTCGGACCTTCCCGACGCCTCCTTCACCCGCTGCTTCGCACGCTGGAACGCCGGGTCGTCGGCGAGCGCAGGGTTCGCCTTCTCGAGCGCGTCGAGCGAGTCGTCGATCGTCGCGAGGTCGCTGGAGATCGAGCCGGTGCTGCCGGCCGCGGTCTGCGCGAGGTCGTCGAGCGTGCTTGCGACCTCCTTGGTCTGCTTCTCGATCGCCGGGAGGTCGCGCGCGGCGACCTTCAGCACGGGCTGCGCCTTGTCGTTGAGCTGCTGCGTCCCGTCGGCCACCGAGTCTGCGCCGTCGACCAGCTGGCCCGCACCGGTGTGCAGGCGGTCGATCCCCGTCACGAGGTCGTCCGAACCCTGCTGCGCGGTGCCCAGCCCGGTCGCGAGCTGACGCGCACCGTCGTGCAGGTCGTCGGCGCCGCTCGCGGCCGAGGCTGCCCCGTCGGCCAGCTTCGCCGAACCCGTGTCGGCCGAGGCGATGCCGTCGTGCAGCCGGTTCGCCCCGTCGGTCGCGTCGGCCAGGCCGCTGCGGATCTTCGCCAGGTTGGCGAACACGGCGTCGAAGTAGCTGGACGTCGCCGACTCGTCGACCGAGCGCGCGATCGCGTTCTGCGCGTTGTTGGTGATGCTGCCGATCACGAACCCGTTCGCGTCGTTGCGGCGCAGCATGATGCCGGCGCGCTGCGGGTCGTCGCCCTGCCCGCTGACGAGGTTGGTGGAGAAGTTCGCCGGCACCGTGATGGCGAGGTAGTAGTCGCCCTCGCGCAGCCCCCGGTCGGCCTCGGCCGCGTCGACGTCGACGTAGTCGAAGTTGTGCTGGGTGTGCAGGCTCCGGACGAAGTCGTCGCCGGCGTGCACCGCGTTCTTGCCGTAGGTCGTGCCCGTGTCCTGGTTGACCACGGCGACCGGCAGGTGCTTGAGCCGCCCGTACGGGTCCCAGTTGGCGGCCAGGTAGATCGAGCCGTAGAGCAGCGGCACCAGCATCACGAAGACGAGCGCGAGCTTGGGCAGGCGGCCCTTGAAGCGGTGCAGCTCGAAGCGCCCCAGCAGAGGCAGGCGGGAGAGCGAGGACAGCGGGGACATCAGGATTCCTGGGGTGCGGCGAGGGTGACGAGCACGGCGTCGGAGGGGACCGACGAGGGCTCGGTGGTGCTGGCGAGGACGGCGGGGCCCGAAGCGGCAAGGCGGACGAGGGCGTCGGCGAGACGGCGCTGGTCGTCGAGGTCGAGGTCGGCGTCGAGGTCGTCGAGGACGACCAGGTCGGCCGGACGGACGAGGGCGAGCGCGACGGCGAGGATGCTGCGCTCGTACGTGGTCAGCCGCTCGGCGAGGGTGGCGCGGTCGAGGCGCACGCCCAGCAGGTCCTCGGCCGCGGCGAAGGCCCGCTCCGCGGCGGCCGGACGGATGCCGTCGAGGAGCGCGTGCTCGACGACCGACTCGGCCACCGTGAGCCGGGCCTCCGGCATCACGAACGTGGAGATCCGGGCTACGGACGCGCCCCGGCGTACGGCACGGAGGTCGCGGCCCGAGCGCACCGGACGCCCGTGCCACAGCACCGAGCCGGTGCAGCCGCGCATCCGGCCGCAGAGCGCGAGCAGCAGGCTGGACCGGCCGCGGCCCCCGGGTGCGACGAGGACGGTCAGCCGACCGGGCTGGACCGCGAGCGAGACGTCGGTGAACACCGGGCCCTCGAGCCCGACCAGGCTGAGGTGCTGCGCCTCCACCACCGGGGCGGGCGTCGGCTGCTCGGTGGGCGTGGGCGTGGGCTGCTCGGCGGCTGCGGCGCTCACGCGAGGATCCCCTCGAGGACGTGGGTGAACAGGCTCTCGACCAGGGCCTTCGGCATCGCCCCGGGCGCGGCGGAACGTTCGACCGACAGGCTGTGCACGCAGAGGTGGAGCAGGGTGGCCGCGACCTCGAGGTCGAGGTCGGTCCGCAGCGGAACCTGCTCCCCGGCGCGGCGGAGCGCGTCCACGAGCTGCTCGCGCTGGGTGACGCGGAGCTCGGCGTAGAGGGCGACCAGGGCGGGCTCGTGCGCCACGACCGTACGGAACTCGCCCAGCAGGGTCGGCCAGCGCTCGCCCAGCAGCACGTTCTCGGCCAGCGCGTGCGCCATGGCCCGCGCCGGCCCTTCGACGGGCTTCGGATCCGTGCCGTCGCCCGGCGAGGCGGCCGCGGCGAGGGCGTCGGAGAACGCCCCGACGACCGCGCCGGCGAAGTACTCCTGCATCGCGGCCGCGAAGAGCTCCGGCTTGCCGCCGAAGTTGGAGTAGACGGCGCCCTTGGTGAAGCCGGCGCGGGCCGCGACCTGCGCCACCGACGTCCCGACGTAGCCGCGCTCGGCGAACTCCTCGCCGGCCGCGGCGACGATCTGCTCGCGTACGTCCGACCGCAGCGGTCGGACCCTGGTGGTGGTCATGGCAGCCCCTCTCGATACCTAGAGTATCGAGAGGTCGCTACTTTCCGTACCCCCGGTATCGAGTGATCCGCGGCACTCGTCCCGTCGGCCTGCTGCGGGGCTCAGGGGGTGAAGAGAGACGCGTACGCGTTGAGCGCCGGCTGGCCGCCGAGGTGCGCGTAGAGCACCGTCGAGTCCGGCCCGATGTCGCCGCTGGTGACGAGGTCCACCAGCCCGGCCATCGACTTCCCCTCGTACACGGGGTCGATGATCATCGCCTCCAGCCGGCCGCTGAGCCTGATCGCCTCGATCGTCGAGTCGACCGGGACGCCGTACTCGTCGCCGGCCCAGCCCTCGAGGACGGTGATCTCGTCGTCGCGCAGGACGCGCTCCAGCCCGATCAGGTCGGCGGTGTGCCGCGCGATCCGGCCGACCTGGTCGCGCGTCTGCTGCAGCTTGGCCGAGGCGTCGATCCCGATCACCCGACGCGGACGACCGCCCGCGTCCTCGAGCGCGGCGAAGCCGGCGATCATGCCGGCGTGCGTCGAGCCGGTCACCGTGCAGACGACGATCGTGTCGAAGAAGACGTCGAGCTGGCGTTCCTGCTCGGCGACCTCGTAGGCCCAACCGGCGAAGCCGAGGCCGCCCAGCGGGTGCTCCGAGGCACCGGCGGGGATCCCGTACGGGGTGCCGCCGGCCTCCTCGACCTCACGCAACGCGTCGGTCCAGGACGCCCGGATGCCGATGTCGAAGCCGGCCGGGTCGAGGCGGGAGTCGGCACCCATGACGCGGGAGAGCAGCAGGTTGCCGACGTCGGTGTAGCCGGGCTCGTCCCAGTTGACCCAGTGCTCCTGCACGAGGCGGCACCTGAGCCCCAGGTGCGCGGCGACCGCGGCGACCTGGCGGGTGTGGTTGGACTGGTAGCCGCCGATCGAGACCAGCGTGTCCGCCCCCGAGGCGAGGACGTCGGGGACGATGTACTCGAGCTTTCGGGTCTTGTTCCCCCCGTACGCGAGCCCGCTGCTGACGTCCTCGCGCTTGGCCCACACCTGCGCGCCGCCGAGGTGGGAGGTCAGGCGGCGCAGCGGGTGGACCGGGCTCGGCCCGAAGGTCAGCGGGTAGCGCGGGAAGTCGGCGATGCTCATGCCCGAACTCTGCCAGCCCCCTGATTTCCGACCACTCGATGCGCTGGTGCTGGTCCCGCTGAGCGTGCGGACCTGCTCCCGCCGTCATCGAGCGGTCGGAATTCAGCAGCCGCGACTCAGAGGTCGAGCTTCTTGACCTCGGCGCCGTCGTACGCCTCGCCGGTGGCCTTCGCCTTGACGAAGCTGAAGACCGAGGCGACGCGGCCGCCGGGGGTGTCCCAGTACTCGGCGGAGTTGCTGTCGACGTAGATCAGGGCGACGCTGGCGTCCTCGGGGCCCTGGGGCAGCCACGCCTCGGCGCCGGCGTTCCAGAGCTGCTTCTTCTTCGCGACGTCGTCGACGATCGTGGCGGTGCCGGCGATCGACACCCACACGCTGGCGGAGCTGAGCGCCACGCCGACGTGCGGGTTCGCGGCGATGTTGCGGACGACGTTCGAGTCACGCTCGGTGAAGAAGTACAGCGAGCCGTCCGCCTGCACCTCCTGCTGCGCCATCGGACGGGCGGCGAAGGCGCCGTCCTCCTCGACGGTGGTGAGCATGGCGATCTTGATGTCCTTGGTCAGGTCGACCAGGTGGGCGATCTCGGCCGGGGTGGCCATGGTGGCGTCCTCTCGTTGGTGGGTTCTCGCCTCCGACCGTACCCAGGGGCCCGTGGCCGCCGAGGCGCGGAGGTGCGCGGCACTAGCCTCCCGGGCATGCGACTCCTGGTCCTCGGCGGCGGCGGGTTCCTGGGCTACCACGTGGTCACGCAGGCGCTGGCCGCCGGCCACGAGGTCACCGTCTTCAGCCGCTCCGGCCACGCGCCGGTCGACGGGGTGGACGTGGTGCAGGGCGACCGGCAGGGTGACCTCTCGGGGCTGCGCGGGCGCGAGTGGGACGCGGTCTTCGACACCTTCAACGACCCCGCGGACGGGGCGCCGGCGATCGCGGCGACGGCAGCGCTGCTCGCCGGGTCGGTCGGGACGTACGGCTACGTCTCCGGCATGAGCGTGTACGCGCCGACCGGGCCCGAGGTGCCCGACGAGACCGCGCCGGTCCGGACGGCGGGCCACGAGACCGACCGCCTCCAGGAACGTTCCCTGGCCAAGCTCGCCGGCGAGGCCGCCGTGCGCGAGCACTTCGGCGACCGGTCGCTCTTCCCCCGCGTCGGGATCATGGTCGGCCCGCGCTCCACGCGCTACACCTACTGGCCCGTACGCCTCGCCGGCGCGCTCGACGGGACGCTCGCCCGCACGGTCCTCCTGCCGGGCGACCTGGACCGACCGGTGCAGTACTCCGACGCCCGCGACATCGCCTCCTGGTCGGTCCGGATGCTCGCCGGCGGCCGTGGCGGCACGTACAACGCCGTCGGGCCGGGCCGGCCGGACACGCTGCGCGAGGTCCTGGACGGCTGCGTCGTCGCAGCTGGTGGGACGTGGCTGGCCGACCTCGACACGGTGGTCGCGCCCGAGGGCCTGATGCGCCGCCGGCTGCTCGGCGTCGACGAGGAGGAACGTCCCCTCTGGTTCCCCGAGGACCAGATCCCGCAGCTGGCGATCGACTCGTCGAAGGCCCTCGCCGCCGGGCTGGTCTTCTCCTCGCCGCTCGACCTGGCGACCGGCACCCTGGCCTGGGCCCGCGAGGCCGGCGAGCCCGCGCTCACGGACGGGCTGTTCGCCGAGCTCGAGCCTCAGCTCGTCGAGCTGGTCCGCGGACGCACCTGAACGTCCGTCACCGGTCCCGGACGACGAACAGCCGGTAGATCCTGGCGTCCAGGGACGTGGGCGACGCCGGCGAGATGTCGGTGGCGACCCGCGCGTCGTAGTAGTCGACGCAGGACGAGACCACGCGGTAGTCCTGGGAGTCGAGGTAGTCGAAGACGGCGGGCCAGCCGACCAGCTCGCCGGAGTCGGGCACACGGCACGCCCAGACCTTGCGGTCGGGGTCGAAGCTGACGATGAGCATCGCGTTGCGGGTCACGCCGCCATTCTCCGGGGTCGGCCGTCCGGCTCGTCTCCCCTGCGGTCCCTGGGCCCGACACCCCACGGGCTCGGGCACAGTGGACCCCGGCCGTCGACGTCCGACGACCGGCCCCGCCCGACCCAGCTCAGGAGCGCTCGTGATCTTCATCGTCGTCAAGTGGCCCGTCCGCCCGGAGTACGCCGACGACTGGCCCGCGATCGTGGCCGACTTCACCGAGGGGACGCGCGGCGAGGTCGGCAACCTCTTCTTCGACTGGTCGCGCAGCCTCGACGACCCGAACGAGTGGGTGCTCGTCGAGGGCTTCCGCGACGCCGAAGCCGGCTCGAACCACGTCGGCTCCGACCACTTCAAGGCCGCGATCGCGCTCCTGCCCGACTACGTCAGCGCGACGCCCAAGATCATCAGCGAGACGATCGCGGCGACCGGCTGGAACGAGATGGGCGAGGTCCGGCCCCGCTTCCAGGCCTAGGAGTCAGCGCAGGGGGGGTCAGCGCAGAAGGTCAGCGCAGGCGGTCAGCGCAGGCGGTTCGACGGGATCGGATGGGCCACGACGCGCCGGCGGAACCGTCGCCGCCGCCCGATCCCGACGGCCAGCACCGCGCCGGCCGCGACGAACGGGGTGAGGACGAACACCGCGTCGAACCACCGGCCCGGCCCGGCAACCCGGTCCCGGGTGGAGTCGACCGGGTCGACGTAGACGGCCACGGCTGTCGGTTGCGCGGGCGCCTCCCGCGGATCGTTCAGCGTGCGCTCCTGGCCGTCGACGGTGTAGAAGATGATCCCGCCGTCGTTGGTCGCGGGCACCCGCTCGCCGGTCCAGTAGATCCTCGACGGCGACTGGAGCTCGACCAGCAGGCACAGCACGCCGAGGACGAGCAGGACCGTCGCCGCGACCCGGTACGGCTTCAGGAGCTCGTCCCGCGTGCGCCCGCCCGTGCGTGACCTCATCACCTTCGACCTCATCACGCTTCTATCGTCACACCCTCACCACGGCCCCGTCCTGGGCAGCATGGCCGCGACGTACGCGTCCGCCGCCGACCCGGCGCCAGCCCCGTGAGGGATCGATGACCCAGGACGGGCTGTGCACGGTGGCGATCGAAGATCGTGTCGTCGGCGTGGGCCCGGAGAGCCTCAGCCTCGTCCGGGTCTGAGACGCGGCGGGCGACGCGGGGGCCGTGCTGGAGCGGACGACGGGAATCGAACCCGCACTATCAGCTTGGGAAGCTGAAGTTCTGCCATTGAACTACGTCCGCAGCGCCGTCCGAGGATCGTTGGACCGGCAGCCCAGGAGTCTACCGGAACCCGGCCGCCGCGCCACCCGCCTCCGCGCGGGTCGCCCCGGACCCGACCCTGAGGCTCGCTCAGAGTCCTCGCCAGCGCGTACGCCCGGTCCTAGCGTGGGCCTGTGAGCACCTGGACCCCGACGGGCGTCTCGACCGTCGCACCCGGCCGCACGCAGGACCACGACGCGTCTGCGCCCACCCCCGGACCCACCCCCGGAACCAGCGACGTCGGCCCGGCCGCCTCCCCGAGCGGCTCGCTCGCGTCTCCGACGCCGACCGCGACCAGGTCGCCGCGCTGCTCGGTGCCGCGTACGCGGAGGAGCGGCTGACCCACGCAGAGCACGACGAGCGGCTCGAGCAGGTGCTCGCCGCCCGCACGTTCGACGACCTCGTCCGGCTGACCACGGACCTGGTGCCGCTCGACGCGGCTCCGGCCACCGTCTCCGCGGCGACCCCGCAGCTCGTGGTCGGCCACGGCGGCACCGCCGAGACCGACCGGATGGTCGCCGTCTTCGGCAGCGTCGAACGGAAGGGACGCTGGCGCATCCGGGCGCTCAGCCAGGTCACGGCCGTCTTCGGCAGCGTCGAGCTCGACCTGCGCGAGGCGGACTTCGACGCCCCGGTCGTCGAGCTGAACGTGCAGACCTGCTTCGGCGGCGTCGAGGTCAAGGTCCCCGCGGGGATCACCGTGCTCAACGAGACCGTGAACATCTTCGGCGGGACCGAGATCAAGAACGTCGGCGAGCCGGTGCCGGGCGCGCCCACGCTGGTCGTCCGGGGCACCGTCTTCTTCGGCAGCGTCTCGGTCAAGGGTCCGAGACCGCGCTTCTTCGGTCGGGGCACCGCGCGCCCGGGCCTCGCCGCGCTCGATCCCCGACCGCACCGCACGCGCGACCGGGCGGACGGGCGCTGACCGCGGTCCTGCGTACGCTGGCCTGACCATGGACGACCTGTTCGCTCCACCCGCGTACGCGTGGCAGCGGCTCTCGCCCCGCTACATGGCACTGCGCCGGGTGACCACCCTGGTGGTCGCTCCGCTCGTCTTCTCCGTCCCGGCGCTGGTCGTGGGGCTCGCGTTCGGGCTGTGGTGGCTGGCGGCGATCCTGTGGGGGATCGCCGTGGTGATCGTGGCCGTGCGCTGGGTGCTGGTCGGCCGCACGTACCGCTCGTGGGGCTACGTCGAGCGCGACGACGACCTCTACATCACCAGCGGGGTGCTGTTCCGCAGCCTCGTCGCGGTCCCGTACGGACGCATGCAGCTGGTCGAGGTCGCGTCCGGCCCGCTCGAGCGGTCCTTCGGGCTCGCGACCGTCACCCTCAAGACGGCCAGTGCCGAGACCAACGCGTCGATCCCGGGCCTCGACCCGGGGGAGGCGGCCCGGCTGCGCGACCGCCTCACCGAGCTGGGCGAGGCCCAGGCGTCCGGGCTGTGAGCCAGCCGCCCGTCCCGGCCTCTCCCGTCCAGACCACAGACGCGCCGACCAGGGCCGACGCAGCCGACGTCGACGCCCCGGTCGTGCCGGGCGTGCCCGTCGTCAAGCAGACCGAGCGCCCGCACCCGCTGACCCCGTTCATCCGCGGCTGGATCGTCTTCGTCGCGATCGTCCTCGGCTTCGGCCGCCAGATCATCGACAACCTCAGCAACGGCGAGGGGCTGGCCAGCCTCGGGCTGACCTGGATCGTCGTCGGCGTGCTCGGGCTGGCCCTGCTCGCCGGTGGCGCCGGCTACGTGTCCTGGCGCTTCACCCGCTTCCTGATCGACGACGAGGAGCTGCGCATCGAGACCGGGGTGCTGTTCAAGACCTCGCGCAAGATCGCCTTCGAGCGGATCCAGTCCGTCGACGTCATCCAGCCGTTCGCGGCCCGCATCTTCGGCCTCGCCGAGCTGCGCATCGAGGCCGGGGCCGGCGACAGCGGCATCCGGCTGCGCTACCTCACCCGGGCCACGTCGGCCCGGCTGCGCGACTACCTCCTCGCCCGCGCCCACGGCACGGCGACCCGGCTCGCCGACACCGCGGACGGGCCGGCCCGCGACGTGCTGTTCGACTCCGGCGTCGCGGACAAGACGCTCGTGACGGTCCTGCCCGGGGCGCTCGTCGGCAGCTTCCTGCTGTCCACCGAGTTCCTCGTCCCCACGCTCGTCGTGGTGGCCTTCGCGGTCGGCGCGGGGGTGAGCGGCATCGGGTTCGTCGCCCTCGGCGGGATCCTCCCGATGGCTTTCGGGGTCTTCTCGCTGGTCAGCCGGCGGGTGATCGCGATGTTCCACTTCACTCTCGCGGAGTCCTCCCGGGGGCTGCGGGTGACCCGCGGCCTGACGAACCTGAGCAGCCAGTCGGTCCCCGTCGACCGGATCCAGGGCGTGCGGCTGTGCCAGCCGGTCTTGTGGAAGCCGTTCGGGTGGTGGCGGGTCGACGTCGACATCGTCGGCTACGCCGCCCGCGACCGGGAGAACGACGCCGGGGAGGCGACCAGCGTGCTGCTGCCGGTCGCGAGCCAGGCCCAGGTCCGCCTCGCGCTGAGCCGGGTGCTGCCCGGCTTCGCGATCGAGGCGATCGAGCTGCACGGGCCCCCGCGGCGCGCGCGGGTGTTCCGCTGGTTCGACTGGTGGACGCTGCGCTACGGCTGGGACGACCGCGCCATCGTCACCGCGCACGGCTGGGTCGTCCACGAGCGCCACATCGTGCCGCACGCCAAGACGCAGTCCGTCCGCATCGAGCAGGGTCCGCTGCAGCGCCGGCTCCGGCTGGCCGACGTGCACATCGACACCCCGCGTGGACCCGTGCACGCCGTCGCACGGCAGCTGGACCCGGCGGTCGCCCGCGAGCTCGCCCTCGGTCAGCTCGACCGCGCCCGGGCCGCCCGCGAGGCCGCCGAGCTCGAGCTGCTGCACCCGGGCGACCTGCGGCCGGAGTCGGACGAGGAGCGCGCGTCCGG
>Ga0210040_10006909_pt1 | contig 13931 bp, 10 predicted proteins | sample CryGeyCG12114_NA_FD_185462 | JGI IMG/M metagenome (GOLD analysis project Ga0210040, IMG submission 185462) | Groundwater microbial communities from aquifer - Crystal Geyser CG19_WC_8/21/14_NA (SPAdes) (version 2) | ecosystem: Environmental > Aquatic > Deep subsurface > Groundwater | place: USA... | reverse complement strand
GAGCCCGAGAAACTCATGTAAGTCCAATATTACACATTAGATTTCTCTCCTTCCCCACTCTAGTAGTTGCTCTTTCTCTCCCCATTAAATTAGCGAGATTCACAGAGAGAGAGAGAGAGAGAGAGAGAGAGAGAGACAGAGAAAGCAGCAGATAATGATGGTTCCTTGTCGTCACAAACATGATAGGAGAACCTCTATAGTGCACTACAAAAGTGGCAGTATCTATTTTCTGGCTAATATATGATGTCACCAGCAACCCCCATGATCATTATTTTGGCTTCCCATCTGAACATCCATATTAATAACATGGGCTGTAAGTAATATGTACGCGGCCCAAGCGTACACAAGAGTGTCATAATATTGCATCATTTGTGGACAAAGACAAACGTCTGGGCCCCAGTCTAGTAATTTCATTGAGTCCAAATATGTATCCAACTGGGTACTACAACAGTGTACTTGGTTGTGTAAATTATAGAATAAATCTGTATCTCTCGACACGTTTGCCCAGAGCTTATGAAGAATTATTTTCCACGTAAAATCTGTATACTGTAGTTAGTTGGTAGCACTCCGTGTATTCTATAATTTTTTTCACCCAGTTTCCATATAGCCATGTTATATATAGTTCCGTGTGCATGTGACACAACTTCAAAGAAAAAGGTCCTTTCAGATTGAATGACTGGAAAAAAATAGACACAGATATCTTGGGCCCATATAGAAATAGACTGGAGACTAGTCAGTGGGCTGCATTTGCAAGGAAATCATTGGAGAAACGTGTGAATTTCAGTTCCTTTACTAATGATGCAGAGAAGAGAGCAAATTGTGTGAGTTCAATTTCAATGTGAACCAGCCACATGAGCAATTGTATTTTATAGTGACTTTATATATGATTCAGTGAGTGTGACTGCTCAAGTAGTGCTCTAGGTTCCCAGTAGAGTCCCTTTGGGTTCATGTGTTTTCATTTTGGCATGACAATCTCTTCAGATTGTTCACGCATTATGAAAGATCATACAATGTGGTGGTTCCATTCCTGTACTGTGTAGTAGGAAACGTTAATGAAGATATTTGTGTTTAGGGAGTTGCAACAAAACCTGATTCGCTCCCATGCAGCCGGAGTGGGCAATCCTTTGACACCTGAAAAGACTCGAATGCTGCTGGCACTTCGAATCAACGTACTAGCCAAAGGATACAGTGGCATCTCCTTGAAAGTCCTTCAACAGCTTATTGATGCCTTCAATGGTAAGTTTGCTCTTCTCGTATATTTATCTTCACATCTTGATTAGTTAGTTAGCTTGCATGAGACTATTGTCTATCTACTATAGTCCTATTGTATTTTCTATGGTGGTTGAGTTTTTCAAACTTGTTAGTTGAAGAATTGAAAATCATATCTTTGGGAGTAATATTGTGATAAGAAACGGACGGGAAGTAAAGCAGTGAGTCCATGAAAAGGGGTAAAATTTGCTCATTTTTGAACGAGTCTAGAATATAGATAGAAAGTATGTAGTAGTTGGTGTAAGAGATATGACAGCTTTTGTATACAGACTCAATTGTTATTGTCATGATGATGACAATAACAATCATCATCATAGTTATTACTTCCATGTGACAATGGGATGGTCTTGTAGTGTGCGTCTGCAGTACGGTAGTAGTATACAAGGGAGACTACCAAGTTCAAATGAAAGCATGTTTGAGATGCACGCTAAATGCAGGCAGATTTTAGGCTCTTAGAATATACTGTGGGAAAGAAATTGTTTGCAATTTAGAAGCTCATCTGAGTTGACAGAAAATCGATGAGATGAGAAAAGTGCATTGTTTACTTTCTCATAAAAATGGGGAGCAGGGATTTCATTCTGTGCAAATAAAGCCGTGTCGCAAATATTCCGTTTATTCAAAGACTCTAAGTAAATAATTAACCAAGCTCAATTTTTAAGGCGTCATTTCGAGAATGCATTTATTTTCCAAACGATAGTAAAACATAATTTTGAAACTTTTTCAACATTTTTACTTGCTGTGGTTATTTTATGGTATCTCTAGCTAGGAAAGGCTTTAGCCAGACCTTATGACATTGGTCATTTAAATTTGGCGTCAGTAAGATAACTTTAAAAAAGTAGCCTGAAATTTTGCAAACTTGATCCTTGACCTTGGGATATTTGTTGTACCGTGGCCATGGCAACCTTGAATTCAGACCAGTGTTGTTGGCACTCTGCCATTTTTGACACAATATTAGACTGCAAACAAAATTGGTTGCAATCATGATAAACCCCATTAAAAACTGCTCCAAAATCAATCTACCTAAATTTTGAGAACATTCAGATTTTGCGGCTACGACTAGTAGAAAAATTTTCTTTGGAGATTTTCTGAACACATTTGACAGTCATTTGATCTTAACATTGCCGTCTCATGCTACTGCGGTGTTGGAAAAATTGAACATACAAATAGGTATTTTAAATCACACATGCTATAAAAATATCATGCTTTCCATCGATTTTTTTATTCGTTGCACGCCTATCTAGGTTGGTTTTGGAAATTTCGACAACTAAGAACCGAAATATGTCCGGCTACTTTTTTTAAAATATACGAATGTAGGTTTCTTGTTAACAATACAATGTTTCCACCATTTGAAATTCCGGAATATTATTCACGGGCTTTTGAAAAAATGCGCTTGAACCGAATTTTGAATACATTTTCTCCATAGCTACAGCCAAAAGTTCTAGAATAAAATGTTTGGCTGCTTTGCATTCTCCCATTAATATGTGTATGTACTGAAAGTGCTCAATATTGTTCGCGGGGTTTTGCAAAAACGCATTAAAACTGAGTTTCCACTAATTTTTCTCCATAGTCACATACAGCCCTAAATTTAAGAAATATGTGGGTGTTGGTGGAACTTCGACAATAGAAGTTTTATTTCGTCATGTAAAATTAAAAGTAGGGCAAAAAATTGGAATTTCTCAACAAGATTGTGTCTGCCTTTGGTTAGTATTTAATCTACTTCTATGTATATGTGTATTATATTGGATGATGGATCAACATATATAGCTTATTACTGCCTCCTCGTGCTTGATATCCTGCGTGTAAGGTTTTATTGTTCTGGCATTTAGAAATAATAAACATTGAAAAAGAGACTTTCACTAGATACGTTAAGCATATTTCATGCCCCACGGTGGTCCATAATTGGGCAAAATCTGTTTATACGGCCATTTTTATAGAAACCACTGCACATTAACTTGCATAAATTGCTTTAGGTGATTTAAAATTTCTGAATAAATAAAAAAAAATTATTCCAAACCCCTAAAAATTATTCATCAAAATAAATTTTATATCCCTGTGTATAAACGACTCAAAACGTATCAAATACATTTATTCTGATTACACTTATTCACTTTGTGCAGGCTATTCATTAAAGAAAATTCGCATTTTAAAACATCTGTCGTTGTTTTCGATTCCTTCTAAAGTTTTCCAGATTCATAATCATCAGCTTCTCAGTTTGTGCACTCTGTATTCCAATTTCCAGGAAGGTAATGAGAAATCTCTCTCCGTTTTATCTTGCACTCATTTTTAAGCTCATGGGAAATTAAATGCCCAGGAGGGCCGTAGTTTTTGGCATATGCTACTTCAACATAAGGCGCCCACCTGTAAACTATCTATTAAAAGTTGACATCTTACTTACGCTACTTCTGCTTCCCTACTACGCACAAAGTTGACAGCAAATATAAAACTCCCGTGCAAAAATTCTTCTACTTTTATACCATATTATGTATGTACCAACTTGCTAACTTAGGTATACGATCGTGTAATTTGAAATCTTGAGATATTCATACAGGCAGCTACGTTAGTTTCATAGTATTTTCTTGATTGCATGGTTATCACATACTCGTAAAACTATATAAACTTATTTCCTTGTAATTAAATCATAAATGAATTTCGGTCTCACGCTGCACAATCGACAAAAACGTGGGTTCTCTTGGACTCCACTGGATTGTCACTCCGTTGTATGTTTGGAACCATTTATTTTTGTGATATGTTGCGGAAGTAACGAACTATCAGATGACGACATATGGAATTCATACATAGTTTTAAAAGCATTTGTGTCCATGTCAGCACTTTTTGAGCATTAATCTCGTCCTGTACTTGCCTACCGTGTAATATGCCTTGACACATTCTCATTTATCAATAATTCACGACTTTCACGGAGATACATCTTCTTGTATATGTTGGTTGTGAGTTCCTCTCTCATTCTCTCTCTTGAGAATTTATCCACTAATTTTCCATATACGAACGAGAGTATCCAATTTGAATCCACAAAATTTTGGAATCCTAAAAACTTTGTACTGTCACCTCTATTACTTACTAACAACTTGGACCAAAAATATACTATTTCCAAACTCATCATGCTAGTTAGTTCCTGTTTACCTTCCCATGCAGTCGGACGGGTGGATGTGAAACATAAGATGACTTAAATTTCATAATAATTAATAAATTTGTTGAGGCCTGAAGCGCTCCCGAAGGGAATCATCATGATTGACGTCACAAGTTTCCCTTTTAAGCTCCACTCGTTATCTGTGAATGCTTATATTTTTGGCCCGACCATCAAGATGATAAGTAGGCCGATTATGAGAACTCAGTGTCCTATCAAAGAGACTTTCGTCTTGCGGCTAGTCTATATAACGAACCGTTGTTATATTGACCGACTGGGTGGGAATTCACATGGCAGTGGGCTGGCATGCATACATTATGTAGTACATAGACCGTATATACTTTTAGTCAGTTAGTTGTAAAATCTTCATACCAGAAATAGTATTCACAAGCAAAGAATTATTTGTACAGCGTCCTGTCTCCCATGGGTTCCTGAGCAAGGCACTGTGGGAGCAAGCGGAGACTTGGCACCTTTAGCTCATCTAGCCTTAGGAATGATGGGAGAAGGGAAAATGTGGAGTTTCGAAACTGGCTGGGGAGAGGCCAAATACGTAAGTGCGATCATCAAGCAAATTTTTTGTACCATAGTGTATGCACAACAAAGCTTTCCTCTTCATTTGTGTCATATGTTCTTTTTGGTATGAATTATGGCTTCGTTGGATGCACAAACGAAGATTATCTATGTATGCATGTTTCGTACCGTATAAAAAATTATGATTATATTGTCTTTGCTTGTAGTCGGGTAGTTGCTTATTTAGCTATTTTTACTAACTATAGATATAATTTTTTTGGCATATCACACAAGCACACATATGGATAATTGGATTTTCCAACCTGGCGTTCGCAATTATTAATGTGCCTGAAACTGATATTTTCTTGTAGGTTCTGGAGGCTCATAACTTAACGCCGATTGTTCTCCATGCAAAGGAAGGCTTGGCACTCATTAACGGAACACAATTAATTACCTCATTAGGTGCAGAGGCTGTGGAGAGAGCTCAGATGATTGCCAGACAAGCTGATGTGGTAGCCTCTTTGACTTTGGAAGTTATGAAAGGAACGTCTCGAGCTTTTGACGCCGGTGAGTGAACACATTGTGCAATTTAAATCTTATCTTGTGAGGAGCATAGTCAGTTTTGAAAGGGCAAAAAGAATATGACTCATTTGATGAACTTTTGGCTCACTTTTGAAATGTATTAGACGTACAAAAAATTCGTCCGCACAAGGGCCAAGGGATGGTTGCTAGGAGGCTGTGTGCTTTGTTGCATTCACTTACATACCCGTCTCAGATTGCAGGTTTGTATGACACTTTGTGTTCTTTACATTTACTGTGCATACAGATGCATAATTGATCTAAAAATTTGAATGGATTTCTCTGACAGTCAATTTAACATGTGATAATTTGTAGAGAGTCATCGATTTTGTAATCGTGTACAGGACGCGTACACATTGCGTTGCTGCCCTCAAGTTCATGGGATTGTGCACGATACTATTGATTTCGTTCGAGGAGTGATTGTGACGGAGATGAATAGTGCTACGGATAATCCGGTTCGTCACATCATCTTTGTACACGACACAATTTCAAATTCTGTGCTTTATTAAGTTACGGAAGGATTTTGATTGAGCAAGTTCCTTAAATATACATAACTAAACTAAACAAGTTATAACTTTCCCCATTGTGGAGCATGGTCATATTTTTGCTCAAGTAATAAACTAACTAACTAGTGAGGAAAAATATAAATTCCAGCTCCATGGTATGAAAGGAGAGTAGGCTAGAAAGCATTTTAATTTGGAATTCTGGAAATGAATACACGATTCTGTCCTCGTTACACTGATTCAATTACGTGAAATTAGATAGTCTTTGCTGATCGTGATGAGATTATTTCGGCCGGGAATTTTCATGGAGAGTATCCTGCCAAGGTTCTAGACTATCTGGCTATTGCTGTACATGAGCTTTCATCGATGAGCGAACGTCGTATCGAGCGACTAGTGAATCCAGGTGAAATATTTATTTATTTTTTCTCTGTATTGTGTATATTGCACAACTGACTAGCCAAGTAAGTAACGCATAGTCATCGCGTATAGTTGTAGCAATCTTTTGTAAATTTCATTATACTGGTGTGTATAAGATGATACATGTTATACACTGACTCCATCAAACCACCATTACCGATCTTTTTGGCTCCTTTCCCTACATTTTTTTCTCTTCGTCTTTCATTTTTGCAGCACTTAGTGAGCTCCCAGCATTTCTAACCAACAACGGTGGTCTCAACTCTGGCTTCATGATGGCTCACTGCACTGCAGCATCATTGGGTACGTTTTTCTGCCCGCTTTGTTATGTTGCTAACTGCGTACAACAGCATGGCAAGTTTGTGTTAGCACTGGGAAAAAGAACCCGTGCATTGGTTCTGCATGTAGCTTTCTGTAGTAGTGAAGATCCCAGTCATATTCATTGCTCAGGAGAGAGAGTGTAGAAATCAGCAGAGTTCCATTGCACTCCTTTCGCTCTAAATAAACGTATTTACTTTCACTCTGGCTGTGTACTTATGGCCAGTTTTCTCTGCCTGCACTCTCTGGGCTGGCAGTATGCTGCCATTAGCTGGTGAAATCCCTTTGCTTTCACGGACTGCTGATAACACTTTTACGTAATTCTTATGCTTCCTGTTCTACCCCTACTGTGTTCGTCTCATCTCACAGCCGATATATATAGCTCAAAGTGAGGATGTGAGCCAAATCACTTGGGTCTATTTTCATCATGTTTATCAGATTGGAATATGCATTATGTGCTTTAGATGCGGAGAAAACTTCTCTTTCGCCTCTATTTCGTGTGTGTAAGGAACCAACTGTATATTTGTTTGGATCCCTTTTTAGAAACATGCAATAATCTATGGTTTGGAGACATTGGTGGACATGTGATGTTAATGTAATGCTAAGTGGTGTGGCATATAATAACATATATTTTGTCTAGAGTGTTAATTTGAAAAATCAAGAAATCATTAGCTGAATTTGAAGTTTGCGAAATTTGTAGTCTTTTCTTCCTTTGTTTGATTAAATAGGATTGAAAGTAATGAGCGCCAATTAATCTTATGGTTGAATTTGATATTACAACTCAGAGGTGAATATTTCCCCATAGAACTGATCAACAGGGATTTACCTAGAAACCGACTGTGGCGGGTAGTCATGACAGGCAGTCTGCATGCAGTGCAAACACGTGTGTATATATGTATGCTTAATGCCACTATTTTAAGTATAATTTAGCTGAAAAAAGGAGAGGAATAATCTTGTAGACTAGTGCATTTGCTATTAATAACGCGAGTAATGTGTAAACTCAGCCAGAGCACAATTTCGGAACTGCCTGTGGACAAAGCCTAAATTTTGGGTGGTACCACCACGGCATGCCAATCTTTCATGTAAATCCTTGGTGATTCCCTCCAAGACTTTTTATGGCCAACTATCCGGTCAACTATTTGTTTAACAGCTCGTGCGGAGAATAATTTTCCGTGTGAACAACTATGTATTGCTATAATAAAACTGGCACAGTGACTGACTGAACATTCAAAATGTCTTACACACGTATCCTATAGTCACAATGCTTTGCCATGTAGCCTGCACAAAATAAATATTAGTGTTAACATCTAATATGATGGGAAGGCTTGGAGCTTGAAAGCCTCTCAGTTTCCATAGCTATATATGTGTTCATGTGTCACCTGTCCGAATGAATTATGTGCTTGTACTTCTATATTTTACTTCACAGTGTCTGAGAACAAGGTCCTTTGTCATCCGGCCTCTGTGGACTCCTTAAGCACTAGTGCTGGTACCGAAGATCGTAAGTAACCATTCACTCAATCCTGTCAATCCACTCGGTGTAGACTCACCTTTGGTGGTTTGTTTTTTCAATGTTGGGCAACCTTTTGAATTCATTGCATATTCCTTTTCTATGTGAATTCCTAACCTGTGGGAGATTGAGTTCACACCAATTCAGATAGGTTCGAGCTAAACAAATGACTGGGAATTCTCTAACAAATAAAGTGTTGGGATAAAAGATGAAAGTAAAGCATTCTACGTCCAAATTTCGTACCCAACCGATTTTGTAATGCGATTGCGATTTACCCCCCGTCTACACAGCACATGATGCTGCTTACTTTACCCCCTTTAAAATATCAGAACTGTAGACATGAGATTTAAAAAAATTATATTTCCTCGCTCTTATTGTGAACTTAAATTTTTATGAGCCAACTAAAAAAATATATTTAGTTTAATTTCATCTCGTAATATTTGCCACAAACATGGCAATAATCTCTGAATTAATTCAAAAATTCTTTGAAAAACTACAAACTACCATTGTGTGAGTATTCTTTTAGCGTAGTAGTCCTTAGTTAGCATCTTATCCTAATGACAAAGTCTTCTTCTTGTAGATGTATCAATGGGAGGATTTGCCGCCAGGAAAGCTTTACTGGTAAAACTCACACACATTCATAAGTGCATTAGTAGAACACTGTTTTTGAAAGTCTGCTGTGGTTTTTTGCAAAAAAAGCGATTTGTGTGCAGCTTTGTATGTGTGATGAATGTTATATACATGATATTAGTACATGCATGCCGTGTGTGTTCCCTTGCCGGATGAAATATGAATTGGATAAAACCAGATGTTCCTGGCATTCACCGTCCCAAGCTATACACAAACTGTTGTGCTCACTCGTTCTGTATTGTGTCATCCAACAGGTAGTCCGGAATGTGGAGAGAGTGATTGCTATTGAACTTCTTGCAGCTTGTCAAGCTATTGAGTTTCTACGTCCATTGAAAACAACTGTGCCACTGGAGGAGGTGTACCGTGTTGTCCGCTCAGTTGTCAGGTTTGGGTTATTATTTGATAATTCCTTTCATGCTCACTCAGCCAGTAGTTAGTTAGTTAGTTAGTTAGTTAGTTTGCTATATACGTGATTATTGTGGTGTGCCATGATTATTTTATTCACTTTGTGTAGACTTTGTAAACCATGTGAAATATTGGATGGGAAGCAAACTAAAAGCATACTACACGAAATTGGAAGAGCATTTGTACACTACTTCTTGTTGCATCATGTGCTCCTAATGTGTGTGTATGAAACGGACTTTGTATGCCAAAACAACATCTAAATATGGAAATAAGTTAGTTAGTTAGTTAGTTAGTTGGTGAACTAAATGGCGATTGTTTCTCCAACTTATGTATTAGTAGTTAGAAGGAAACAAATGCGAGTGTTGATTGTGTATTGAGTAGTCTTTGTGCTCCGTTTTATTCACGGTTGAGTTGATTGGAGTTGTTGTTGTGTTTTGAACACAAGATTTGGCAACAGAGAATAAAGGTAGCCTGGGTATAAAGGTTTTTATAGACTGGGGAGTGAATGTCTGATACGCTTTGGAATTTTGAGCACAATGGGAGAATAGAGTTGAATCATGATTGAAAATGGAGACAATGGTTATGGTTGGTAAAATTTAATGAATGAGGATCGTGCACATAGTGTGTATAGGGAATGCTAGGCCAGGTCTTATAGATTTTCTGTCTATTCCTATCCCTCGCGTTTTTAATACAAGTCCATGTCAACAAAATAATAGTGCGAGCATAACATAAAGTTATTATTCCTTTTTTTCTTTCTTCAGACCATGGGATAAAGATCGTTATATGGCACCAGATATTGAGGCTGTCACAATGCTTCTAAGGGAAGACAAAATTTGGCAGTCTGTTCGGACTTATATTGAGGAGTACAATGTGATACAAGTAAGTCCCCAGATTTATTTCATCTTGGATATAACCCTACTAATAGTATTGTTCGTCTTCCTGTCTTCACGTACGCAGTCAATTTTGGCAATAGTATGAACAGTTTTATCAAGAATGCCGCACTTACTAGGGTAAAGTATTATAGTGTATACAATTTCATCAACCGTTATTCGTACTATTCTTGACTGAAGATACAAGTTAGTTTTTGAATTTCTTTAATGATGGAGACTATATATATTAGAAAAAAATAAAAATATTTATACTTTGCTTTCTTTAGTTACTCGATTGCTCCGCTATGTAGCTACCATTCAGTATTAAGTGAGGAGCTCATATCATGAATTATTTTTCCAATTTCCTCATGTCATGACAGAAAGCTCGCTTGCCAAGTTGACTTGGAAAAAATGTAGGGTGAAACTGATATGTATATGTATTTCCGGTGCATAGAATGCTGAGATGAAAGTATTCAGTCCTACAGCATCCGTGTTTCGCGGAAGTCACCTTGGGGAACCGAATAGCAAACAATTCCAGTTCTCGCCAAAACCTTCGTCTTCTGAACTCGGTTCCCCACCAGTGAAACGGACACGACGCAATCAAGCATTTGAAGTGAGCAAACCTGGGAACAATGGGAACATCACAGGTGACCCTTGAGCTCTCCATGGTCTTTTTCCCGCAACGAAACGTAAATAATCAACAACTGTCCCTGCTTTCATTCGTCAGCCCTGTCAGTCAGTCAGTCAGTGTGCACGAACCAACAGAATGAATACTTTTTATTTCCCAGGCAGTCTCATTTTATGACCCATCTTCTCCACCACCTGTCTATGAACGTGTACATGCTAGCAGTTAAATTCAAATTGTACAACTTGTGGTATAATGGATTTGAATAAACTTGCAGATTATTGTATATATACTGTTGTGTGGCAGTGATAAAATGTTTGGACAGGGAGTAAGTTACGTAAAGAAGCATTTGGCTGAGACAATTGCGCGTTCTTATTGTTCAGAGCTGTGCATAGGATAACAGTAATTTCCGGCCAAAGCTATTATTGTAGGGCAGTAAAATATGTGGTAGTCGTTTCACTGTCATCCGTATCAACTCTAGTCATTAAAGACTATGCAATCCAAATATTTCATCTTTCTCCAAATGTTATGAGAACAACTCTCATAGAGTCAACATTTCAGCCGCCGCTTGCATCTTTGTATCAAATATCCAGACTTGGCAACTTGGCGAATGCACTGGACTATAAAATTTGCACTATAAAAAATTATTGTTAACTTTTGTGTACCGAGTTGTGATCCCTTTTCGGTTTCATTTTATATTTAATGTAATTGTAGAATTCCATTCTTAAGGAAACCAAGTATCTTAGCAGGTAGACGTTATGCGATTCCGTTTTGCACTCCGAGACTTGGCTGTTTATTTTCCTCCAGATTACTTGTAGTAAGTTAGTCATAGTCAGTTGACATTGTGGTAAAAATGTTCAGCTGGTGGTTAAAAAGACTGTACATTAAAAAAAATTACTTTGCATCGCACGATAAATAAATTTATATCCATATAGCCCTCATCCTCTTGGTAAAAAAGGTGAGTGAAAGAACATTTCTTGCAAATCTATCGAACTAACAATCTATACTGATTTCTCTCTGCTCCAAACAAATCGCTATTCAATTTATTTTCATTTCTTGACTTTGAACTATTGACCTGATCATTAATTCTGATTGGATACTCTCACGTACAATCTTACCCAAAAGTTATTTAGACGCAGACGAGTTTGAATGAAATGTTCTCTCTGTCATTCATATAAGCTTTTTTGCTTTGCCACTGTACACGGGAATCCGGAAAATCCTTGCACCATAGCTAACTAATCATGTTCCCAAATCCGGGCATTTCCACAGACAGGCTCTAACTTTATATAACGCACCGGAGACAAGGGATTTCCACTTTCACCGTGAACATACCACCAACTATTGTGTCACTAACTTGTGAACTAGCTAAATCAATCGTTTCCCAAATCACAGGGAATGCTTTTTGGCATTTTGACTCCCCAAATATACATTACACAGTGGTCCTATGTCCAGACGATTGAGCCCCACTACATTATAATATCATTCTACATGGGTGACTTTTTCTTGACGGTGTTCAAGTGAAACAAAACTTGTGTCCCTCCCTGGTAAGAGCTGTCGCATCACATTATGAGCTTTAGAGCGGTAGTGTCCTTTCCTTCTTATCACTCTTTTTCGCTCCCTTTTTTTGTGCTCGCAAATTTGCTGTAACTAAATATATGGAACACACACGATTCCTACTATAGTATAGCCAAATGGTAGTTGCAGCCAGGGCAAATGGCCATCAGTTCCTATTGTAAAGGCCACGTATTTCTTTTCCCGTCAGCTCGTATGTTCTCTTCAAACTGTCTTCTGCATCATTTGCTTCGCTCCTGAAATATTGTTTCTTCGTCGTTCCCCTTTCTTCACGTGGAAGGCGTCACTGGATTCAATAATATTATCCATTCCTCCAGATGTGGAATACAGATACTTTATTCAAACGTCAGGAAGACTGGAATCCCATTTTCTACCATATGTGTGAGTTCCAAGAAAATTAACTTGCAGTCACCCATCGTGTGAAATCAGATTAGTTATTGTTGCTTTGACTAATGGTTACGTATTCATTGTGAGTGAGTTGGAGGCCTATGCATTTTTTATGACTTGAGGGTACTCTATTCTCAAAACTCAAACGGACGTCGAATACACACAAATGCATGTCCCATAGCATTGCATTCCCTCCGTTTCAATTCTGCTCGGACTATAGTTCGTTATGACTAGTCTCCTAGTCTGTGAGCAGACGTGTCATTACTTTATATTTATTTGCTGGTGGGAACAAAGGTTTCTTTTTGGCTTTCCAGTGGCTGAACACTGCACATGTGATAAGAATGAAGGAATAGCAATAAAATGCATAATTTGAATAGTCCTATCTTGCTCTAAGGAGTTATTCCGGTCCATTTTTAATGGGCTTTTACGCAAACATGATATTTTGGTTTCTTGTGCGATTGCATGTGAAATACTTGTGTACATATGAGAGTATATTTTTGCCTCCATGCAAACGATGAAAAAAATCATCGTATGAGCTTATCTCACATTCTTATGCTGGTTGAATTTCATCAGAATTCCTGCCAAGTAGAAAAAAGAGACAAATGCTCTGTTTTGTATGGACCTTGAACTGACCTAATCCAGTCAGCTCAGGAAAGATAGCGTCCTATGCCCACTATATGCTATGATTTTTCTTATAGGCCAGACTAACGCTTATTTGGAGTTGCTCCGGAGGATTCATTTTGACCAGTTGTATACGCCGGTCTTCTCTTCTATGTTTCTTCCGTTTTTCCAAACCGGTAAGCTTATTTTTATTCACATATTCACTCCCTTATCATATATTACCCTCACATTCTTTACTTTATTAGGGTTTGCTGATTAGTTAATTATATTTCAGGAATCTATGTCAGTTAGTCAATTGTCTATTTCAAATTTGTCTTTCAGGCTGCCAGCTTTGGGAACTACGCAGTCGGATTATAGTTAGTTTGTAAGTTAGTTAGTTGAGCCCAAAATCTACGGCTATAATCTGCAGTTTCATATAGGGAATATGCTGGGGCAGAAATCAGATTAGTTTGATTTACGAAATATGCCCATGTGAAACTTCATAGTGGCAAATATTCGGTGTTATTAGACGTGAGTTATTAGTTGTAATGTTTTAGAAAACATACATATATATATGCTTATGACGTTTTTTATTCTTTTT
>Ga0210040_10006908_pt1 | contig 13932 bp, 9 predicted proteins | sample CryGeyCG12114_NA_FD_185462 | JGI IMG/M metagenome (GOLD analysis project Ga0210040, IMG submission 185462) | Groundwater microbial communities from aquifer - Crystal Geyser CG19_WC_8/21/14_NA (SPAdes) (version 2) | ecosystem: Environmental > Aquatic > Deep subsurface > Groundwater | place: USA... | reverse complement strand
GGGTGACCGGGATCAGGTTCTGGCTGGCGTACTGCATGATCAGCCGGCCGGTGGTGGTCTCGCCGGTGAACGCGATCTTGCGGATCCGCTTGGACGAGGCCAGCGGCTTGCCGGCCTCGGTGCCGAAGCCGTTCACCACGTTGAGCACGCCCGGCGGCAGCAGGTCGGCGATCAGCTCCATCCAGAGCATGATCGAGGCGGGGGTCTGCTCGGCCGGCTTGAGCACCACCGCGTTGCCGGCGGCCAGCGCGGGAGCGAGCTTCCAGGTGGCCATCAGGATGGGGAAGTTCCAGGGGATGATCTGCCCGACCACGCCCAGCGGCTCGTGGAAGTGATAGGCGACGGTGTCGTTGTCGATCTGGGAGAGGTTGCCCTCCTGCGCTCGGATCGCGCCGGCGAAGTAGCGGAAGTGGTCGACCGCGAGCGGCAGGTCGGCGGCCATCGTCTCGCGGACCGGCTTGCCGTTGTCCCAGGTCTCGCCCACGGCGAGGAGCTCCAGGTTCTGCTCCATCCGGTCGGCGATCTTGTTGAGGATCACGGCGCGTTCGGCCACCGAGGTCCGGCCCCAGGCCGGAGCGGCGGCGTGGGCCGCGTCCAGGGCCAGCTCGATGTCCTCGGCGGTGCCGCGGGCCACCTCGCAGAAGGGCTTGCCCGTCACCGGCGACGGGTTCTCGAAGTACTGGCCCTTGACCGGCGGCACCCACTCGCCCCCGATCCAGTTCTCGTAGCGTGACTTGTAGGAGACGACGCTGCCTTCGGTTCCTGGGGGTGCGTAGATCGTCATCGATGACTTCCTTCGTCGGGTCGGTGGGTTGGTGAACGGTGCGCGGACGAGACCGCGCCGGGTTCGACGCTAGGCCGCCAGGGGTTGCAGCAACGTTGCGGCCACGCGACGGGGGTAGCGCAAGACCTCGGACGGCGCCGGACCCCACCACCGGGCGGGGCTCAGGCCAGGTCGGCGTCCAGGCGGGCGAGATGACCGGCCACCTGGGCGTGCCGCGGTGAGCTCGGCGGCAGCGAGCCCAGGGCCGCCTGCCAGACCTCGTAGTCGTCACGTCCGTGCGGGGTGTCGGCGAAGGACAGCAGGGCGTCCGGGTCGCGGGCGGCCAGCAGCCCGGAGCGCAGCAGCATGTGCAGCTCGTCGCGCAGCTGCTCGACCGCGGGCGCCGTCGAGGTCGGCAGCACCGGTCCGGAGTACGCCGCCACCGCCTGCCGCAGCCGGCCGGCGACCAGGTGCTCGCGGACGACGGCGGCGTCGGTCACCAGGCGGTCGAGGACGGCGTAGGGGCGCGAGCTCAGCCGCACGGGTCCGAGCAGCGTGCGCAGCCGGGAGAGCTCGGCCCGGATGGTGACCGGCGAGTGCTCCTCGTGGCTGAGCGCCACCGCCAGCTCGCCGGCGGTCAGGCCGCCGGGCGATGCCGCGAGCAGCAGCAGGATCTCGCTGTGCCGCAGGCTCAGCGTGCTGGTGGTCGACTCGTACCCCAGCCGGGCACCGCGCCGGCCGAGGACCGCCAGGGTGGGCTCGTCCCAGGTCGGTGCGCTCCAGCCCGCGGCCTGGACGCGGGCGTGAGGGTCACGGGTCGGGACCAGGCGCTCGAGCCGGAGCTCGGCCTCCACCGCCGCCACGGTGGCCCGGACCAGGGTGAGGGTCTGCGGGGTCACCACCTCGGCACCGCCGGTGAGGTCGAGCACCCCCAGGACGGCTCCGGTGTCGGGCTCGTGGATCGGTGCGGCCGAGCAGCTCCACGGGGTGACGAGCCGGGACAGGTGCTCCGCGCCGAAGATCTGCACCGGAGTGCCCAGCGCCAGAGCGGTTCCCGGGGCGTTGGTGCCGGCGCTGGCTTCGCTCCAGTCGGCCCCGGGCACGAAGTTCATGCTCTCGGCCAGCCTCCGTAGCCTGGCGGCTCCCTCCACCCAGAGCAGCTGACCGGCGGCGTCGCTCACGGCCACCAGCAGCCCGGCCTCGGCTGCCGACTCCACCAGCAGCCGCCGGATGACCGGCATCGCCGACGCCAGCGGGTGGGCCGCGCGGATGGTGGCCAGGCGCTCGTCGTCCACGTTGACCGGGGCGACCGACGACTCGGGGTTGACCCCGCTGTCGACACTGCGGCGCCAGGACGCCGCCACCACCGGGCGCAGCGCCTTGTCCAGCTGACCGGTGCTCACGAACTCGTCATGAGCCGACCGCAGGAAGCGCGTCAGCTGCTGCGGGTCCGATCCTGGCGGCAGTGCCAGGCCGTTCTCCCGGCCCATGGCGCCACCCTAGCGGCGGACACCGCGCCCGGTCGGCCCAAGCAGCAGCTCAGATGTTGTTGGCGAACTCCGCGTCGGCCTCGGTGACCCGGGCGCCGGTGATGGTGGCGTAGCTGAAGCCGGCGATCGCCGCTCCCAGCAACGGGGCCAGGATGAACAGCCAGACCTGGCTCAGGGCGGCGCCACCGGCGAACCACGCCACTCCAAGCGAGCGCGCCGGGTTGACCGAGGTGTTGGTGACGGGGATCGACACCAGGTGGATGAGGGTCAACGCGAGCCCGATCGCGACGGGGGCGTTGCCCGAGTGGCCACGTTCGTCCGTCACGCCGAGGATCACGTAGAGGAAGACCGCGGTCAGCACCACCTCGACGAGCAGAGCCGACAGCAGCCCGTAGCCGCCGGGGGACCGGGCGCCGTAGCCGTTGGTGGCGAACCCGCTTCCCGACGCGTCGAAGGCGGGGCCGCCGGAGGCGATGACGTAGAGCACAGCACCCGCCACCGTCGCCGCCAGCACCTGCGTGACCACGTACGGCAGCACGAGACGCCACTCGAAGCGCTTGCCGACCGCGAGCCCCACCGTCACCGCCGGGTTGAAGTGGCCGCCGGAGACCGGCCCGAAGGCCGAGGCGCTGACCAGCACGCTGAGGCCGAAGGCCAGAGCCACACCGACGAAGCCGATCCCGAGCTGGATCTTGGACTCGCTGATGAACGTGGCGGCCAGCACGGCGCTGCCGCAGCCGCCGAAGACGAGCACGAAGGTCCCGAGGGCCTCTGCGCCGAGCTTCGCACCGAGGGAGGGGTCGGCCATGAGGTGGTCCTTTCGTCCGGTCATCCCGAAGGGGACCGAGGTGGGCGGTACGAGCCCGCGCGGGGGGACGGTGCCCTCGCCGTGACGGCTGGAGGTCGAGGGTGACCGGTGAGCCGGGGCTCCCACGCCGGGGCAGGCGGCGGGAGCAACGATGCCCACGAACCACAGCATAGGTACCCAGGCGGGCCGACGTCACGCAAGCGAAGCCGGGGAGCGCGTGCCGATCCGCCGCTGCTGGTGGAGTTCGACTCCCCACCGTCGGGCAGCGCCAGCAGCTTCCGGCTACTACGGCTCCTTGGTTGGCAACGTGATCTTGGGGACTTCGACCTCATCGTCTTCGCTCGCAAGGATTTGATCATGGCGCACGGTCTCCAGCTCGGTCTCGACTGCTGCTCTGGGCCGGCCACGCGATGTCGACCTTGATCATCTTCCCTCTGCTGATCACGGGCGCCCGGACACGGCCGCCTACCGGGCCCATGGCGCCTCCGTCTGCTCGCGGTGCCTGAGCGCCGACAGGGCGGCCGAGCAGGTGCTGCCCGCCCAGCCCGCTCAGCGGACCTGATCGGCCAGCAGCGCCCGCCAGGTCGCGAGGTTCATGTTGCCGCTGGCGGTCAGCCCGTGCGCCCTCTGCAGCTTCTGCACCGCGGCCTTGGTCAGGCTGGCGTAGGTTCCGGTGGAGGTCACCTTCAGGGCCTTCTGCACCGCGGTGACAGCCGGCCCGGTGGAGCCGGGGGTCAGCCGCATCCCGGAGTAGGTGACCAGGGTCTGCACGGTGGCCGAGGCACCGACCGGCGCGGTCACCTTGGGGTAGCGCGGGCACGGCGTCGGGTTGACGCGGGTGCGCAGACCGGCCCAGTTCAGGTCGGGAGCCCGACAGGGACCGAAGTCTGGTGCCGCGACCTGCTTGGTCCAGTACGAGGTGGTGCCCATCGCGCCGGCCCAGGTCAGCGAGATGTGCATGTGGTTGCGGTGGCAGGTGTTGTCCCAGGACCGCTCGGGGTGGGTCGCGCAGGTGGAGTAGGGGCGCCAACCCTGGTCAGCGTTGTAGAGACCCCAGATCTTGTTGTTCCAGATCACGTACATCGCCCCGACCCGCCGGGCGTTGGCGTAGGCGTTGCCGCGGGCATCGGGCGCCGCGAGCCAGCCGATCACCGCCGAGGCCTGGGCGGCCTGCTTGGGGTCGCGCACCGAGTTCATCCAGTCCACCGCGCGGCCGTCGTAGTGCTCGCTGGTGGGCAGGCCGGCCCCGCAGGCGCGGCTGATGCCGTAGCTGGTGCCCGGGTAGGTGGTCTTCAGCAGCTCGCCCAGCTTCGTGGTGCCCGGCTTGGCCGCCGGGTTGCAGGAGTTGGCGGGCACGTAGGAGGCAAGCGGCTCGATCGCCACCGGCAGCCCGGACGGCACCCTCGGCGTCGGGGTGGCGGCGGAGGCCGGCAGCAGCAGCGGGCTTGCGGTCGCGGTGAGCGTGGTGGCCAGGAGGGCGGCCGCAGAGGCACGGACGAGGCTGCGGAAGAGGCGGGAGCGGGTCATGGGTCTCCGTCGTCGAAGGTGCGGCCTCGGTGAGGCGACCGCGGCGGTACCCGAGGTCGCCCATCCTAGGCAGCCGCCGCCGAGGTCGTCAGGGTCCTTGGTCCTTGACCGCCCGGGACAGGTCCTTGACCGCCCGGGACAGGTCCTTGACCGCCCGGGACAGGTCCCTGGCCGCCCGGGACAGGGTCCCTGACCGCCCGGGACAGAATCGGGCCTTGACCGCCCGGGACAGAATCTGGCCATGGTCACCCGCCGCACCCTGGTCACCGGCTCCTCCGGGCTGCTGCTCGGAGCCCTGACCGGATGCTCGCGACCCGGAACAGGTGGGGCGGCCGGCGCGGCCCCGAGCGCGAGCGCCCCGACCGGGACGACCGGGACGAGCTCCGCGCCAGCGCGTCCCCCGGGTGCGAGCGCGAGCCCGAGCCCGACCCCCAGCCGGGCACCAGCGCAGCCGGGTCCACCGCGACCCCATTCGCCGCGAACCGTGGCGGAAGACCTCCAGGTGCCCTGGGGGATGGCCTTCCTGCGCAGCGGAGCCGCTCTGGTCGGAGAGCGCGGGACCGGTCGGCTGCTCCGGGTGACCGCGGACGGAGCGGTGCGCACGCTGGGGACCGTGGCCGGGGTGGTCGCGCCGTCCGGGCTGGGCGAGGGCGGCCTGCTGGGCCTCGCCCTGGCCCCCGGCGACGAGGACACGCTCTTCGCCTACTGCACCACCGCGAGCGACAACCGGGTGGTGCGGGTCGATCTGAGCGGTGGGCGGGTGCGGCGACCGCGCCCGGTGCTGACCGGCATCCCGACCAGCACCCACCACCACGGCGGGCGGCTGCTCTTCGACGCCGACGGCATGCTGCTGGTCTCCACCGGCGACGCGGAGCAGGCGGCGCTGGCCCAGGACAAGGGCTCACTGGCCGGCAAGGTCCTGCGGATCCGGCCCGACGGACGGGCAGCCCCCGGCAACCCGTTCGACAACCGCACCTGGTCCTACGGCCACCGCAACGTCGAGGGCCTGGCCTTCGACGCGGGCGGCCGGCTCTGGGCGACCGAGTTCGGCGACAAGCGCGCGGACGAGCTGAACCTGGTGCGACCCGGCCGCAACTACGGGTGGCCGCAGGTGGAGGGCCGGAGCGGCAGACCAGGGCTGACGTCGCCACGAGCCACCTGGTCGCCGACCAGCAGCTGCTCGCCGGCCGGCCTGGCCATCACCCGGTCGACCGCTTTCGTCGGCGCCCTGCAGGGGCAGTGCCTGTTCGCGGTCACCCTGGACGGCACGGCCGCCGGGAAGCCGAAGGCCTACCTCGCACGCGACCACGGTCGGCTGCGCTCGGTGACGTTGGCACCGGACGCCTCACTGTGGGTGACCACCAGCAACACCGACGGCCGGGTGCAGCCAGGTCGCCACGACGACAAGATCCTCCGGATCCTGCTGTAGCGCGCCGGCAGCAGGAGGTGGTCGGGGTTCAGCCCTTCGACGGGCTCAGGGCGTAGCCCTTCGGCCGGCACTCAGCCCAACCGCTCCACCTGGTACTCGGTGGCCGTGGTCTCGCGCAGGGCGCGGCAGGTCAGCTGAGCGGGTGCTCGGGTCCGGGCGACCACCTCGGCCTGGACGGCGTCCGTCACGCCGGCTACCTGCAGGTCGACGTAGGTCCGGGAGCCGGGAGCGCCGTAGCGGCCCTCGTGCCGCGAACCCGTGACCGCGACCGCGTCGGCCGGTAGCGGCCCGAAGCGGTCGAGAGCCGCCACGGCCGCGGCCTGCAGCGCGGGCGGGAGCCGGGCCATCCCCCGCAGGTTCGTCGTGACCACCCGGCCGGCCAGGTGCTCGGCCACCGTGGCCACAGCGGTCGCCGGGTCGAGGCCGCCGTAGTAGAAGCCGTCGGGGAGCAGCACCACGTTCGGCGCGAATCGGTCCCCGCCCACATGGCTGCACTCCCAGACCTGTTCCAGCCAGCGCTGCGCCAGCGCCGCCGCGACCGGACGGCCGGTGATCGCGCAGCAGGCGTCGTGCACCCCGTGGGCACAGACGAGGATGACGGGCTCGACCGGCCCGGTGGCCGCCGGCGGACGCCCGGCCAGCGCCTGGAGCGCGCCGGAGGCGCCGTCCTCGGCCGACCACGTCCCGCTCACCGTCGACGCCCCAGGGGCGACCAGCAGCCAGCGGCGCACCCGGTCGGCCGTGGTCCGGCGTCCGGGTCGGCGGACCAGCAGGATCCTGGTCCGGCTGCCGGTCGCAGCCGCCAGCAGCGCGGCCAGCGGCTTCGGCTCGATCCCCGAACCGGCGACCGCGTCGATCCGCCAGGGCCCGGGATGCTCCAGCAGCAACCAGCGCTGCGCGGGCGGTGCCGTGCCGACGTAAGGGTCGTCCCGGACGCCGGCCGCGACCGAGCAGCGGATCACTCCGCCTGGGCCAGACCGCCGAGCAGCAGGCGTCGGGCCAGGGGGACCCCGAGGTCGGCGGCCGACGCGGACCGAGCGTCCAGGAAGGCCTTGACGGCGGGGGCTTCGTCCTCGCTCAGGGTGACGTCGGCCGCTCGGCTGCGGACCACCGTGCGGGTGCCGGTCTGCTCCAGCGACGCGGCGAGGTGGGGACGCAGCACCAACCGGGTCTCCGGCGTCAGCGTGTCGGCGGCACGGAGTTGGCGGAGCGGACCGACCGGTGCGGCTCGCTGGCTGCCGCGGGCGGACGCCTGCAGCACCGCGGAGAGCTGCTCGAGATCGGTCCGGCCCAGCGCCGCCACCAGGGCCTCCCGGACCTGGTCGGCGTCGTGCCGGAGCCCGGCGGGCGAGCCCAGCTCGACGCCGAGGGCGAGGGAGCCACGGACTTCAGGGTCCTCGGACACCGTCCGCAGCGCCTGCTGCAGCAGCTGCTCGGCGAGGGCGTACCGGGTCCAGGTGTGGACCCCGATCGTCAGGTGGGTGCTGACGCCGCCGAGAGCGGTGGCCGCGTGCAGGAAGCCGCGAGGCAGGTAGAGGCAGTCACCCGGCCGCAGCACCGCCTCGAGCAGTGGCTCCTCGGCCGCCCGCGCGGCCACGGCCGCCTTGCGGTCGCTCCAGGGCTGGTCGCGCAGCGGCGACTCCAGCACCGGGGCGTGGATCTGCCAGCGCTTCTCACCCTGGATCTGCAGCACGAACACGTCGTGCACGTCGTAGTGGTTGCTGAAGCCCTGGTTCTGCGGCGGGGTGACGTAGGCGTTGGCCTGGACGGGGTGGCCCAGCTCGGCGGCCAGCTGCTGGCACAGTTCGAGGATGGGCGGCCAGACCCGGTGCAGAGCCTGCAGCACCATCGTCGACCCGTCGGCGAAGAGGGAGACCAGCTTGTCGTCGCTGACCTGGTCAGCGATCCCGGCGCCCACCCCACCCGGTGCGGTGAAGGAGCGCTCGCCCAGCGTGGTGCCGTTCTTGGCCACCCGGAGGAACGGCGTCCGGAGACCACGTTCGGAGACGAGCTCGTCGACCGCCTCCGCGCTCAGCAGGTCGTGGAAGGGCCCCGGCAGGTCGGCCGCCGCGGAGAGGAGGGCGCGACGGCCCCAGAAGTCGGTGGCGAACGCGGTCGGGTCGACCGAGATCAGCCGAGGGAGCACGGCATGCCCGGCCGGTCGACCGGGCACGCCGCTGTGGTCCGAGATGGTCAAGGCGCTGCTCAGGAGCTAGTGAGCGCCGCCGTCGGCCCCGCCGTCGGAGACGCCGGGCGTGCCGTCCGCGCCGCCGTCGGCCGGGCCCTCGGCCCCGCCGTCGGCTCCGCCGTCAGCGCCACCGTCCGCTCCGCCGTCGGAGACGCCGGGGGTACCGTCCGCGCCGCCGTCGGCCGGGCCCTCGGCCCCACCGTCCGCGCCACCGTCGGAGACGCCGGGCGTGCCGTCCGCGCCACCGTCGGCCGGGCCCTCGGCCCCACCGTCGGCTCCGCCGTCAGCGCCACCGTCGGCCACGCCGGGCGTGCCGTCCGCGCCGCCGTCGGCCGGGCCCTCGGCCCCACTGTCGGCCCCACCGTCAGCGCCACCGTCCTGGATGCCGGTGATGCCGTCGGCACCGCCGTCGGCCGGCCCTTCGAGGTCGGCTGCGCCCGTGCCCGGACCCTGCGTCGATTCGCTCATCGATCCTCCGTCGTGTTCGACCCGCGACGTCCGCGGGCGTGACCTGGTGGCACGTCACCTGACGCGCCGCCCCCACTGTTACACCCGCGCTGCAAGCCCCGGCTCCGGGGGCCGCGCACACCCGGTTCTGTCGGTGGTCCCGAATACCCTCGTTCCGTGTCCGTCCCGCCGAGCTCACCCGAGCCTGCCGTCCCGTCCTGGGACGTCCTGCTGGGCAACGAGGCGATCCGGTCGATGGTCGGCAGCGAGGCTTTCGCGCGGGCCATGGTCTACGCCCGGTCGGGACACGTCTTCGACGTCGCTCTCGACGAGGAGGCGCTGACCGTCAGCGGGCGGGTCAAGGGCACTCACCGCGACGACTACCAGGTGACGGTCTTCCTCGCGCCCTCGCGTTCCGGCGCCACGACGGTCTACCGCAGCCAGTGCAGCTGTCCGGTCGCGCTGGACTGCAAGCACGCCGCCGCGGTGTTGATCGTCGCCCGGCACAGCACCGAGGTCCGGCGCCACGCGGAGCGGCCCGAGTGGGAGAAGGCCCTCGCCCGGTTGCTGGCCGCGCCGCCCGCCGAACCGGTCGCCGAGGCGGCACCACTGGCTCTGGAGTTCGAGGTCGAGCGGATCCCGGCCTACCGGGGCTACGCAGGCCGTCAGGACCTGCGGATCCGTCCGGCGCGGCGCGGCCGCAGTGGTGGCTGGGTCCGCAGCGGCATCTCCTGGGAGGACCTGGACTTCGTCACCTCCTCCTACCGGCCCGAGCACCGCGAGCTGCTGCTGCAGTTCCGGGCCGCCGCCGGCGCCGGGGCCCGGTACGCGCTGCCCCGGACGCCCTGGCTCTCGCTCGGCACCGTGACCAGCGCCTTCTGGTCGCTGCTCGACCAAGCCGACGCCACCGGGCTCGCTCTGCTCGCGGCCAAGCCGCTGGCCGGTCCGCTGCGCTCCACCGAGCCGGCCCGGGTGACCCTGGACGCGCGGCGGGCCGGCGCGGCCGGCCTGCTGGTCGGGCCGCGGGTGCTCTGGGACGGTCGCCGCCTCGAGCTGCCGTCGGTCGGCGTGCTGGGGGAGCCGGCGCACGGCGTCTTCACCGTCACGACGGACCCCGACGGGCACGAGGAGCTCGCGGTCGCCCGGCTGGAGTCCATGCTCAGCCGCGAGCTGCGGCAGCTGGTGGTGGACGCTCGGCCGCTGGTGGTGCCGGCCGCCGACGAGCAGCGGTTCCTGGCCGACTTCGTGCCCGGGCTGCGCAGCAAGGTGGCCCTCACCTCCAGTGACGGCTCGGTGGCCCTGCCGGAGCAGGTGCGGCCTCGGGCGGGCCTCACCGTCACCTTCGGTCCCGGTCACCGCGTCGAGCTGGCCTGGTCGGCCCGCTACCTCCGCTCCGACGGCGTGGCGACCTTCCCGCTCGGGGAGCCGGTCAGCGGCGCGACCGGCCGCGACGAGCTGGCCGAGGCCGGCCTGCTGGCGGACCTGCCGCTGCCCTGGTCCGATGTGCCCGAGCTCGGTTCGCCGACGCGGCCCCGGACGCGGACCGAGCTCACCGGCCCCGCTGCGGTGACCTTCGTCGACGAGGTCGTCCGCGGGCTCGAGGCGGCCGGGGTGGCGGTGACCCTCGCCGGGGAGGTGGTGGACTACCGGCGCAGCGACGCCGAACCCACCGTCGAGGTGTCGGCCCGGGAGCGCAACGAGTCGTCGGACTGGTTCGACCTGCACATCGAGGTGTCGATGGAGGGTGAGGCGGTCCCCTTCGACCAGCTCTTCGTAGCCCTGACCCAGGGCGAGGAGTTCCTGGTCCTGGACACCGGCGTCTACTTCTCGCTGGACCGCCCCGAGCTGCACCGGCTGCGGGACCTGATCGTGGAGTCCAAGGCGCTGCAGGACCCGGCGTCCGACGAGCTGCAGATCAGCCGGTCCTCGGCGAGCCTGTGGGAGGACCTGGTCGAGCTGGGTGCGGTGATCGAGCAGTCCGCCCGCTGGTCGCGGGCCGTCCGCGGCCTGGTGGCCAGCGAGGGCGTCGAGCCGGTCGAGGTGCCCGCCACCCTGCAGGCCCAGCTCCGCCCGTACCAGGTGGAGGGCTACCGGTGGCTGCACCACCTGTGGTCCAACGGGCTCGGCGGGATCCTCGCCGACGACATGGGGCTGGGCAAGACGCTGCAGGCCCTGGCCCTGGTCTGCTCGGCCCGGACGACCGGCTCGAGCGCCCCCTTCCTGGTCGTGGCGCCGACCAGCGTGGTCTCGAACTGGCAGCGCGAGGCCGCCACCTTCGCGCCCTCGCTGAAGGTCGTCTGCATCACCGAGTCCGAGGCCAAGCGCAGTCGGGGACAGGGACGCTCGTTGTCGGAGGTGGTGGGGGACGCCGACCTGGTCGTCACCTCCTACGCGCTGCTGAGGATCGACGCCGAGGCGTGGGCCGCCCGCTCCTGGGCTGGGCTGATCCTCGACGAGGCGCAGTTCGTCAAGAACCACCGGGCCAAGACCTACGCCGGGGCACGGCGGATCGGGGCGCCGTTCACCCTCGCCATCACCGGCACCCCGGTGGAGAACAACCTGATGGACCTGTGGTCCCTGCTGTCCTTGACCGCACCGGGACTCTTCCCCCAGCCGGAGCGCTTCACCGAGTACTACCGTCGTCCGATCGAGCGCGGCGGCGACCAGGCCCGGCTCGACCAGCTGCGCCGGCGGATCCGGCCGCTCGTGCTGCGCCGGACCAAGGAGGCCGTGGCTCCCGAGCTGCCGGCCAAGCAGGAGCAGGTCGTGGACGTGGTGCTTCAGCCGCGGCACCTGCGGATCTACCAGACGCACCTGCAGCGTGAGCGGCAGAAGGTGCTCGGGCTGATCGAGGACGTGGACGCGAACCGGTTCACCATCCTCAGCTCGCTCACGCTGCTGCGTCAGCTCAGCCTGGACGCGTCGTTGGTGGACGCGGCCTACGCCGGCGTGCCGTCGGCCAAGACAGAGCTGCTGGTCGCCGACCTTGCCGAGCTGGTCGCTGAGGGCCACCGGGCGCTGGTCTTCAGCCAGTTCACCAGCTTCCTCGGCCTCGTCCGGCGGCGGCTGGACGAGGCCGGGTTGCCCTACGCCTACCTGGACGGGAGCACCCGGCACCGGGACCGGGTCGTGCAGCAGTTCCGGGACGGGGAGGCGCCGATCTTCCTGATCAGCCTCAAGGCCGGGGGCTTCGGCCTGAACCTGACCGAGGCCGACTACTGCTTCCTGCTGGATCCCTGGTGGAACCCGGCGGCGGAGGCCCAGGCAGTCGACCGCACCCACCGGATCGGCCAGACCAAGACGGTGATGGTCTACCGGATGGTGGCCTCGGACACGATCGAGGAGAAGGTGATGGAGCTGAAGGCTCGCAAGGAGGACCTGTTCGACTCGATTCTGGGTGAGGACACCCTCTCCAGCGCTACCCTGAACGCGGCGGACATCCGGGCGTTGCTGGCCGGCTGACCCTTCCTCGTGCTGCGTGTCCTCTTACGGACATGGCCTATTGCGGACATTAGCGTTGCACGTCACCCGAATACGGCTAGTTTCAGATTGTTGCGTGAGTGCGACGCGGTAGGCATCGATGGGACTCCCATCTCCGCCTCGGCTGTCGCTCGTCGCGGTTCGGTTTTCAGCCGTTGGGGGAGGAAACCGCTTCCTGCGACCTCGCATCACTCGGGAGTACACGTGCCTCCCACCGGCGACGGTGGGAGGCACGAGTCCTCTCTGCCGCCCGGGTTACCAGGCGTAGTCCTCCGGAGCGGTCGTGTGCCCGGGGAAGATCTCGTCCAACCGAGCGAGTGCCGCGTCGTCGAGCTTGATGCCGACGGCGTTCAGCGCTCCGTCGAGCTGCTCGGGGGTACGGGGTCCGATGATCGGGGCGGTGACGGCCGGACGGTGCAGCAGCCAGGCCAACGCGAGGTCACCGGGCTGGTGGCCGAGCTCAGCGGCGAAGTCCTCGTAGGCCTCCAGCGCTGGCCGGTGCCGCTCCATGGACTCGGCCGAACGGCCCTCCAGCCGGCGCACGCCCTCGTTCGTCTTCTTCACCACCCCGCCGAGCAGCCCGCCCTGCAGCGGCGACCAGGGGATGATGCCCAGCCCGTAGTGCTCCGCGGCCGGGATGACCTCCAGCTCGATGTCGCGGACGAGCAGGTTGTACAGCGACTGCTCGCTGACCAGCCCGAGGTAGTTCCGCCGCGCCGCGGCGGCCTGCGCCTGGGCGATGTGCCAGCCTGCGAAGTTGCTGCTGCCGGCGTAGAGGATCTTGCCCTGCGCGACAGCCACCTCGATCGCCTGCCAGATCTCCTCCCACGGCGTCGACCGGTCGACGTGGTGGAACTGGTAGACGTCGACGTAGTCGGTCTGCAGCCGCCGCAGGCTGGCGTCGAGGGCTCGGCGGATGTTGAGCGCTGACAGCTTGCCCTCGTTGGGCCAGGTGCCCATGTCTCCGTACACCTTGGTGGCCAGCACGGTCCGCTCCCGCCGGCCACCGCCGCTGGCGAACCAGCGTCCGATGATCTCCTCGGTCTGGCCGCGGTGGTCAGCGCCGCCGTAGCCGTTGGCCGTGTCGAAGAAGTTGATGCCCTGCTCGTGGGCGGTGTCCATGATGCTGTGTGCGACCGGCTCCTCGGTCTGCGGACCGAAGTTCATGGTGCCGAGGCAGAGGCGGGAGACGGTGAGGCCGGTACGGCCGAGGTGGGTGAACTCCATGGTGGGGATCCTCGCACCCCGTCGACAGGCTCGGGCACGGGCCCGGACGAGGGTGTCCGGCTCAGGTGGTCATCGGCGGCAGGTTCAGGTCACCCTGCTCGACCAGCCACTCGACGCCGGCCCGGACCGCGTCCTCCGGCCCGTACGCCGGGGCGTAGCCGAGCAGCCGGCGGGCCTTCTCCACCGACGCGTGCTGGCTGCGCCAGAGGTGTTCCCAGCTCTGCTCGGCGTGCTCGGGCGTCACGGCACCGCGGAACTCAGACCAGGAGACCGAGCGGGTCCGCGGCTGGCGCCCCCACCAGCCGGCGGCCGCCTCGAGCAGGCCACGGACGGTGGCGGCCCGTGCTGCGGTGGTGTGGAAGACCTGGCCGGCGGCCGCCTCGGGCTGAGCCACCGCGAGCTCGAACGCCTGGGCGACGTCGTCGGCGTGCACGTGCGAGAGCAGCTCGGTCCCCAGGCCCGGCACCAGGAGCTCGTCGCCGGCTGCCAGCCGCTGCCAGACGGCGCCGTCCAGGTTGCCCAGCGGGTTGACCGGTGCCCACCCCGGACCGCTGATGTGGCCGGGGTGGAGTG
>Ga0210040_10006907_pt1 | contig 13932 bp, 22 predicted proteins | sample CryGeyCG12114_NA_FD_185462 | JGI IMG/M metagenome (GOLD analysis project Ga0210040, IMG submission 185462) | Groundwater microbial communities from aquifer - Crystal Geyser CG19_WC_8/21/14_NA (SPAdes) (version 2) | ecosystem: Environmental > Aquatic > Deep subsurface > Groundwater | place: USA... | reverse complement strand
ACCAACGCTTGGCATCCATTGGTATTTCAATAATTTCACCTGTGTTAATTGGTTCGGTGGGGACTGGTACAGGTATTACTGGCACCGGCACGGCCTTAACGACTAGGCTCTGGTTAACATTGCCGGCCGCTAAATAATTAGCGCTTTCGGCTTGTGATACTGTAATTACAGCCGTTCCAACGGTCAATACGTCTACTTCCCAGCCCGTAGCGTATTTGGTAAGCATTGCTACTTTAGGGTTAGAAGAAACAAAGGTAACCGGTGTTTCGGTATGGTTAGAAGTAGCAACTAAATCAAAGTCGGCATCCGTAACCAGTTTATCCGTCAATACCGGAAAGCTTAAAACTGCTTTTTGTTTTACGACCGGCGTAGGCTTTTTATCTGTTACCGGTACATCTATAACCGGTGCAGCCTTCACCGCTTCGGCTAATTTCTTTTCCAGCGCAGCTATGGTATTTTGAAGGGCAGCCCCTTGCGCTTGCAGGTCTTTTATCTGCGCATCTTTTTTACTGGAAGTATTTTTATAAGCAGCAAGTTCGGTTTCCAGTTTAGCTTTAGCGGCCACCGCTTCGGCTAATTTCTTTTCTAATTCCTGTACTGAAGCGTTGGCCGGGGCGGCATTTGGGTCAGGCACTACTTTGAATACAGTTCCGGCTTTAGGTTCGGTATTCTGTTTTTTAACTGCTTTTAGCGCTTCTAAAAAAACGCCGTTTACCAAAAGAACATCGCCAGCAGCGATACTCATGCCCTTAGTATATGTTTTTATTTCTTTCATAATACTTACAATCCAAATCTTACAAAATCATATCCTAAACCAAAGCCTGCGTACGGGTGCAACATTATACCCTGAGCCATTCCATAACCGAACTGGACTCCTAAACTAAAGGGCTTGTACTTTTTTAAACGCGCGTTTTCCTGCCGGGAAAGCAAAAGGTTTTCTTCCATTTTAACTTGGTTTAACGCGTATTTATTTTCAATCGTAGCTTGTACTTCGGTGCGCTCTTTAGCTATTTTCAGCTCCATTTTAAGCGATTCGGTTAAGCTTTTGTAGTACTTTAGATCTTCACGTAAATCCATGCTGAAAAGTACCTCATCGCGCAATAGTATCAAGTCCTCGCGCGGTACGGATATTAGCCGCGAGCTCTGACAGAAAGCTGACCAACTCAGCATCGTCAGGATTTGGATTAATAGTAGCTTTTTTAACATTTCGCTTTTTTAAAACTTCTTTTTGTTTTTCTTCAATTTGGGCGGTTGTACGGGCTTGCACCTCTTGGCATTGCGCTATTAAGTTTTCATAATACTTTTTTTGGCTTATTAAAGCATTATTATAGCGTATAGAATCCTCATTAACTGAAATTTTATTTTCAACTATTTCTATCTTCTTATTTTCCGCTCTTCTAAGGAAAACGAGTAGTAAAAAGAGTAATAAGATTCCGGCAAAAGCGTAAAAGCCCCATTTAGGTATATTTAGCATAATTTAATTTTTTAGCTTTCTTCATTAAAAACTGATAAAGTGTATATTCGTGGCTTAGGTTTTGCCAAAAGGAATATTTACCAGTTCGGAAAGGATATTCCGAATCCTCTTTTAAAGAAAAATCAGTTGCTATAGCCTTGCTTATATCAGCCTCTATTTTATTCAGCTTATGTCGAACAAATAAGAATTTAATTAAGGTTAGCATTTTAGACTTCCGGCGTTTAATCTTCTGTAGTGGGCCCTTCCACGGCTGGTTCGGTAGGCACAAGAGTTGGCTCTCCTTCAACTTCAACCGGCTTTGGTTTCCAATTAGTTTCACTACCCTGTGCAGCCATAACCAAATATTGCTCTACGATTGTCGCCTGCTCTACTGACAGTTCTTTACGTGCGGCTGCTAAAGCTTTATCAAAGTTTTTGGCTAAGTGCTTTTGATTCTTCCGATTAGTATCGAAGGTTTTTTCTTTTTTAGGTTCTTTATCTGTTTTTGCCATGATTACAATATATTAAGTTTAAAAATTAAAATTAAGCAATACAACATTCCAAATACTACCATCCCGGTTACTTTTACGCTTAAAATGACATCAGATGGATTAGGGAATCTTTGAAAGAACTTATCTATTTTTGCAGTTTCACCTACATAATTAGCAGGCAACCCGCGTAGAGTATTAAGCTTTGGTTGAAAAAAGTACCAGAATATAAAAGCGGATAATATCCAGTATACGACAAATAACCAAAAAGAATATAAGACTATTGGCAAACCAAAAACACCAGCTATAGCAGCTCTTCTGATAAAACCCTTATCGTGGAATTTACCTTTTAAGCTATTTTTTGAACCATCAGCTATAATTTTTTTAAAATCTAGTATAGCTTCTCTTTCGGCGTAAATGCGTACTGCCAATAAAGCTAATAAGGTATATATAAAAATGGCTATTGCAAGTATCATAGCTTACCTCTCCATAAAGCAACGCCTAAAACTACTAACAACACTACGCCGGCTGTTATAATGGCTGCCAAGCCCTGATTATGGTCTATACTTCCCAGCTGGCTAAAACCCCATGATATAACACATACTAATCCGGCAATTAAAAGCCAGGTCATACCGTTTTTAATTTTCATTTTTTCAGGCGGTTACGAAATATTAGCAAGGTAATTAAAATTAACCAAAAAAGTAAAGAGTTTGTTTGGCACATATTATACAAGCTCTGAACCTGTCCAAATATATTCTTTCTTTTCATCGGTAGCATAATATTTCCAACCCGCATCCTGCCCGTACAAATTGCCTATAGGTGCATCCCTAAGCAAGCCTGCACCATTACCATAAGCTTTAAAAACAGCGTTATCGCCCCAGCCAGCCTGAATACAAACCCATTTAATCGGATTCCTACCGTCAGGCCCGGAGTTGTCGAAATAATCGCCTTTTTCAAACTGATAAGCCATTTCTTTTAGAAAGTAACGGCTATTTATCGCCCCGCGTCTACGGCCACCCAAGTACATAATATCAGCTACAAACCCACCATGATTTACCGTTCTGCCCTCCGGAAAAGCATTTGTGTCACGGCTTGCTTTAATTGTAGCTCCATCGTCGCAAAATCCCCAGCTTACATTAGCAGGGATATCGTTATAAGCTGAACCCCATACACCGCCCTCTCTTTTTCGTAGCACGTTATTACCAAAATGTAAAGCATTTTCGGTCAGTTTCATGTCGCCCCATTCCATTTGTCCGTAAAAACGGCCTCCTTCCTGGTACATACCTTCGCCGGTAAAGCCATTGGAAAGAAACCCACTTACAAACGTACCCCGGCCTAAATAGGACGGGGTACTGCCGTTTTCTTCGTATACCCCGTAAATATGTGTTCTTTGGTTTAACTCTTCCCCGCCGGTAATTACAGCCCCGCCCTTATTGTTGTGGCTCATCAATCCCTTTACCGTAGTCCCTAAAAAGCTAGAATCTCTAAAAGCGGCCAAACCGTTATCCGAAGCGGTAAGGTTTTCAAAATTAATATAATTAGCATCCGGCCCATCTACTACAAAGGCATTAGCCTTACATTCAATCGCATAACAGCGCCTTACAACTGCATTGCTCACGTTTGTATGAACGCCGTTGCCAATCATTCCGAAAAAATAAAAAGCATTGCCCGAAAGCCGCCACCCCGTCACGTTTTCAATATCAACCACACCCTGCACCATTAGGCCAACCGAATACTTGGTAAAGTCATTTGAGTATTTACCATCTTCCTGCAGGCCGTCTTTTTCATCTATGCTGTCATGGGTAACGGTAAAATTCTTAAATACCGCACCCGCCGCATCCTGCCCGATATAAATTATTCCCTGCCCTTTCGCCCCGATAAAAAATGTGTTACCCGAATCACCCACAATACTTACATTGCGACGTATTTCTAAGGGAACTTCGAAGTGAATTTTACCGCCCGGTACATAAATAGCGCTTCCCGTAGGTACGTCTTTTAAAGCCTGGTTAAATTCTTTATCCCACCGCTTTTTTTCATCGTGCTTAATACCCCAAATGCGTTTGGCGTTATAAACATAATCCTTTTCTATTTCTTTGTAACCCGTAGTATCTTTTTTAAAAAGAGAATTACCAGGTTCAAATCTACTAACGGGTATTTTTTCCCAAGTTAAGGCCATGTTTTTACGGTTTACAAGTTTTGCAAGGAATAAACGCACTACCATCTACTATAAGCGTTCCTGTTTTGGATGGATAGTGCGTGAGCAGATGAAATATTTTAGAAGTTCCAATTACTTTGTAATTTTTAGGCTTTCCCTGGAATTTTCCTGCCAGTTTAAAGCATATCATAGTTGGGAAAGCATTAGAACCATACACACACCACAGGGCTATATTTTCATATTTACCTGAATTATTAAGAAGCTCTTCTAGTGTTATCATAGCTGAATCATGGCGTTGTAGAAATTATGAGCGTAATCGGAAATTAACTTGGCTCGGTCTTTCCCATTTACTACGCGGCGGGCATTTAAAAAGTCGGTGTTTTGAGTGGTAATATAATCTGACAAACTTACCCCCGTAAACCAACCTTCTGCCATACCACCCACCAGTAAAAGGGCGGCAATATTTCTGTCTAAAGCTAAATCTGGGTTTTTATGTAAATTTATTCCGTAAAGCCTTCCGGCTTCAATATAATTTTGTTCCCAGGTTAATTGTACCCAACCCCGGCCATAATATGACAAGCCATTACTTTTGGGTATTGCATAATCTACGGGTATACCCCCTTTATTGTATAAGCTTTTAACAGCCGCTATAGCTCCCTGATTAGTTTTTGCCCAGCCCTCCCGAATTGGATCCCAATTCGGGTTTTTAGTCGCATGGTATGATTCATAATATCCGGTTGCTAAAATATAAGCAATGTGGCGATAATCGTAAACTTTTCGTTCCCGGCACTCTGATAGAATTTTTTGTATTGTATTAAAGGCCCCGGTACTTATTTTACCTTTAAAAAAAACCTTTCTTACGCTGTTATAGAATAATGTTTCATTCATTATTTGACCTATCAGGATAGGCAATAAAAGGCGCTTTAGAAGATTTTTCAGCATCTATTTTAGCCTGCCTAACCGCCGGGCACTCTGTAAGGTCTTCTGTTTCATTGCCTGTTAAAGCATCCGGCTCTAAGGGCGCTATTACATCTACTGGTTTATCCGTTACAATCGGCGCTAATTCGTTACCGTAACCATCTTTTGTTTTCCGGCTAAAAAATTTACCGGCCACATTACTTACCGCTAACACACCCGAAGCGGTAAACAATAAAACTTTAACTTCAAATGGGACTTTGTCAAAATGAAAATCAAACTCAGGATTAAAAGATAAATGTATAAAATCGTTTAAGCAAGCCAGCATTCCTAATACATAAGCTCCGAAAGCATACGTACTCTTTTCGGCTAATTTACCAGTTACGGGATTAACGCAAATATCGCGCGCTATTCTATACACTACTGGGCTTATGGCTAATATAATTAATATAATAATACCTAAAACTATAAAATGAGGTAAATAATAATATAATTGTTCCATTATAATTTTTCTTTATTTTCAGTTTCTTGTTTTTGAATTTTTTCTACGGTTTCGTTCGTATAATCAATTCCAAACTTAGTTTTCATAATATAGTTAGCAATATGCAATAATACGCCTTTTAAACCTTCAGATTGCAATTTTAATTCTGCCATGTGCCACAAAATAGCCCGGAACTTATCGCCGAATAGCCAGCCAAAGAGTATATCGCCAATCCAGGCGTATTCTGGGTGTAGTTTGATGGCATTTCGCAGCATGGCCATTATTAATAAATCCGATACAATAATAGAATGCGTTTTTTTGAATTTTGCCCAGCTAAACTTTTCACCTTTTTTTTTTGATACTTGATAACCGTAATAAGCATTAATAAGGTTCATGCAAACAAAAAGCGCAATAGCTAGGGGTTGTATCCAAATCCATTCGGCGCTAAAAGCAATAACCGCCGCTATTGCCGCTCCTATTACTTTTAAGGTAAAAAACTCACCAATTTTTAAACCCAATACCGTCGCAAAGTAATCCCTTGTACCGGTAAAACCCATGTCTATAAATACACTACTCCAAAATTTACCGGATATTAATCTTCTCATTTGCTAGCCCCTGGATTTATATTGGTACCACCCCTATGCCTTGCACAAAATAAGCCAAACCGTTTAAGCCGTAACAATCAATTCCGAAAAATATATCCTCCTTGCTGTTAAACCCAAAAGTATGACTATTTAACCACACAGCCCCGTTTTCACTTGTTTCTAATGTAACAGCCCCAGTTGCCGCATCTCGATATAAAGCGCAATATTGATAATTTAATATCGTGGCGGTAGGTGGCACAGGAAACGGCCCCATTGAATCAAAATGGTTTACATGCCCTTCTAAAACATCATTAGCCGTATCATCGCTAGGTGAAAGATATATTCCTGCCTGTGTATTTTGAAATATTTTCTCATCTGGCGTACTCATAAAGCTTAAAACGGCGTTTCCAGCCCTGCCTAACTCAGCCCGTTTTTGCATAACTAAACGCCCACTTTGCCCAGCCGGAATTTTATATACCGACTTGCCCGTAAACCCGTAAGCAGCAGCAGCGTTAGTAGCTTTTACCGTTCCATTTGATTCAATAATATAATCATTATCACTATTAAAGTGAATTTCGGTGTAACCAGGAATATAACCCGAAACAAATACGGGGTCAGATTCCGAATCAAAATTTATTACTTTAGGTGTATTGGTCACTAAAAAAGGTAGGGCACGCACAGCGAAATTAGAACCTATCCTATCAGCTCCCGCTTCTGTGTAATGTATAAGGTCACGGAAATAAGTAGTATTTAAGGGAGCATCATAGCCACCCAAAACCGGGTCGGTCTGAATATCCAACAAAACCGTAGCCTTAAAATCTATGCGCCATCCTTGCTGGATTAAATTATTAAGAGATTGCACCCTTGTCCAAAACTCTGTATGTTCCGGTGTGTCCGGATGTCTTGAAGTAGTAATAGTAAAGGCGGCGGTTCTGTATCCCTGGTTTACATATATGTTATGCAAGCCTTTTAAACGATTGTATGCTTCCTGCGTAGTTGTACCTAACTGCAAATCATTGATACTTGCGAGCAAGAATAGGAAATTTGCGGCAGCCGTGTTAGACTTTCCGGTTAGCACCTCATTTCTTTCAGCTATTAGCATCATTTCGCTGCCTTCGTGGTTGAGTATACCCTGCTCCGTTCCAACAACTGCACCACCTACAGCGTAATTATTAAAGTTAATATATTGCTTCTGGCCGGACACGGCTTGAGCTAATTTTTCTAACCAAGTCGGGCTAAAGCCATTCCGGTCTAATGGCGCCGTTAAGCTATCTCCTTCGGCATTAATTGAATAAGTTAAAACCGGTATAGCACTACCACCATTTTGATAAAGATATTGCAAAGCCCCCATTAAGGTACTTGCAGCCGGATGTGTTCCGAATTGATTTTCTTCAATAGGACTAAAAAACCCGTTAAGTTTATCCAACAACAACTTAAAATTACCGTCTACTTCCTGCGGTGTTAAGTTATAGGCCTCATTATCTAGTGGGCCTTTTTCTTCGCGGTAGATTATATTTTCGTTTGGTGTTACTGCCATTAGTTTACGTATAAATTATTAACATATCCGGCTGTTACATAGCCCCTTGTTTTTACCGGAATTACTACTGTTCCAGCACCCCATCGGATTATCCCGTTGGTATCGTGCCTCAAAGTTTGTTCCACGTTTGCCACATATCCCGGAAATGCTTTTAGTGCGGCAATTAAATCGTAGACAAAGAACAAACTTACCCGCCCGTTAATATCGGGTAAATATAAAAAATTATTAAAAGATACAGACTTTATATAATTTCCTTTAGCCTGAAAACTATTATTAGCCGCTTCTACGGTTATATAATTACCTTTTAGCTGATAACTGTTTGTAGCTTCGTTTCTGGTTAAGTAAGGGGTTAAATCTACCCCCGGAGAAGAAACCGCGATATAGGTTGTACTTGTCCAACGATAACCAACATTATATTGTTCGTCTATATATAACTTGCTTTCTATGCCCGGTTGCGGAAAGTTGGCAAAAGTTGGTAAGGGTATTACTTCATCTACTCCCTGGAACAGAGCGTATATCTCAACTTTACTTAGGGTTTCCGGCTTTTGATAATACCTGTCGTCGTGGTTATGTTCGCCTATTGTAAGTTCCTGCATGGAACGCCGAAATAAATCAATATTAGGGGCTGTTTTTAGGTCAAGTGGGGTGGGGTCTACCGGTAATTCATTTAGTAAATCCAAATACTTTACGAACAAGGTTCCATCAAAACGCTCCCGGCCAAAGGTTTCAGCGCAACCTACTACCTGCGCTCCCGGTAATTCAAAGCTGCCAGTTGTTTGTGCGAAATAGAAAGTTCCGTTTTCTAAAGTTTCGAAGCCCTGAAAAATACTTTCTATACCCGGTTCATAAGAGTTCCAACCATCGCGGAAATCATTTATTTTATAGATTGTTGTTACTTGATTTAACCACGACTGGCCGGCTAAAGTCAAAGCTTCACCGCCATAAACAAACAACGATAAGCCGGCCGTAATAACTGCGCTGGACTCACCGGTAGCACAAGCCAAGGTTTGGGCATCGGGTAAGTCGAAATCTCTATAGGCCTGCAAGAGATAAAAAGTATCTCTATTTAGGGTTTCAAAGCCCTGAAAAATACTTTCAATCCCCGGCTGGTAGGAGTTCCACCCGTCGCGCGAACTGTTAATCCGGTATATAGCTGTTATAGAATTATTCCAAACCTCCTGGGTTAAGGTAATATCTATGCCGTTATATACGATTAAACTAAGTCCGCGCTGAATTAAAGCCATTTACAAAGTTATATTATCGTTTTTCTGCAAACCGCCTTCAATGGGATATAATACCCCGTTGTATTCTAAGGCGCAAGGGGCACCCGTAGAAGAAGCTAAAAAGTCCACCCTGGCCACCCTGCTACCGTTTAAATACAGCATCATTGTTTGGGGCATCGGGTTAGAGGTGTTTAACGGGGCATTAAAATGCAAAAACACTCCTGCGGCGGCGTACAAAGTAGCCCCGTACTGCGTATAGCGCGGCGTGAGTTTGCTATTGTAAGAGCTTATAGTAGGAGTATAATTTACTTCTATATCTGCGGTGGCTGTTATATTGGTTCCTACCAATCGGGCGGCAATAGTATAAGTTCCGTTAGGCACATCCGTAAATACATTAGAGGTTTGGTAAGCCCCACCCCGGCTGTACTCTACCGTAGCCGTAGTATTAGAAGGGGTGGCCAGTACCGTAATGGTATTTTTATCTACCGTAATTCTGGTTATTACTAGGCTGGGTTCCGGGGCAGTTGCGGTATAGTTTACATTTACCGGCCCGAACGTATCGGTTGTATTTGTTCCTACTAAACGGGCTATCACGGTATAGCTACCATTTGGTGCATTATCAAAAATATTGCTGCTTTGCCAATTATAATTATCTAACGAAAATTGAATCTGGTAATCAGGATGCCCGGTAGCCTGTACGATTAGCGTATTGCCGTTAACCGCTACATTGCTAATATTTACCGATAGTGCAGTACCGCCGCCGTTGGTTTCTACGTTTATTATCCCGGTTCCGGCTGGATAGCTGCCGTAAAATTCGCCGTTCAGGTTAACTATAATAGCAGAATCTATTTGCTCTTGAAATTCGGGCTGTACGGTTAAAGCCAGGTTAAAGCTTAGAATTGGCTTATTATTTAGGTAGCTCCCAAAAGCTTTTACACCGTTGCTGCCGCCTTCGTAGCGCACCGTATAAGCTTTATTGTTATCTACGCTAAACCAAGTATGCCATTGTCTTTTTCTAAATTCAGCTAATAAGATGCCTATTTTAGTATAAAATTCTTCTCTGTTATCAGAAAGGAAATGGCATTTTAAAGATACTTTTTTAGCATCAAAAACTACCGGCGCATTAGAAGTGGTTAGTCCGTTGACTTCCGGCCAGTTGTGTTCAAGCACTTTTTTAGGCGGGAAAGGTGTATCAAACTCACCGATTCCTTCCTCGACAAAAAAGCCGAACACATCAAAAATGTCCTGATTGTTTAATTTGTGTAAGTTCGATGCTGCGGCCACGTGCAAAACAAATAAATATACTTTACTTTACCTTTATTATTTATTTACCTTTCGCGTAAAGTAAACAAAAATATATAAAATCTAACCATCCATGCCCGTGTAAAAACTTACACCCGATAAATCAAAGGTAACAATTTGGTTAGGTTCTGCTTTTTGTCCATCTGCTAAAGTAGCACTTACAAAAGTATCACCATTTTTTTTTATGTGCAGTGTTCCCCATAATTCAACCGAATTAAAAAAATATACATAAATTTTAATCGGGCACCTTACCTCTTCATTATACCATGGCCTGAAACCTAAGGGTAAATTAAAAGGTAAATAAGGTGGTTCTGGGTTTTGGAAAGCTGAAGTAAATATGCCGGATAAAAATACTATATTATTGTCTTTCCAGTATACGCAGGGGGCTATATCCTGCGAACCAAATAAAGAGTAGCCGGAAACATATCCTTTATTAAAGACTATTTCCTTGCGCGTAGGCACCGCAACCGGCGTAACTGTAGGGTTAGGTTTTACCAAGTCCGATTTTAAAACCGCCTGGTTTACTTTTTGCTGTTCGGCCATTTCACGTACCAGTTTAGGCACATTCACGTGTTCGGAATATTCTACAACGGGGTAATGAAAGCGATTGTGTAAGCTCTGCTCATAATTAACAACGCGAGGTGTAACCAGTACATCTAAATCCGTGTCTAACAATTTAACAAAGTCGCCTAACTTTAATTGGATTCCGTTTTGCTCAAACTGTATAGGGTCATGGTTACCGGAATAAATAGAGCGGTCTTTAATATTTTCGTCTAAATATTGCTGCGCTCTTTCCTGTACTTCTAATTCCGCTTTTAAAATATCAGATTCTGGCAGTTTAATACCTATCAGCACGTAAATATCGCCCGGCTCGGCGTGTAGCTGGGCAGATGGTATTTCTAAAGCTTTTTCGTCTTTGTTCGGGTTAATAGTAATAACTTTACCCTCGTTTTTAAAATTGTTTATCTCAAACTCGTACCCCTGTAACGGCCCGCTATTAAAGACAATGGTAGCCTTAACGCCGGGTAATAATTGCTCGTTAATATCAAACTCTAAAGTAGTATCGGCAAAGGTATATATATCAATTACATCGGTTAGGGCACTATTACGGCGCGGGTAAATATCTTCGAAGGGTGGTAAATCATATTCTATAATGCCATCGCGGCCAATTTCTCCTTGCAAGTAGCCGCCCGTAACTTCGGGTAGTTGTAAGCGGCTCGCATAGTTACGATAAGAGGCGGGTAAGTTCTTAGTGCTGCCCTGGGCGTATATCCGGTTTGCTACGTTCGTGCTTTCTACGGGGCGGCGAGATAGGGAGTACAAGCCGTTGTTAATGCCGTAGGATAAGGTAAGTCCGGAATCTTTACCTTTTTTTGTCATGTGGATAGTTTTGTTTTCCACCCACCACTCCGTATTAAACTCGGTCGCCAAAGTAGCGAGTACTTGCAAACAATTTTGGCCAGAGTAAACGATGGTTTTTGTTACGGTTAAATCCACCACGCCTACCGTCCAGCCCGATTGTATGCGGTTTGCATTGCGTACCAATAAATTTAAATGGGCATCCAGGGTTCCGGTAAAAGCAAAATCAGATTTTAAATACCGGTTTAGATTATCCAAAAAGTGGTAACTAACTTTTGCCAACCGGTAAGCAATAGATTCAAATATACAATTATAGGAATATCGAAAATAGCCTTGGTCATGATCCTTGGAAAGAGGAGGTAATTTATTTAAATCAAAGTCTTCGCCGTAAACCGTTATATAGTCGCCGCGTTGCAAAAATACCGGCTCCGGGGTTTCAAAGTCGAATCGTACCAGATTAGCGTTCATAATACCTTTTTGAACCACGGCATTATCATTCGGCCTTACCTTTGTAACTACTGAATTACCACGCTTGATTTCGTATTCCATACCTCAGGCTATATATTATAGTAAAGATACGGATTTTAGGTTAAATATTCTTTACCAAAATAATACGGTATATTTCATAAACTTGGCCGTTCAGTGTTGAGTTGTCAATTAAAAACATTGCAAATATCTCCCAGTCTGGCAACATGAGTTCCAGCAGGGTTTCGCTGTTAGCATCCCAAATTGTTGCTTGATATTTTTTCATAACTATTCATCTAGTTTATTAATATTTTCGTCTATTCCTTGAGTTTCGATATAAAATTTATCAATAGTCTTTATACTCTCATTTAAATCATGCTTCATAGCTCTAATCTTTTAATCTCTCTTTCGAGAATTAATTTATGTCTTTCGTTCATAATTAAATAATTAAAGATTCTAGTTTATTTTTAGCTTGTAATAAATCCATTAAGGTTGAGGCAAACATTTCTTTATCGGCCTCGTTTTTGCTACCGTGAAACTGCACTTGGTAAAAAAGAAGCTGCTTATTTACTGACTCCAGCTTTTGCTCTGTTTTTTCTTTGTCAATTTGTGGAGTGCCCTCTAAATCTTTAATCTTTTCTAATATTCTTTCATACGTTGTTTTCAAGGGTTTTATATCTTTACTGTCAAGTATATATAGCTCGGCTTCTTTAAAAGCCGTGTCGAAATGGAAAGATAAATTATCAGGAACAATCACCTCCCCATCCTGCAACTCATTGCCATGCTTTAAGTGCATCCGGTAAAGTAAATTACGGTGCAAGTCCAATTCGTCTTTAAGTAAGTGTATCAGGCTTTCCGCATCCTGTAAGGTTTGGCGCTGCTCTCTAAGCTTTTTCATAACTAAACTGATTTATAAAGTTTAAAATATCAATAACTGCTTGCTCATAGCCTGAATTATAAATAGCCGAATTTGTTGTTATAAAATAATCTTTACTATCCTGAAAGTTTGCTTTTATATCACTAGCTATTTTTATGGCAGCCATTTTTTGATGATGCTTTTTAAATTTGTTAAGATTTTCTTCAATCAGAATGAGGTTACCGGCTGTTAATAAATCTTCTGTCATGGCTGTTTTTTGATTATATTTCTATATTTACTTAGCGTAATATTTAAACTGTCAACTAAATCAAGCCATTCATCAGAATGGGTTATCATGTTTTGTTCGTTGGCCTGGTCATTCATTCTTATTAGCTCATAACTGCTAAGTTTAATTTTTGTGAACTCGTTGGGGTCTATTTTCCTCTTTCTCATGGTTTACTTAATTTATCCCTATTTTCTATTATCCACCAGCCTAGTTGCCGGTTTTCTCGAAGCATCTTGGACGCTTTTTTGCTCATAGGTCTAGGAAAAGTAAAGCCTAACGAAAACCGGTATATTAACTCCTGCCATAGCTTTTTCATGATTTCAGTTCCAACCGTCTTCTACTTGTTCACCTAAAATGTTCATGGCGCTGTTACATAACCTCAAACCTACTGAAAAGCTACTATTTTTTATATCGTGTGCTCTTGAAAATTCAGGATATTGGTTCTCAAACGCTGTTGCCACTTCGTTTAAATACAGTACCGGCTCACTACATCTTAATTCCTTAATATATTCTGCTTGCTCTTTGTTAAGCGGTATATTTTGTTGGGTAGTACTCATGCCTCATCCAGTTTATAATCTGCTATAATTAAAAGTTGAGGCGTTTTAAAGCCCTTATCTTTAGCTGCTTGCAATAACCTAGCCCATTGACGTTTATCGAAATAAAAATGCCTGGTAACTTTTTTCTCTTCGGGTGCTTTTTTGTTTCTTCCCATAATGTATTTTGTTGTAACTAAAAGACAAATATACGAGTATTTTACAATTAAAATAAATTAAATTTAATTTTTATATTAATACTTTTTACGTATGTTTGCGTAAATAAAATAACAAA
>Ga0210040_10006906_pt1 | contig 13932 bp, 11 predicted proteins | sample CryGeyCG12114_NA_FD_185462 | JGI IMG/M metagenome (GOLD analysis project Ga0210040, IMG submission 185462) | Groundwater microbial communities from aquifer - Crystal Geyser CG19_WC_8/21/14_NA (SPAdes) (version 2) | ecosystem: Environmental > Aquatic > Deep subsurface > Groundwater | place: USA... | reverse complement strand
CGGCCCCTCGTTACACGGAGAAATGTCGATGCAGGAATGGTGGCGTGGCGGGGTGATCTACCAGATCTATCCCCGGTCCTTTCAGGACACCAATGGTGACGGCATCGGCGATCTGCCCGGCATCCTCCGGCGCATCGATTACCTCGCGAGCCTTGGGGTCGACTGCATCTGGCTGTCGCCCATCTTCCCCTCGCCCCAGGCGGACATGGGCTATGACGTGTCCAACTATACCGACATCGATCCGCTGTTTGGCACGCTTCAGAACTTCGACTCGTTGATCGAACGCGCCCACGCTCTGGGCATGAAGATCATCATCGACCAGGTGATCAGCCACACATCGGATCACCATCCCTGGTTCCAGGAAAGCCGGGTGTCACGCACCAATGCCCGGAACGATTGGTATGTCTGGGCCGATCCGCTGCCCGACGGTTCCCCGCCCAACAATTGGCTGTCCGTGTTTGGCGGGAGTTCCTGGGAATGGAATCCGACCCGGGGGCAGTACTACCTCCACAACTTCCTGATCAGCCAGCCCGACCTCAACTTTCACAATCGCGACGTGCAGGACGCGCTGCTCGACACCATGCGCTTTTGGCTTGAGCGCGGGGTGGATGGTTTCCGGCTCGACACCGTGAACTTCTACTTCCACGACCAGAAACTGCGGTCAAATCCGCCGGTCCGGCGATCAGCCAACCAGGTGCCCGCCGTCAACCCCTACGACATGCAGGACCACATCTACTCCAAGACGCAGATGGAGAATTTGGACTTCCTCAAGCGCCTGCGAAGCCTGATGGACGAGTTTCCCGGCACCACCACGGTCGGGGAGGTCGGTGATGCCGACCGCGCGGTGGAGATCATGGCCGCCTATACCGCGGGTGGGGATAAGCTCCATATGTGCTATTCTTTCGAGTTCCTGGGCGAACAGTTCGGTCCCGAGCATTTCCGCAGCCGCGTCGAAGGATTCTTCAAGGCCGGCCCGGATGGCTGGCCGTGCTGGAGCTTTTCCAATCACGACGTGATGCGCCACGTATCGCGCTGGGCCAAGCACGGCGTCAGCGCCGCTGCCGTGGGCCGGCAGATGGCCGCACTGCTGCTCACCCTTAAGGGCACCGCCTGCCTTTATCAGGGCGAGGAACTGGGCCTGACCGAAACCGATCTTATGTTTGAGGAACTGACCGACCCGCGCGGGATCCGGTTCTGGCCCGAAGACAAGGGGCGTGATGGCTGCCGCACCCCCATCCCCTGGGACGCGGGCGAACCTCCGAACGGTTTCACAACGGGAACGCCGTGGCTGCCGGTCAAGCCGCAGCAATCGGCGCTCAACGCTGCGGGGCAGGAGGATGACCAATCCTCGATGCTCAATTTTTACCGCCGCATTCTCCAATGGCGCAAACAGCATCCGGTGCTGCGTTCGGGCGAAATCAGTTTTATTGACACAGCCGAGCCGGTTCTCGCGTTCCGCCGCACCGGCCCCGATGGCGACATGACCTGCGTTTTCAATCTGTCGCCCGAACCGGTGACGCTCGACCTTTCAGGCGTCCCACCAGCTTTGGACGCGATGTCGGAAGCGGCCGAGCTGAATGGGAACAGCCTGGTTCTTGCCGGCAGCGGATATGCCATTTTCTCATTATCCGCCGGGGCTGGACCCCTTGCCCTCCAACTCGGGCGTCAGTCGCAAAGAGTCTCTGCAGACGTTTAAAGGTTGTGATTCTTTTACACCTTTCGACGCGCCGATCGAGCCGATGAGCTCGCTCGGCGTGTAACTCTCCGCTGCCCCCAGCGTTGGTGTGATATGCCAAGCTCCCTTTACATCATCACGTTTAGTCGCGACCGCTGGTGGATCGACACCGACGGTCGCCAGCATGGGCCTCACGGGAGCCGCGCCGAAGCGATCTCGTCGGCCATCGAAGCTGCCTATGTCTTTGGAGAACCTGGCGTTTCCATTGAAGTCGTGGCGCCCAATAGCAACAACCGGTACCGCGTCATCTGGCGTAGCACCAAGGATCCGTACCCGCCACCGTCCTGGGTTTTGGATGATGAGGATGGGCCTCCCGTGCCAGCTTTATCCATCGACCCCGAACCCGCATTCGAGACCGTGCCGTCCCCTGACGATCCTGTTCTCACCGACGAGCCGTCGGGTCCGGGCCTCGACGCGGATAGCGCGGATCAAAGCGTTGTACCGCCTTCTGATTTCGCGCCTTATCCCGAAACCGCAGATCCTGGTTTGGACGCGTTTCTCCCCCTTGAGACCCTGCTGATGGAGCAGGACTGGGTCGCTGCAACCCCCGATCTTCCAGCCCCTGCGGCGGAAGATAACGTTCGATCAAGGGCAGAGCCGCAGACCGACCATCTCCCCGAAAGCGAGGCCATGAGCACAGAAGACTTGTTAATGACTTTTCAGCTGACCCGCGACACCATCGCCGGCTGGTCGGCAGAGGCGGTGCATTACCTTGCAGCAGCTACCGCCGCTGAAGAGAATGGTGACATGGAACCTGGCATTCTCGCCTCAGCCGAGCGCTCTATTGTAGCAATTCACCTGGAAATAGAAGGACTTACCGAAGCCGCGCGTCAAACGGAGGACAAGAGCGACGACCTGATGAACGGCATCGCTGCCGCTGTTTCCGAGATGGAAAATCTGGTCGGAGCGATCGGTGGCGCGGTAGCCCGTCTGCAGCAATTTGCCTGAGGTATTGACTATCGCGACGCTCTCGCCAATGTGAACAAACCGGCATTGCAGCTGCGTGTTCCTCACCCGTGCAGTGTCAGCTAGCCGGGGCGCAAGGCCGCTTGGGAAAAGATCATGGTTTCAAGACGTTCCGTTTGCTTATCCCTTGCTTCCGCCGCGCTCTTGCCGGCGCTCCCTGGTGCATCGTTTGCCCAGAGCCGCGCCGACTGGGAACCCTACCGCAACGCGCGCCTGGGCTATCGCATAGAACTGCCCGTTGGTCTTTTCGAAGTAGAAGCGGGCTCCGAAAATGCTGACGGCCTTCGCCTCCTCGAAATCGATGGCCCGGCGCAAATCGAAATCCTGGGGAGCGAGAACACGCAAGGCGTTTCCCCCGCGGAGTTCGCCGATTTCTTCAGCGACGCAGATCGTATCGACAGAATTACCTATCGCGCCGACGGAGCACGCTGGTTTGTTTTGTCAGGCCACTACGCTCCCGAGGCGGACGAAACGGAAGATCTTGTTTTTTACACCAAGTATCTTTTCAATTCCGACTACTCGGCCTTTGCGGCTTTCGAGATCAGCTATCCCCTCGCCGAAAAGCGCCGCTTTGATCGGCTCGTGACGCGTCTGGAAAAAAGCCTCAGGGCGCCCGCCCGAGTTTAAAGCGCCACGCAGATTTCGGTTTTTGCATCGCCGGAGATGCGCGCCGCCTCGTATCTTTTCGATCAAAGGTGATACGCGCCTGCTGCGTGCGGCCATGCTCTGTTTTGGCCCAGAAGTATGGCCGGGCAATGAGTTGTCCGGCCGCGCGCACGGTCGCGAGCGAATGAAACAGCCAGTATACCGGCAAGCCAAGCTGGATGCCGAGCAGGCGTACGAGGCCAAGTCGCCTCAAGCCAGCATAGGTCAGACTGAGCGCTCCGCCATAGCCCAACACCAGAATGAAGAGCGACACGCTGCCCCAAGCATCGAACAGCATTGGGCGAATGCCAAACAGCGCCCAAAGCAACAGACTGAGCACGAGCGTTGTGTGCAAAAGCGGCGAAAGAATAACGTTCAACAGGTAGAGCTGAAACCCAATAAATCCCGGCCAGCCAATCTGGCGCTGAAATTGGACCGGGTGGCGATTGTGCACCAGGAAGGTCTGCATCCAGCCTTTCATCCACCGCGTTCGCTGCCGCAGCCATGAGCGCAGCGTAATGGGCGCTTCCTCATAGGTGCGGGAGGAAAGGGCGGCGGTACGATATCCTTTCCGCGCGAGCCTAATGCCGAGATCGGCGTCTTCCGTTACATTGTACGCGTCCCAACCTCCAATTTGGCGCAGGTGCTGAACACGGAAATGGTTCGATGTGCCTCCGAGGGGCAGCGGCAAGCTCCAGCGGGCAAGCGCAGGCAGCAGCAGACCGAACTGGCCCGCATATTCGGCCGCAAACATTGCTGTCAGCCAGTTTTCACTGGCATTGTCGACCACCAGTTCAGCCTGCAGGCAAACAATATCCGGCTCCGCCGCGAAGGTGCTGGCCGCCAACCGCAATTGATGCGGCTCCGGAACGTCCTCGGCATCAAATACAACGACGTGGTCCCCTCGAACGAAGGGCAGGGCGTAGTTGAGGGCCTTAGGCTTGGTTCGGGGTTCCGCATCCGGAACCGCGATCACCCCGAAGCGCGGATCACGCTTGGCCAGTGCGTTGGCAGCTGCTAGCGTTTCTGCGCTGCGCTCCTCAACGACGAATTTGATGTCGAGCTTTTCGGGAGGGTAGTCCAACCCCTGCATGGCTCTGCAAAGCAGAGGGATCATCTGCGCCTCGTCCCGCAAGGGGATCAGCACCGAGTATACCGGCAGTTCTTCATCTTCGAGCAGGCGCGGGCCGACCGCGTCCCGGATTGGCCGGGAGAAGGCAGCCACAACCCGCGCGAGGGACGGGACCACCAGCAGTAGGACCGAAACCGGCATGAGCAGGGGCTGCAGCCAGGCCGGTGCAAAAAAAATTACCAAGATAAAGCCTGCGGTTGCGACCATAAACAGGAGGCGCGACCGAGCTGAAAGCGTGAGGTGCGCTGTTGCACGTGGCCAGCGCCGATCCAGCCGAGTTTGCGCTTCGGCAAGGAGATCATCGCTCGATTGCCTCCCGAGTTCTGCCCGCAAGGCGGCGAACGGGACCAGGCAAAGCCGTCCGCGCAGCTCTTGAGACTCCGCTACCCGGCGCTTGAACTCGAGTACCTCGAAGTAATTGGGTGACACGAAAAGCACGTCACGCTGAAACAGCTTGGCGCGCAGTTGCCGAACGCGACCCAAAACCGAGAGGTCGTGAGCAATTTCGGCGCGGGGCAGGCCTTGCGGAACGAACGATGAAAAGGCGATGCCGGCCCACTCAGCTGCACGTTCCAGGATATCGTCGTACGAAATCTCGAGACGGTGGGCGAAATACTCGAAAGGGTCGATCTCGAGCGCAAAAGCTCGGTCCAGAACGTCGCGCGCTTCTTCATTGCTTCGGCAGCGCTCGCGTAGGATCGCCCGCACCAGTTGCACTGCCTCGGACACCCCAGTGTCCTCCGTGGCCGACACGGACATTTGCACGATTGTAAGCCCCACCCCGGACGGAGCTTAGGGGCAGGCAAGCAGGCTGCGCAAGACGCAGAGCTGTCTGGACCACGTCGGATATCGCAAAACTTAGAGCTATGGTTCATAACGCTCCGGTCATCCCTGAGTGTCGAAACCGCCATGAGACCGTTGCTTTGTCTTGCTGCCTTGCTGGGTGGTCTATGGGTCTGTGTGGCTCAAGGGCAGGTATTGCCCTACCAGATTGATCCCAGCGCGCGGGACATCGTGCCCAACCTTCCTGCAGTGCCGGCTATTCGCTTCCTCACAACCGGCGATTTCCCGCCTTTCAACTTCCGCGACAGCGCCGGCCAGTTGATCGGGTTCAACATCGACCTGTCGCGTTTGATCTGCGGCGAGCTCAATGTGGCTTGCACGATCCAGGCCTGGCCCTGGGAACAGGCGACCAATGCGCTCGCCGATAATCAAGGCGATGCGTTGATCGCAGGGCTTGAAATTTCGCCAGAGAACGGCGCTCGCTTCGATTTTTCCGCTCTTTACCTTCAGCTGCCGGGGCGCTTCGTGGTGCGGTCAGCCGATATTGCGGGGTTCGATGGCGCCATCGCGGGCAAGACAGTCGCTGTTCGGGCCGGCTCCCGGCATGAGGAATTCCTGCGGCGTTACCTCCCGACCGCCAGCGTCCAGACTTTCCCGACCGAGTTCGAAGCGCTGGATGCAATGAAGGCCAATGGCGCCGACGCATACTTCGGTGATGCAATGCGGGCCTCGTTCTGGATCAATGACAATCTTGACTGCTGCGGCTTTGCCGGTGACCCCTACTTCCGCCCCGATCTGTTCGGGCCAGGGCTGGCTATTGCTGTTCCACCCGGGCGTGACGCAATTCGGCAAGCCATCGACTGGGCGCTGGTGCGGCTCAAGCGCGAGGGTAAGACGGATGAGTTGTACCTGCGCTGGTTTCCGGTCAGCTTCTATTAGCCGCCCCGTGGATCACCTCAGCGGCGCGGTTGACCTCGTCTTCCCTGTGGTGCAACACGAACGCGTTTTTTCGATCCAAGGCTCCCCTGTGTCCACCCGTCCGCTCCCCGCCCTTGACCCTGCCTTTTTTGAACATGCCGCTGCGGCTCGCGCCTGGCCATTCGAAGAAGCCAAGAAGCTGGTCACGCGGGTTCGCAAGACCGGCAAGTCCGAAGTGCTGTTTGAAACGGGCTATGGTCCCTCGGGGCTGCCCCACATCGGCACCTTTGGCGAGGTCGCCCGTACGACTATGGTTCGGACGGCATTCCGGCTCCTGACCAATGATGAAGTGCCCACTCGGCTGCTGGCATTTTCGGACGATCTGGACGGCTTGCGAAAAGTGCCGGGGAACGTGCCCAACCAGGAGATGATGGCGAGCTTTCTTGGCAAGCCGCTCAGCCGGGTGCCGGATCCGTTTTCAGACGAATACCCGTCGTTTGGTGCCGCCAATAATGCTCGGCTACGCAGCTTCCTTGATGCTTTCGGCTTTTCGTACGAATTCGCGTCCTCGACCGATTACTACAGCTCCGGGCGGTTTGATGAAGCGCTGCTGCGCATGCTCGCCGTTTATGACCAGGTCATGGAGATTATGCTCCCCAGTCTTGGGCCGGAGCGCCGGGCGACCTATTCGCCGTTCCTGCCCATTTCCCGACATACCGGGGACGTGCTGCAGGTTCCGGTTGTCGAGCGCAACCTCGATCGCGGCACTATCGTCTACATCGACCCGGCAACCGGGACGACCGAGGAGTCCCCCGTGACCGGCGGGCATGTGAAGTGCCAGTGGAAGGCTGACTGGGCGCTACGCTGGTTTGCGCTCGGCGTGGATTATGAAATGGCCGGCAAGGATCTGATCGATTCCGTCAAGCTCGCCAGCCGCATTGTTTCGGTGCTCGGCGGCACTCCGCCGGAAGGGTTCAACTACGAGCTGTTCCTTGACGAGAATGGCCAGAAGATTTCCAAATCCAAGGGCAATGGCCTGACCATAGAGGAGTGGCTGACCTATGCCTCGCCCGAAAGTCTGGGGCTTTACATGTTCGGCAAGCCCAGGGCGGCCAAGCGCCTCCACTTCGACGTCATTCCCCGTGCAGTGGACGATTACTACCAGGCTGCGGCCGCATTTGACGGCCAGTCCCCGCAAGAGCAGCTCGAGAACCCGGCCTTTCACGTGCATTTCGGCGCGCCACCGAAGATCGACATGCCCGTCACCTTTGCGCTGTTGATGAACTTGGTATCTGCGGCCAATGCCGAAGATACCCAGGTGCTCTGGGGCTTCATCTCCCGTTATGTGAAAGGGGCGACCCCGGAAACCCATCCCGAGCTCCATCGGCTCGCCGGTTACGCGGTGCGTTACTTCAACGACAAGGTCCGGCCGACCAAGACTTTTCGTGCGCCTACCGACAAGGAACGTGCAGCGCTCGCAGCGCTTGCTGATGCTCTGGCTGAGCACGAGGGTTCAACCGACGCTGAAGCGTTGCAGAACCTTGTGTTCGAGATTGGCAAGTCCAATGAGTTCGAACCGTTGCGCGACTGGTTCACCGCCATTTACCAGGTGCTACTGGGCCAAAACCAGGGGCCGCGCTTCGGTTCGTTTGTTGCGCTTTATGGCGTTGCCGAAACACGTAGGCTGATCGAAGAAGCGCTGGCCGGACGGCTGATGCAGGACGCGGCCTGAGCAGCATCGGGCTATTTTGCAATGGATGAAGCGGTTGGCCCTTATTGGCTGGCCCAGACGATACGTGCGATCCAGTCGACCTCGGATGCATCAAGCTTGCGGGGCGGGTGCTCGGGGTTGAGGGAATGCAGCTCAACCACCTTGGCAGTTTGGCGGTGGAGGATTTTGGCCATCACCTCACCCTCCTTGGTGCGCACCACCACGCGATCACCCCGCCGCAGTTGTGCGGTGGGAGAGATCACGATGATATCGCCGTCGCGATACAGCGGCAGCATTGAGTCCCCGGTCAATTCCAGCGCATAGGTGCCGTCCTCCCCCGATGAGGGTAGCTTGACCTCGTCCCAGCCTTGCCCGGCCGGGAATCCGGCGCTGTCGAAAAAGCCGCCTGTGCCCGCCTGCGCCATACCCAGCAGCGGCACGGCCCGGCTCGGAGCCTGCGACGGGTTCTGGACGAAGGCACCGCTGCCGCTCATGAAGCTGTCCAAGGTTTCCCCGGTCGCTTCAAGAATCTTGGCGAGGCTTTCCGTTGACGGCCAGCGCTCTCGTCCGTCCTTGCTGATGCGCTTGGAGCGATTAAACGCTGTTGCATCGAGACCCGCCAATCGGGCAAGCGCCGACACGCTCATGCCCTGACGTTTGGCAAGCGCTTCAATACCGTCCCAGACGATGCGATGCGATAACATCCCGATTGGTCGCTTTAGGATAAAATGCCCGTTTAGGGGAACTTGTCCTAGTGCTAGCACTTGTGTGGAGGAGCTGTAAAGCGCTGGCGCTTGCGCCTGTTCGGCTTGCACCGTAGTTTGCGGATCATGTCCGACGCTCTCCCACACACTCCGGAATTCATCTACAAAATCGCGACGGTCGCGGCCTATGCTGCCGCCGAAGCGAGCGGGCGGTTTACTGGCATGCCGGTCGATGTGGCAGATGGCTATATTCACTTTTCCACCGCGGCTCAGGTCGAACAAACCCTGTCGCTGCATTTCCGGGGCCTTTCCGACCTCGTGCTGATCGCGGTCCGAACAGCAGATGTCGGATCGGAATTGGTCTGGGAAACATCCCGCGCCGGTCAGCTTTTCCCCCATCTTTATGCGCCGTTCCCGACAAGCGCGGTGGCCTGGGCTGAACCCGTCAGCGTTGCGGCAGACGGCAGCTGTAACCTTCCAGCAGCGGTGCGCTGATGCCTAACCCGGTTTCGTCGCTGCTTCGTTTCCCTCAAGTGCAAAATCTGACGCAGCAGGCTCTGCTGCGTATGGATCCGGAGATCGGGCACCAGACCACGATTGCGGCATTAAAGCTTGGGCTTGCCCCACAACAAGCAGGGGCCGATCCGGTGGAGTTACGGACACATCTTTGCGGGTTCGATTTGTCCAACCCCGTTGGCATGGCTGCCGGTTTCGACAAAAACGGCGAAGTTGCCCGACCTTTGGCAATGATGGGGTTTGGCATGGTGGAGGTGGGTACGGTGACCCCGCGCCCCCAAAGTGGCAATCCCAAGCCGCGATTATTCCGCTTGCCCGGGCAGGGCGGGGTTATCAATCGCATGGGTTTCAACAATGATGGCCATGACGTGGTACTGGCGCGCCTCAAATCGCTGCGCTTTCCGGCGGCTCTCGGCGTCAATATCGGAGCCAACAAGGACTCTGCGAACTTCGTCGCCGACTATGTGTTGGGGGTCGAGCGCTTTGCTCACCTCGCCGACTACCTCGCAGTCAATGTTTCTTCCCCGAACACGCCGGGTCTGAGAAACCTGCAAGGCGAGGATGCTTTGCGGCGGCTGTTGGGAGAGGTGCTGAACGCACGGGCCGGGGCTAGCGTTCGCGTGCCCATCTTTCTCAAGATCGCGCCGGATCTGGAGCCCGAGGCGATGGATGCGATTGCTCGTACGATTGCACGAACCGATATTGACGGCTTGATAGTTTCCAACACCACGGTCACTCGTGATGGGGTTGAGGGAGCCGAGCACGGGACCCAAACCGGCGGGCTGTCCGGGAAGCCGCTCTTCGATTTGTCTACCACCCGCCTCGCCCAAATGCGCCAGAGGGTCGGAAGCCTTCCCATCATCGGGGTTGGTGGTATCCATTCGCCGCAGTCGGCGCTTAGCAAAATCGAAGCGGGCGCAAACGCTATTCAGCTGTATTCGGCCCTGGTGTTCGGTGGGCTGAACCTGCTCGATCGTATAAAGGAGGGGCTCGCTCTGGCCGTGCTGGCGGCTGGGCACGGCAATGTTTCCGAACTTGTCGGCCGGCGCACAACCGAGTGGGCCGCGCGCTAGACTGCGAACAAGGCCGAGCGGCGGCGTTCCAGTCCCCACCAATAAAAGCCGGCGCGAGCCAGAAAGAAAACGTGGAGGGCAAGCCACAGCCCCGTATTGCCCAATCCGCCCAGCACGGAGGCGCCAAGAAGAAAGACCAGCAGCGCTGCAATCATGCCGTTGCGCATGGTCGTGCTGAGCGTGGTGCCAATCAGGATGCCGTCAAACACAAAAGCGGGCATGCCGGTCAGCGCGGAAATCGCCGCGAGCCACAGATAGGTTTGTGCACTCGCACGAATTTCTGCGTTGGTGGTCATGAATTCGATCAACACCCTGCCGCCGAGCATCAGGGTCAACGCAAGCCCTGCCGCGACCAGCAGTCCCCAGCGAAAGCTCAAGCGGTAAGCTTGGTCGAATGCCGGCCGATAGTTTGCCCCCAAAGCCTTGCCGGTCAGCTGCTCGGCAGCTTGCGCTATGCCGTCAAGGAAAAAGCCGGAAATCATCAGGTAGTTGAGCAGAATAGCGTTGGCCGAGAGCGTCACGTCGCCGGCGCGTGCGCCTTGGGCGGCGAAATAGGCGTAAGCGCCCATCAGGGCAGCGGATCGGATGGTGATGTCACGAGACAGGGCAAACATGCGCTTGAGCGCGGTCGCTTCGGTCAGCTCGCGAAGGCGTATGGCGTTCTTGAGCGCCGAAAGTCCGCCAAGGTGATGGACAACCAGAACCAAACCAACAAGTGCAGCTGCAACCTGGCCCAAAACCGTGCCAAAGGCTGCCCCTTCGATGCTCCAGCTCAGGCCATAAACAAACCAGATCGACAGCGCCATGTCGACGCCGTGCACCAGAGACTGCAAAAGCAGGCCGGTGGTGGCCCGTGCGCGACCATAAAACCAACCAAGGAGGGCATAGTTGATCAGCGAAAACGGAGCCGACCAGATGCGCACGGCGAAATAGCGCCGCATCGCGTCCAAAGCACCAGCTTCAGGGGCGAGCAAACCGCCAGCCAGCGCCAGGATCGGACCCTGCAGCGCGATCAGAACAATGCCGATAAACATACCGAGCACGATTGCGCGCAGCAGGTGGACCAGACCCTCGCGCGGATCGCGCGCGCCCACCGCCTGCGCGGTCAGGCCCGCCGTACCGACACGCAGGAAATAGGCGAGCGAGAAAATGTAATCGAACGCCAGCGCGCCTAGCACCAACCCGCCGAGCATGGAGGCGTCACCTAACCGACCAATCACCGTGATGTCGCTGATCCCGGCGAGCGGTTCGGTGATAAAGGCCAGCGAAGCGGGCAGGGCAATCGCCAGCAGGTCGCGGCTTTTGACGTCAAAAGGATGGGTCGGGCGGGGCATGGTGGATGACGTGCCACGAAGCTCTGGTGCGGGCAAGTTCACGGCCTAGCGCTCGGTCAGCAGCTCAAAAACGAGATCGGCGTTTGAGCGACAGCGCTCCACAAGGTCGTAATTGACCAAGTCCACCCCATCCACATGACCGATGTTGCGCTGCTCGGTGAAAAGTCCCCCGGCGGCATGACGCTTCAACAACCGTTCGCGCACCAGATCGCGGGGGACATGCAAAAAGACTGCAAGGTCGAGTTGCGGTTTTATCTCGGCCCACGGTCGATCCGGAAGCAACAGGTAATTGCCTTCAACAACCAACACCCGCACCTCGGGCAGGACGATGAAAGCATCCTCGATGACGTCCTCGATCTTGCGCGAATAGCCCGGGCCGCTGACTGGCGCTGTTGCAGTTTTCAGCCTGCTGAGAAAGGCGGCAAAAGCTGCGGCTTCAAAGGTGTGGGGCGCGCCTTTGTCCTTTGCCGTGCCGAGCGCTTCGAGCTTTTCGTGCCGCATATGGAAGCCGTCCATAGGCACGGGAGCAGCAAGACCCGGATGGGCCCGATTGAGGCGGGCCACGACTTCTCCGGCGAGGGTGGATTTGCCGACTCCCGGTCCACCCGCAAGGCCGAGCGCGACACGTCCGGTGCGATCGGCCGCAAGATCGAGGGCGCGCTCAACCAGCTCATCGGTCGCCGCGTACGGCGACAAGCGCAAAACTGTTTGCTGTAACGAGACGGACATGCCTACCTCCCTTGCCTTGGCGCCTTTCAATCACGATTTGTCGCAGGAGCGAATGTACTTCGGCGACGACCACCAGGGGAGGCGAGGCATTTGAACGAACTCGCCCCATCGCTGCTTTCGCCCGTTGTGTCGGCCTGGTTTGCCAAAAAGGGCTGGAGCCCCCGAAAGCATCAGCTCGATGTGCTCCAGAGTTGGACCGCAGGCGCGTCCGCACTACTGATCGCTCCCACCGGGGCCGGCAAGACGCTGGCTGGGTTTTTACCCACCATCGAGGATCTGATCCGGTCTCCGCAGGACGGGCTGCACACGCTTTATATCTCCCCGCTTAAGGCTTTGGCCGTCGACGTCGCGCGCAATCTTCTCGACCCGATCAGCGAAATGAGTTTGTCGATCACGGTGGAAACCCGGACCGGGGATACTTCGGCCTCCAAGCGCCAGCGGCAACGCTATGACCCGCCCAACATCCTGCTGACAACGCCCGAGCAGATCGCACTCCTGCTCAGCCATCCCGACAACGCTCGCCTGTTCGGCTCGGTGAAACGGATCGTGCTCGACGAATTGCACGCGCTGGTCGGCTCCAAGCGCGGTGAACTGCTATCGCTTGCTTTGGCTCGCCTTGCGAAAACTGCCCCCGATCTCAGGATTACGGCATTGTCGGCGACCGTTGCGCATCCTGAAGTGCTGCAGGACTGGATCGCACAGCCGGTGCCCCAGGCTGCGACCCACCTTTTGACCGCTCCGGGCGGGGCCAAGCCCGAGCTTGCCATTCTCCACACCGGTGAGCGCCTGCCCTGGGCCGGGCACTCGGCGGCTTACGCTGTTCCCGAGCTTTACGACGTCATCAAGGAGCATGGCATTTCCTTGCTGTTCGTGAACACACGGTCCCAGGCAGAAATGCTGTTCCAGAACCTCTGGGCCATCAACGACGATCTCCTGCCCATCGCGCTCCACCACGGCTCGCTGTCGGTCGAGCAGCGCCGGCGTGTGGAAAGCGCCATGGTGGACGGGCGCTTGCGTGCCGTCGTCTGTACGTCCACCTTGGACCTCGGGATTGACTGGGGCGATGTGGACCTTGTGGTGCAGGTCGGCGCCCCCAAGGGCGCAAGCCGCATGCTGCAGCGTATCGGCCGCGCTAATCACCGGCTCGACGAGCCCTCGAAGGCCATCTTCGTTCCCGCCAACCGCTTCGAGGTGCTCGAATGCGAGGCGGCACTGGAAGCTGTCCGAGACGAGCAGCAGGACAGCGAGGATCCCATCCCTGGTGGGTATGATGTGCTCGCCCAGCACATCCTGGGGATGGCCTGTGCCGCGCCATTTGCCGCTGAGGATCTGTATGCGGAAGTGTGCCGCGCCTGGCCCTACAAAGATCTCGCGCGAGAGAAATTCGACCGCATCCTCGAATTCGTTGCAACCGGCGGGTATGCGCTTAAGGCTTATGAGCGCTTTGCCAAGCTCAGGCGCACAGCCGATGGTTTCTGGCGCGTCAGCAACGGCCAAGTCGCCCAGCAATATCGACTCAACGTCGGCACCATTATCGAGCAGCCGATGGTCAAGGTGCGCCTGGTGCGTGGGCGCGGTTTCAAGCGTGGAGCGACCACCGGGCCGATCGGGCAGGCAGGGCGCGTGCTGGGCGAAATGGAGGAGGATTTCTTTTCACCTATGTCTGCCGGGGACACGTTCTCCTTT
>Ga0210040_10006905_pt1 | contig 13933 bp, 12 predicted proteins | sample CryGeyCG12114_NA_FD_185462 | JGI IMG/M metagenome (GOLD analysis project Ga0210040, IMG submission 185462) | Groundwater microbial communities from aquifer - Crystal Geyser CG19_WC_8/21/14_NA (SPAdes) (version 2) | ecosystem: Environmental > Aquatic > Deep subsurface > Groundwater | place: USA... | reverse complement strand
TGCTAACCCTCAAAAAATTTACGAGCAGTTAGCAGGTATGAATATATTGGTGGAAGAGTGGGGCGGTAAGTTTCAGAGCCAGGAATTAAGTGCTAAAAAAGGTATTAATGTAGACTTGTTGTTAGAGAAAATAAACCTTGAAGCTGAGTTGCTCGACCTGAAAGCTAACCCTGATCGTGAAGCAAGTGGAACTATCGTAGAGGCAACCCTTGATAAAGGTCGTGGATACGTTGCAACCCTGCTTGTGCAGAACGGTACTCTTCGCCAGGGCGATATCATGGTGAGCGGACAATACTTTGGTAAAATCAAAGCAATGTTCAACGAGCGTAACCAGCGTTTGACAGAAGCACCGCCATCAACACCGGTACTTGTACTGGGTCTGAATGGTGCTCCGCAAGCTGGTGAGAAGTTTAAAGTTTACCAGGATGAGGCTGAAGCAAAAGACATTGCAACCAAACGTGCACAAATTCTGCGTGAACAAGGTCTTCGTGCAAGGAAACACATCACACTTGACGAGATTGGTCGTCGTCTTGCACTTGGTAACTTTAAAGAACTTAATCTTATCATCAAAGGTGACGTGGATGGTTCTGTAGAGGCTTTGAGTGACTCATTACAAAAACTTTCTACTGAAGAGATAGCTGTAAGAGTGGTACACAAAGGTGTAGGACAAATATCTGAAAGTGATGTATTGCTGGCAACTGCATCAGATGCAATCCTGATAGGCTTTAACGTACGACCTTCCAGTTCAGCTGCAAGAGTAGCTGACAACGAAGGACTTGAAATAAAGCTTTATTCTATCATCTACCAGGCCATAGACGAGATTAAGAGTGCGATGGAAGGTATGCTTGAACCTAAGTTCAACGAGAAGATTATTGCTAATGTTGAGGTTAGAGAAGTGTACAAGTTTGACAAAGCAACCGTTGCCGGATGTCTGGTACTTGATGGCAAAATCTTTAGAAATTCAAAAGTGCGTATCATTCGTGATGGTATAGTTGAATTCCCTAAAGGTGAAGCCGCCGCAGCAGAACTTGGTTCACTGAAGCGCTTTAAAGATGATGTGAAAGAAGTGGCCAATAATACGGAGTGCGGTCTTACAATCAAAAATTATAATGACTTGCAGGTTGGTGATATTATTGAGGCATTTGAAATAGAAGAAGTAAAGAGAACGCTATAAAAAAGTTTGAAGTTCTTTATAAATAATAATAAAAAGCACCGGCTACAACCGGTGCTTTTTTATGCTTTTCGTAGTGACAATTAATGCGTTAAGTAGAAATAATTATAAAAGTTGCAGCTTGGCCTGTGATATTCCCAAATGTTATGGCTTTTGCAGTAACAGTTGTTTAAACAAAAAGTGGGAGCTTATAGCCCGCAGCTAAAACTAATGGCTTTTTAACGTATAGTTTGGTAAAAACTTCTCTCCTTTTTATATTTCCCATTAACAAAAACTTATTTTTGACTGTATGATCATTATAATGAAGAAACTGTTATTTGTTTTTGCGCTAACCTTTGGTTTAAGTACTATTCTTTTTGCCCAGCCGAAAAAGGTAGTAGCAGATAAAATTGTAGCACAGGTAGGTGATAAAATAATTTTGCATTCGGACATTTATAATTCAATTCTTGATGCTGAACGTCAGGGTGCTACTTTGCCTCCCAATCCTGAATGTATTCTTATGGAAAGGGCATTAATAGAAAAAGCGCTTGTATTACAGGCAGAGAAAGACTCACTTCCTGTTACTGATGAGGAACTGGAAGCTAACCTTGACCTTCGAATTCGTGGATTTATACAGCGATATGGATCAAAAGAGGTGCTGGAAGAAGTTTCGGGTAAGTCTGCTTACCAATTGAAAGAAGAATTCCGTGAGCCGATTAGGGAAGTGATGCTTGCTGACCAAATGAGAAAAAAAATTGTCGAAAATGTAAAGATGACGCCCAATGAAGTAAAAGCATCCTATGATCAAATCCCAAAAGACAGTCTTGTTTTTTATGAAAGTGAACTTGAGGTAAGTGAAATCGTTGTTTATCCGAAAGCAAACCGTGAGGTAGAAAGTTACGTAACCCGGGAGATGAATGAATGGAAAAAGCAGGTAGAAGATGGTACAAAGAAATTTGATCAATTAGCCAAGTCTTACACAGAAGATCCCGGAAGTAAAGAATCAGGGGGACAATATAGTGTAAACCGTAACGAAAAAACAATGGATGCAGCTTTTATAAATGCTGCTTTCAAATTAAAAGATGGACAGGTTTCGCCTGTAGTTAAAACTCAATTTGGCTTACACCTTATACAGATGGTTAGTCGTGCCGGTGATGATGCCATTATTCGTCATATACTTAGAATTCCACCTGTAACCGAAGAAGAAATAAAAGAATCATCTGATAAATTAGACTCTATCAGAACAAAATTAATTGCTGGTACCATTGGCTTTGGTGAAGCTGTAAACAAGTATAGTGAAGATGAAGCAAGTAAATTTAGCGGTGGCAGAAGGCAAGGTCCGGACGGCTCAAGCTTTGTTACCATTGACCAGTTAGATAAAGATGTGGTACTTGCTATTCAAAATATGAAAGTAGGTGAATACTCCCGGCCCATGGCTTTTACAGACGAAAGAGGTAAAAAAGCAGTTAGATTGGTGTATTTGCAAACGCGCACAGAACCGCATAGAGAAAATTTAAAAGACGACTATAGCAAAGTTTCTCAACGTGCCCTCGAAGAAAAGAAAAACTCAGTGTTAGAAAAATGGTTTCAAACACACATCCCTAACTACTATATAGTTGTAGATAAAGATTATATGAATTGTAACGACGTAAAAAGTATGCTGGGTAATAACATAGCAGTTAAATAAGTCAGTTATTAAAGCGTTTAAAGCCCCTGCAATCTTGCGGGGCTTTTTATCTTATCTGCTTTTTTTAACGCCAATTCTTCCAAAAGGCTGTTCTAAAATTGATTTAGACTTTAATATTAGAACCTCTGGTTGCCATGAAAAACTCAGTTGAAAGGAGCGTCGCAACGGCTGATCCATAAAGCACAAATGCTGGTGCCCAAAAAAATAGAATTTAAAAAGCCCGATAAGTATTTATTGATCTAAATCAATAAAAAAATACGTGTACATACATACATTTGTAATGTGAAACTTGAAGAAGCAATAAAAACAAATAAGTTTTCGTCGCAAAAACAAAAAGCAGGACTAAACATTCTCTACACTGCATGGTGGTTAAAAACAATCCTTAGCCGGGAGTTGAAGACAGTTGGGTTGACACATGAACAATATAATGTTTTAAGAATTTTAAAGGGGAAAAATCCGGAGGAAATGTGTGTAAGAGACATTGGTAGCAGAATGATAGAACGTAGTTCTAATATACCGCGGATAATCGATAGATTGGTCATTAAAAAATTTGTAGATCGTGCTTCTTCTGATATTGATAGGAGGGAAACAGTCATTCGACTCACAAAAGATGGCATGCATATTTTGACTCTTGCAAACCAAAAAGTAAATAGTGTTTTTGAGAGTTCTGTTTCCTTAGGGGAGGTTGAATCTGAAAAAATAAATCAGCTGTTAGAGTTGTTGCGGGAGAAAGAATAATTTTTAGAACAATAGATGTACCTACATTAAATTCTTTTTTATGAAAACAATACACCACGGAGGAGACAACAGAGGACACGTAAGTCTTGGATGGTTAGATAGTCATCACTCATTCAGTTTTGGTCATTACTATGATCCTGAAAAAGTTCAATTTGGTGCTCTAAGAGTACTAAATGATGATATTATAACAGGGGGCTCAGGCTTTGGAGCCCATCCTCATGATAATATGGAAATTGTATCGATTCCTTTATCAGGTGCGATCGAACATAAAGATAGTACAGGAACCGAGGCTGTCATTAACGAAAACGATGTGCAGATAATGAGTGCAGGCACGGGAATAAGACATTCGGAGTACAATCATTTTAAAGACAAGATGGCAAATTTCTTACAGATATGGGTCTTGCCAAAGAAAAAAAACATTAAACCAAGGTACGATCAAAAGACTTTTAATCCATCTGACCGCATCAATAAGATTCAGACTGTTGTAGCTCCGGATGATGTAAATGCAGTATGGATAAACCAGGACGCCTGGTTTTCACTCGGCGAATTGAAAAGCGGCTACTCAACCAACTACATAATTAAAAAAGAAGGAAACGGCGTGTACGCCTTTGTAATAAACGGTAGTGTTACTATAAATGGTGAAGTTTTGTTCAAACGGGATGCTCTTGGAATATGGGATGTAGAAAATCTCGATATAGCAGCTGGTACAGATGCGGAGGTTTTGTTAATAGATGTACCAATGGGTGAATAATTTATAAAAAATAATTTTTTCAAAAACAATAAAATAAGAACAATGGCAACGTACAAAATTGATGTAGATCACTCAGACGTGGTGTTTAAAGTAAAGCATCTTATGATCTCTACTGCAACTGGTTATTTCAAAAAATTTGATGCAACGCTTGAAGTAAGCGAGAATGATTTAAGTGATGCCCAAGTGACTTTCGAAGCCGATATCGACAGCATTGATACAAAAAACGAACAAAGAGATGCTCACTTAAAGGGCGAGGATTTCTTCAGTGCCGACCAATATCCTAAAATGACGTTTAAATCAACCGGTATTAAAAAAGCAGGAGATGATGAATATAAGTTAGCCGGTAACTTAACCCTTCGCGACGTTACCAAACCGGTTGAACTAAAAGTGGAATATAACGGTAAAACTATAGACCCATGGGGAATGGAAAGAATGGGATTTGAAATATCAGGTAAAATAAACCGTAAAGATTATGGCCTCACGTATAGTGCTGTAACAGAAGCAGGCGGATTAGTATTAGGTGATGAGGTAAAGCTGGCGATGAACGTAGAAATGATAAAGCAAGCATAACGCAAAAGATTATTCGTCGTGAAGCAAGCCTGCACACTTAAGATGTTGCCGGCTGCTAAAAGGGTTTGCATTTAGTTTCTCTGCTTACCAAAATCCTGTAGCGAGAGGGTTTGGTAAGCAGAGATTGCTAAATGACTATCAGTGCAAAAGGGAGGCGGATTTGGTATCTATGTGCAGAGTTAAATATAGAAACTATTAATGTAAGTTGCAGGATAAAATGAATCATAACGATAATTGTAAAGGAGTAAAAAGGGAGCTGAACATGCTGGATCAAAAAACGCATGACTTAGTCTCAATTAGTTGAAAGCAGTAACGATATTCCTTATTCTCTTGACCCAACAAGTAAATGTGTTTATATTTTTGTCATTAAAGGAGCTGTGGGATTGCTTGTGAAATGATAAGAGTACGGGACGTAACAGATTTATGGGAAACAACCCGGTTTGAAATAAAGCGAGCCAGGAAAGTCAGTGTGTTTTTATTGAAACACCTGTTAATCAATAAAAAGTTTTTCTATTTTTTTAGAAGCTGTCTAAATTTCATTTTTCTGGCAACCAGCATTTTTATTTTATTGGATCGGCCGTTGCGACGCTCCGTTCATCTGTAGGTTTTCATGGCATCTCTGGTTCTAATATTAAAGTCTAAACTAATTTTAGACAGCTTCTTAGGGTTAGTGAAAATTTAAAAGTTCAGGAGTTTTATTGTCCGGAGGAAGCCGTTAAATAAAGAACTATTGCTTGTGCAGAAAAAACTTTTAAATTCGTAGGAGGTGATGTAAAAATGAAAAGAATAGTCACATGAATATTGAGATAGTTTCAGGGAGTCCAAGGAAGGGAAGTATAACGTTTAGATTAGCTCTTTTTTTACAAAAATACCTGCAGGAATCAACAAGCCACAACATAAAAATTATTGATGTAAGGGATTGGAATATTTCAACTCTGCAAGAGATGGTTTATAGCTCAGTAATTAATACACCTGACGAATTCAAACCTTTAGCTGAAAGGATGTTTGGTGCTCATGCTTTTATAATTGTTACCCCTGAATATAATGGCAGTTATACACCTGCGATGAAAAATCTGTTTGATCATTTTCCAAAACAGATGCATAAAGCTTTTGGAATAGTTACAGCCTCAACCGGCTCTTTAGGAGGGATGCGTGCCAGCCAGCAGTTACAGCTTTTGGTTTTGGCTTTATTTGGTATTCCCAGCCCATATATGCTGATTACTCCTAATATTGACAAAAAATTTGATGAACAGGCAAACCTTATTGATCCCGGTTTTTATAATACCATCCATAATTTTACCACTGAGTTTTTGTGGCTTGCAGAACGAATTGCTGGTTGCCAGAGTTAAATAACCTTACTTTTCTGCAATGGAGTTGTAACTTTGCATTTCTTTTTACTACAGTATCATGAGTGATGACATAAAACATGAGTGCGGTCTTGCATTCATTCGTTTAAGAAAGCCCTTTTCGTATTTTTTGCAGAAGTACGGTACGGTAATGTACGGTCTTAATAAGTTGTATCTGCTTATGGAAAAGCAGCACAACCGCGGCCAGGACGGTGCAGGAATGGCTGCAGTGAAATTAAATGTAGAACCGGGATATCCATTTCTTCACAGAATAAGAAGTGTGGCTCCACAGGCTATCGCTGATTTATTTGTTACCATTGGCAAAGAAGTTACCGAGCTTGAAAAATTTCAACCTGATATAAAACAACATCCGGGGTTGCTAAAAGGCCATCTGCCTTTTCTCGGTGAGTTGTTGTTGGGACATCTTAGATACGGTACACAGGGTAAAAACAACGCCGATTTTTGCCATCCTTTTATTAGAAGAGATGTAGCTCCTGCAAGAAACCTCGCCCTTGCCGGCAACTTTAACCTGGTAAATACAGACGAGCTTTATGAAAAAATAAATTTTGATCCCGGTACATTTTCAAAGCAAAGCGACCTTGCTGCTATGCTCGAAGTCATTCACAGTTTTTTAGTGAAGGAAGACGAGGAAAATCCGGGAAAGCTTGATTTAGCATCTGTATTAAATAAATCTGCATCGTTATTTGATGGCGGATATACCATAGGCGGTCTTGTAGGTAATGGTGATAGTTTTGTATTAAGAGATGCAAACGGTATCAGACCAGCTTATTACTATATAAATGACGAAGTATTTGTTGCCGGAAGTGAAAGAGCGGCTATACGTACCACATTTAATGTAGGTGAAAATGAAGTGCATGAACTAATGCCCGGAAATGCATTAATGATAACATCGCATGGAGAATATGCTGTAGAACAGGTGTTAGATGTAAAAGAACGAAGAGCCTGTAGCTTTGAACGCATATATTTCTCAAGGGGCAGTGACGAAAAAATTTACCGTGAGAGAATAGCACTTGGTTATCACTTAAGTAAACCTGTTTTAGAAGCTATTAATTACGACTTAAAGAATACCATTTTTTCTTACATTCCTAATACCGCAGAGATTGCTTACTACGGCATGTGCAAGGGAATGGAAGACTACCTCAATAAAATAAAAGTTCAACGCATTTTGAGCTGGGGAGATGACGTAACAGAAGAGAAGCTGTCTACGATGATTAATCGTAAAATACGGCAGGAAAAAATTGCAATAAAAGACGTTAAGCTACGTACGTTTATTACTGAAGATGTAAGTCGCAATGAAATGGTGCAGCACGTGTATGATATTACTTATGGTACACTTCATAAGGGAGAAGATACATTGGTGGTCATTGACGACTCAATTGTACGCGGAACTACGCTAAAAGAAAGTATTGTAAAAATGCTTTCCAGGCTTGGACCAAAAAAGATAATCGTAGTTTCATCAGCGCCACAAATTCGCTATCCTGATTGTTACGGTATTGACATGAGTAAACTGGGAGATTTTATTGCATTCCGGGCAGCAATAGCATTACTGAAAGAGAATGGAATGGAGAACCTGTTGGACGATGTGTACTGTAAGTGTGCCGAGCTAATGCAAAATGATCGGCTTCACACTGTTAACCTTGTAAGGCAGGTTTATAAACCTTTTACCACAGATCAGCTTTCAAGGAAGATAGCAGAGTTGATTACTCCCGCAGATATTGATTTTCCTGTAGAGGTGATTTATCAGACTATTGAAGATCTGCACGCAAGTTGTCCGACAAACACCGGTGATTGGTATTTTACCGGTAACTATCCCACTCCTGGTGGCAACAAGGTGGTCAATAAGGCATTTATCAATTACATGGAAGGGAACAATGCGAGAGGCTATTAAAACCTCTTTTATATTCACAGCTGTACAGGTTATTATTGTTAAACTCTCACTGCTTATGAAGTCATTATTACTCGTTCGTCATGCAAAAAGTAGTTGGAATTTTGGGGTTGAAGATTTTGACCGGCCATTAAATGATAGAGGTACACGAGATGCACCTGCAATGGCTAAACGGCTGCTGAAACAAGAAATAAAAATAGATGCATTTATCAGCAGCCCTGCAAAACGTGCACTTACTACAGCCTCATATTTTAGCCAAGCTTATAATAAAAGTCCCGGAAGTATTATTGTTATTCCTTCATTATATGAACCTACCCAGGCTGCTTTTTCTAACGCAATAGAAACGTTAGATGATTCACTATCGACGGTTGCTTTGTTTTCTCACAATCCGGGTATTACTGCATTTGCAAATACGCTTACCGCCGCCTCAATCGATGATATGCCTACCTGTGCCATTTTCGCCATAAAAGCTAATATAAAAACCTGGGCTGACTTTACTTCATCAGCAAAAAATTTCTGGTTCTTTAATTACCCCAAAAGCCTAAGCTCCTGAATTGTTATAACTGCTTCCGGCATGTTTTCATAAACTACTATTTGTCAAGGCAGAACTATCTATTTTTTAATTATTTCTTATTTCTCAAAGTTTCTATAAACTTGTCCAATACTCCCTGATATGCTTCCATATCTAATTCTGGTAATAAGAATTTGAAGTTGTTTGCCTTTATCAACTGTTCATTAAGGTTAAAGTCTTCCTGGTTTGCCGCCAGACACCATCCTTGCTTTTCCAGGTGCTTTGCAAGGTACTCCTGCTCCGTTTGACCAGGCGTGGGTATAAGAATAGATTTTTTCTGAAGTTTACAAATATCCATAACAGTTGTATAACCGCTACGGCTTATAATGAAGTTACTTTCAGTAAAAGCCTTTTCCATTTCTGCTGCATTAAGATGGTTTTTGATTTTGAGAAAGTTAGTTGAGGCAATAATTGTTTTAGAATTTGGTAACCCGCGAACAAGCATTGCCTTTCCTTTAAATTCTCTAAGCTGTTTTAATAATTTATTTTCCAGATTGGTTCTTTGCGGCTCTGGTCCTGAAATGACAATTAAAAAATCATATTTATTTATACTGTTATCAACCTTTTTTAACCTGCTAATCCCTCCAAGGTAAGTGGTAGAAATGGCAGGCAATATGCCAGGGTGAGAAAGCACTCCTGCCAGATTTTGCTGCTCACTAAAATCAGGTAGCCAACATTCATGAAAGTTCTCAATTAATTTATAATTGAATAATTTTAGCATTTTTTCGAAAATGCCGAAAGGTGCTTTTATAACAAGTTGATGCGTGATAAAAATAGACCTTATGTCAGCGTGATATAAGCCATACCGGTTATCTGAAATAACAGCATCAATTTTACTATTCTCTAATAAATTTTTTAGCCATTTTTTCTCTTTTCTTATAGCAATTAGAATTTTTGGCAGTTGTTGTAAAATTTTAATTGCAAAAAATCGTTTACTATTTGCATATTGTATGTCATAGCCGGGCAGGCGCATAAAATTTAATTGTGGAAATTCTGTTTTTAACAGTTTTTCCTGTGCTCCTTCTGCAGCAATTAGTACTTTACAACCAGAGGAAGTCAAATACCTGATTAGGGGAATGCACCTTGTGGCGTGACCTAAACCCCAATCAAGAGGTGCCACAAGAATTGTAATGTTAATTTTTGATGACACAAGTAAAATTGCCCGTTATTTGTATGAATGAAATAAGTACTATTATGAAAAAAAGAAACCAAATATCCGCATTAATATTCTTTGTTTTGGCTATTACTTTTACAGGATGCGCAGCAGGGAAATCGGGTCGGGGTTGTGGTTGCCCAATGGTAAATAAAAAAGCAGTAGGGTAAATCTATTTTTTTGAAGAACGTGCTATCATGAAATTTGATAAATTGAAATTATGAATTCTAATAGAGATCTATTGCTACTGTCGAGAAATGCCGCTGCTAATAAAGCTGACTTGCAGCTGGAGGTAGAAAAGTTACATAAGATTTTAATCGAGGCAGAATCAATGAAGAACTTTTGTACTGTAAATGAACTTATTGATATTAACAAGTACAGGATTATTGATAATCCAAGGAAAATAGAAAGAATAATCAGACAAAATAACATTAAGCCTTTTACTTTTATAAGTAATAAGAATTGATGAAATTTTTAGATATTGAATAAAAACCCCTGTCTTTTCAGGGGTTTTTATTTAGAAGCGGTCTAAATTTTATTTTTTGTCAACCAGCATTTTTATTTCATAGGATCAGCTGTTGCGACGCTCCGTTCATCTGTAGGTTTTCACGGCATCTTTAGGTTCTAATATTAAAGTCTAAACTAATTTTTGACAGCTTCTTAATATCTAACCTGTGATTATTGTAATTTCTTAAGTGCTTCTCTTAGTTTACCTAACATTTCATCAATTTCTTCTTTAACACATGTTCCTACACTTAATCTATACCATGGAGAGTGCTTTTCTGCACCAAACGCGTAAAATGGAACTACTGCCAGTTTCGCTTCGCTCAATAAGTAATCTGTTACATCACTTTGCGTTTCCAGCTTTTTGCCATCTTTAATTGTTTTGCCTGCCAGGTCAAATTTTATTGTCAGGTAAATTGCAGCTTGCGGAGAAACTGCATCAACAGAAAATCCTTCATTTTTTAGGTTGATAAATCCCTGATATATTCTTCTTAGCCTTTCTTCTATTTCAGCTTTAAAGTGAACAAGGTACCTGTCTACATTTTCACTTTGCAATAGGTATTTAGCAGTTGCTTTTTGCTCCGCCATTGGCGCCCATGCTCCGATATGGCTAAGTATTGCTTTCATTTTGCCAATAATAAATGCAGGCCCGAGAGACCAGCCGACCCTTACACCTGTGGCGGCAAAAACTTTTGATATGCCGTCAACGAAAACAGTGTATTCTTTCATCTCAGGTCGCAGGCTAATCGGGTTAAAGTGTTGAATGTCACCAAAAGTTAGGGTCCAATACATTTGGTCGTATAGCACATACAACTTCTTATCTCCCTCTCCCCGTCTTTTATTTTCTTCCAAAACCAGGTCGCAGATTTTTTCGAGCTCCTCTTTGCTAAAAGTAGTTCCTGTTGGGTTTTGAGGCGAGCAAAGGCATAGTAAAGTTGCTCCTGCCAGATGAGGGGCAATGTCTTTAGCCAGAGGCATAAAGTTGTTCTCGGGTGTAGCATCAATAAGGCAGTGTTCTGCCTCATTCATGTGCACATAGTGATTGTTATTCCATGAAGGAACTGCATATATTACCTTGTCGCCTTTATCAACAATTGCTTTGAAAATAGTATATATGAGCGGACGCCCTCCGGCAGCTATCAGAATTTCGTTGTTTGCATACTCTATCCCTTCTCTTTCTTTCAAAAAAGTTGATACAGCATTTCTTAGCTCAGGAATACCATCGGCAGGTGGATAGTTGGTAAAGTTGTGTTTATAAGCGTCTATAATCTCGTTCTCCAATTCCTGTGGTATCGGAAAAATCGAAGGGTTAAAATCCCCAATAGTAAAATTGTATATTTTTTCGCCCTGGCGAACACGCTCACTTATAGCATTTCCTAGTTTTACGATTTCCGAGCCTATCAAGGTTTCGGACAGGTGGCTTAGTTTCATGTCGCGAAATTACTGGTTGAAACGCAAATTATTTTTACGATTTTTTCTATTGCTTTAAATTTTTCTAAAAAATAAGGGTTCCGCGTTTATTTTTTTAATTCATCCTAAAAACAAAAAGCTGCTGACAGTTTTACAACCACAGCAGCTTAGTGAACTTTACTTTAAATATTTAAAAACCGGTTAGGCTGTTTTTTTGCTCATGGTTGTAATTTTTTTCTGCTTCTTTAGCTTTTTCAAAATCCAACACTACTCCGTTAATACAATAACGTAAACCGGTTGGAGGTGGACCATCGTCAAAAAGATGTCCGAGGTGAGATTTACATTTACCACATTGTACTTCTGTACGTGTCATGCCATAGGTATTATCGGGCGTGTAAATGATCGAGCTTTTACTGATAGGCTCGTAAAAGCTTGGCCATCCGCAACCACTATCAAATTTAGTATCACTTTTAAAAAGAGAATTTCCACAGACAGCGCAATAATAAGTGCCTACTTCTTTAAACTCTTCATATTTACTTGTCCATGGTCTTTCAGTTCCTTTTTCTCGCGCCACGTGATAAACTTCCGGCGATAATATTTTCTTCCACTCCTGCTGCGCGAGGTTTACTTTACTACTATCAGTTCTGGAATAAACCGGGTTATTAGAGGACGAATCCATAGTATTTTTTTTATTTGATTGTGAATAGCAGCCACTGGAAAATGCAGTGATCAGTATGATAAACAGGTATATTTTCATAAATAATTTCTCTTGTAAAACTACGCTTAACGATGGTGAATAGTTTTAGGAATTGAGCTTTTCTTTGCATTATGAATAACCCTTAACAATATGTATGCAAGAAAAGAGAATAAACTGTTAAAGGAAATTAAAGGCTCAACCCTTATATTTGCTACTCATTCATGGCAAGTTTAATGTTTAATATTATTTTGTTTGGTCCCCCAGGCAGTGGTAAAGGTACGCAAAGCGAAAAACTCATTAGTAAATATGGCTTGAAGCATTTATCCACGGGTGATATACTGAGGCATGAAATAGCAAGCCAAACTCCTTTGGGTATGGAGGCTAAAAATTTCATGGATAAAGGTCAGTTAGTACCTGATGAAGTAGTTATTGGTATGATAAGTTCCGCATTAGATAATAATACTCAGGCAAAAGGATTTTTATTTGACGGATTTCCGCGAACTGAAGCACAGTCAGAAGCATTGGATAAACTATTAAAACTGAAACAAACCGAAATAGGTGTTGTTTTAGCCTTGCTGGTAAGTGAAGAGGAGCTTGTAAAAAGACTTTTAAACAGAGGATTAACCAGTGGAAGAACGGATGATAACAATGAGGACGTTATTAGGACGCGTATAGTAGAATATCATAAAAAAACTTCTGTTGTAGCTGATTATTATCGCAGATTTGATAAGGTTATTAGTATACCAGGGGAAGGATCTGTTAATGAAATATTTGAAAGTCTTTGTGCTGAAATAGATAAAAGAAAATAATTTTTTTACAACCAATACTACCTGTAAAGCCTTTCATTGTCGAAGGGCTTTTTTTATTTTTAAGTCCATTTTAAGTTATTTTGATTGTTTATTCTAAACACAAGTTCTGGCTGCACATAACTATAGCGAAATAATCAAATCAAAAGTTTTGGTTTTTTGAATTTAGCTTAATGAACGGGTGCAGTTGTCAATTGTGTAAAGTTTAATTTTAACAAGCAGAAGTAAATTGTTAATGACTTTACTAAAACATTAAGGTTTTAGCAATCTTTTTTATACAAAAATCTAACATTATGATTACAGAAGTTAAGGAGGGATATGTAAAAACAGAAAAAGGACATGGCATAACAACAATTGAATTTCATCATCCGCGCAGCAATTCTCTCCCCTCAAAGTTACTTGAAACATTAGCTCAGGCAATTCATGGTGAAGGAGTAGATGCAGACACAAAAGTCATAATATTAAAATCAGCAGGCGAAAAAGTATTTTGTTCAGGAGCATCTTTTGATGAACTGGAATCAATACATACAGAACAGGAAGCTGTACAATTTTTTAACGGAATTGCTAAAGTAATCAACGTAATGCGTAAAACGCCTCAATTTATAATAGCCAGGATACAAGGTAAATGTATAGGAGGTGGAGTA
>Ga0210040_10006904_pt1 | contig 13936 bp, 9 predicted proteins | sample CryGeyCG12114_NA_FD_185462 | JGI IMG/M metagenome (GOLD analysis project Ga0210040, IMG submission 185462) | Groundwater microbial communities from aquifer - Crystal Geyser CG19_WC_8/21/14_NA (SPAdes) (version 2) | ecosystem: Environmental > Aquatic > Deep subsurface > Groundwater | place: USA... | reverse complement strand
GCGAAGTCCGGGAAGCCCTGCGCCAGGTTCACCCCGCCGGACGCTGCGCACAGGCGCGACATCTCCCGGATGACCGACTCCTGGAACGTGCTGGCCTTGGCACTGGCCCACCGGCGCTGCGCTGTCAACAGGTGACTCCTCATCGCTGTCTTCTGACGCTCGTCGACGCCAGCCTCGCACCATGGGCGACGAAGGGCAGGAGCAATGGCTGCGGTGCGTCGAGTGCGGTGTCGACAAGCCTGCCGACCAGTTCCACCGAGAGCGGTCGCGCCCGACGGGACGCAACAGGCGCTGCAAGACGTGTCGCAACGCACGCAACCGTGAGCACGTCGCCCGGGATCCTGCGAGGAGGCGGGAGACCATGGAGCGATGGCGGCGCCAGCACCCCCAGCGCTACAGCGCCGCGCAACGGGCGTACAAGCTGCGCCTGTACGGGCTGAGCGTCGCCGAGTTCGAGGCTCTGCTGGCGGCACAGGACGGCAAGTGCGCCATCTGCGACGAGGCTGAGACCGGTGGCTGGGACCTCGCTGTCGACCACGACCACGAGACAGGGAAGGTGCGGGGGCTGCTGTGCCGTCGCTGCAACGTCGGCATGGGTCTGCTCCGCGACAGCGCGGCGCTGCTCTGCGCGGCGGCGGCTTACCTGTACCGGTCACACCGGCTGGGACACCCTGGTCGGACCGCTGAGGGCGAGAACGCCCGCGGCGACCAGGGACGCACCGCCGGCGACGGCGAACGCGATGCCGTAGCCGTCGACGACGTCGTGGAGTGCGCCGATGAACAGCGGGCCGCCGGCGACGCCGAGCGTGGCGACGAGCTGGCTGCGCGAGTAGATGCGGCCGTAGTCGCGGACGCCGAAGCGCTCGGCGAGCAGCAGCGGGTGGAGCATCAGCAGGTTGCCGACGGTGAGGCCGAAGCCGACGGTGACGAGCAGGATCGGCGCGACGCCGTCGAGCACGGCGAGCGCGCACAGCGCCACCATCTGGCCGACCATGAGGGCGATCGCGAGCCCGCGCATCGACATGCGCTCGGCGACCACGCCACCCAGCAGCCGGCCGACCAGTGACGAGACCGCCAGCAGCGACAGCGCCGTCGCGGCGAGGCCCGCGTCGCGGCGCTCGGCGACGAGGTTGTAGAGGTGGGCGATGCCGCCGACCTGCGCCAGCATGGCCAGCAGGTGGGCGACGGTGACGCAGGCGTAGTAGCGGCTGCGCAGGGCCGTCGCGGCGGGCTCCCCCACGAACGCCGCCGGGCTGCCCACCGGTGGCGTGGGGTCGCCGTCCGGTCGCAGGCCGACCGACTCGGGCGACGGGAGCAGCAGCCAGGCGGTCACGGGGACGACGCCCACGACGACGGCCAGGCCGAGCCAGCCGGCGACGTCGGCGAGCGTCCGGTCCTCCACCACTGCAGCGACCGTGGGGGTGAGGACGACGCCGCCGGCGGACAGGCCGGTCGAGGCGACCGACAGGGCGAGCGAGCGCCGGCGGCGGAACCACCGGGTGACGAGCGTCGTGCCCGGCACCAGCGACGACGCCGCGAAGCCCGCGCCGAACAGGCGTAGGCCAGGTAGACGTGCCACACCTCGCTGACCCGACCGAGCAGGACGAGGGCGGCTCCGCACGTCAGCGCGCCGACCGCGACGAGCGGTCGCGGGTCGTGCCGGCCCATCCAGTCGGCCACGGGCATGCCGATCAGGCCGCTGGTCAGGAAGAACACCGCCGTCGCGCCCGACACGGCGCCGACGGAGAAGCCCTGCTCGAGGGTCAGGGCCCGCAGGTAGACCGGCAGGCCGTAGAAGCCGAACCCCGCGGTCACGGTCAGCATTACGAAGACGCCGGCCACCACCCACCAGCCCGCGAAGACGCGGGTCGGCGGGGATCCGGGGGTCATGCCGACATCCTGCCCGGTCGCGGCGGGCGACCTCGTTGAGCGTCCAGCCCTGACACAGTGTCAAGCCGCAGCCGTCCTGGGCCGCGAGGTGGCAGTTGCCGGACGCCGCCGCGCCCACGACCGTGGGAGCCCGGCGGACACCGAGGGGACCCGATGAGCGACAGCGACGACCGGCGCCTGCAGGACTCGGCCAAGCGCCACCTGTGGATGCACTTCTCCCGGCTCGGGGCCTACGACGCCGCCGACGTGCCGGTGATCGTGCGCGGCTCGGGCTCGTACGTCTTCGACGCGCAGGGCCGCCGCTACCTCGACGCGCTCTCCAGCCTGTTCGTCACGCAGATCGGGCACGGGCGCGAGGAGCTGTCGGCCGCCGCCGCCAAGCAGTCCGACCAGCTGGCGTACTTCCCGGTCTGGGGGTACGGCCACCCGAGCGCGATCGAGCTCGCCGAGCGGCTGGCCGAGCGCGCGCCTGGCGACCTCAACCGCGTCTTCTTCACCACCGGCGGCAGCGAGGCGGTCGAGACCGCCTACAAGCTGGCCCGGCAGTACTTCAAGCTCGTCGGCCAGCCGGGCCGCTACAAGGTCATCAGCCGGCAGTGGGCCTACCACGGCGTCACCATGGGCGCGCTGTCGCTCACCGGGGTGCCGGCGATGAAGGCGCCGTTCGAGCCGATGGTGCCGGGCGCCGTGAAGGTCCCCAACGCGCACTTCTTCCGCGCGGTCGAGCACGCCGACGACGAGCAGGCGTACGCCCGATGGGCCGCCGACCAGGTCGAGCGCGCCATCGTCATGGAGGGGCCCGAGAGCGTCGCCGCCGTGTTCGTCGAGCCGGTGCAGAACGCGGGCGGCTCGGTGCCGCCGCCGCCGGGCTACTTCGCCCGCCTGCGTGAGATCTGCGACCGTCACGGCGTGCTGCTCGTCTCGGACGAGGTCATCTGCGCCTTCGGCCGGCTCGGCGAGTGGTTCGGCGCGCAGCGCTACGGCTTCCAGCCCGACATGATCACCTTCGCCAAGGGCGTCACCAGCGGGTACGCCCCGCTCGGCGGCGTCGTCGTGAGCGACCGGCTGGCCGAGCCGTTCCTGTCGGGCAAGGCCTCGTTCAGCCACGGCGTCACCTTCGGCGGTCACCCGGTCTCGTGCGCGGTCGCGCTCGCCAACCTCGAGGTCTTCGAGCGCGAGGGCCTGCTCGCCCACGTGCGCGACCACGAGGCGGCGCTCGGCAGCACCCTCGACCGGCTGCGCGACCTGCCGCTGGTCGGCGACGTGCGGGGCGCCGGCTACTTCTGGGCGGTCGAGCTCGTCAAGGACCGGGAGGGCTTCGTGCGGTTCGACGCCGAGGAGCGCGAGCGGCTGCTGCGCGGCTTCCTCGCCCCCCGGCTGTACGCCGCCGGCCTCATCTGCCGCCCCGACGACCGCGGCGACTCGATCGTGCAGCTCGCTCCGACCCTGATCAGCGGCCAGGAGCAGTTCGACGAGATCGAGCAGGGACTGCGGGAGGTGCTCACCGAGGCCGAGCAGCTCCTGTAGCCCCGGCGTCCCGGGCGAGCAGGGCCAGGTGCAGCGACAGCCGCACCCGGACGTCGTCGAGGTCGACGCCGAGCCGGGCGGCGACCAGGTCGAGCCGGGCGTAGACGGCCGGCCGGCTGACGTGCAGCGCCGCGGCGGCGGAGCTCTTGTTGCCGCCCTGCTCCAGGAACGCCGTGAGGGCGGCGAGCAGCGCCCCGCTGCCCGGTGCGCCGTCGAGCAGCGGACCGAGGCAGCGCTCGACGTAGGCGTCGAGCCGCCCGTCCCCGCTGCACTGCTCGAGCAGTCCGTGCACCCCGACGTCGGCGAGGGTCACCACCCGACCGCCCGCACCGCAGCGCAGGCCGCCGAGCGCGGCGGACCGGGCCTCGGCCAGCGTCGCCGCGACGCCGGCGAGCCCGTCGGTCGTCGGCCCCCGACCGACCACCACCGGGCCGGGCAGCTCGGCGCGCAGGACCTCGGCGAGCCTGGCGACGGCCCGGTCGACGTCCTCGTCGACCGGGAGCGGCAGCAGCACGCTCACCGCGTCCGCGTCCGCGTCCTCGGCGCAGAGCACCGGCAGCCGCGCCCGCCGCGCCGAACGGCGCACCACCGCCACGAGGTCCGGCGCACCGCCGCCCGCCGCCACGGCGAGCCCGGTGAGGCTGCGCCGGGCCGTCGGCACCCCGGCCGCCTGCGCGCGCAGGTGCGCCTCGGCGTCGCTGCGACAGCGGCGCTCGGCCAGGTCGCGCAGCAGCTCGCCCTCCGCCTGGCGCTCGAGCTGCGGAGCGTCCCCGCGCAGCAGCCGGGCGAGGGCGATGGCCTCGGCCGCCCGCTCGACCGCGAGCGTCTGCAGGCGGCTCGGGCGGGCGCCGCCGGGCAGCAGCACCAGCCGGCCGAAGACGCGGTCGCGAGCCGCCACCGGCCGCACCACCCAGCCCTCGGCGCCGGCCAGCCCGCTCGCGGGCGGTGACCCGGCGCGCCGCGACCGGCGCTCCCAGTCGGCGAGCACGGCCGCGGCGTCGCGCCCGGCGAGCGCCGCGGCGAGGACGCGGTGCCCGACGCTCTCGAGGACGACGGGTGCGCCGGCCAGCTCCGCGGCGTCCTCGACGACGCGCGCGGGCGGCGAGCCGTCGGTCCCCCGGCGCGCGAACAGCTCGTACAGCCGCTCGGAGGCCTGCAGCTCGGCGTACGAGCTCGACACGATGGAGGCGTGCACGCTCTCGGTGATGGCGACGAAGGCCACCTCCGTCGGCAGCCCGACGACCGGGAGCCCCACGCGGTCGGCCGCGGCGAGCAGCGCCGGCGGCGGCGTCACCCAGCGCTCGCCGAGCTGCAGCAGCAGCCCGCTCACCCGCGAGCGGTCCAGCGCCGCGACGTAGCGCCGCAGCCCGTCGTTGCTCGTCGGCAGCGCGACACCGGTCGTCAGGACCAGCTCGCCGCCGCGCAGCAGGCCCTCGACCTTGCTGAGCTCGAGGACGTGCACCCACCGCACCGGCCGCGACAGGCCGGCCGCTCCGGCGAGCACCACCGGCTGCCCGGCCTGCACCTCGGGCAGCGCGAGCACGTCGGCCACGGTCGGCAGCGTCGGCGAGGTCGGCACGTTGCTCCTGCGGAAGAGGGATCGGCTTCCCAGGATGTCAGTCCGACGGTGCGCGCACTGACAGGTTGCCGGTTGCCGCGTCCCACGACCGGCGTGGACCATGACGGCCATGACCGAGACCCGCACGCCTGCGTCCCTCGCGCCGCTCGTCCGCTCGTGGATCGACGGGGCTCCGGCGGGGAGCACCTCGCGCCTCGGCGACGTCTACGACCCGGCCACGGGCGAGGTGGCCCGCCAGGTCGCGCTCGCCGACGGGGACGACGTCCGGGCCGCCGTCGCCGCGGCGGCCCGCGCGTTCCCCGCCTGGCGCGACACCTCGCTGAGCCGGCGCACGGCGGTGCTGTTCGCGTTCCGCGAGCTGCTCAACGCGCGCAAGGAGGAGCTCGCCGCGATCATCACCGCGGAGCACGGCAAGGTGCTGTCGGACGCGCTCGGCGAGGTCGTCCGCGGCCTCGAGGTCGTCGAGTTCGCCTGCGGCATCCCGCACCTGCTCAAGGGCGGCTTCTCGGAGGGCGTCTCGTCCGGCGTCGACGTGCACTCGCTCCGCCAGCCCGTGGGCGTCGCGGCGGTCATCAGCCCGTTCAACTTCCCGGCGATGGTGCCCTGCTGGTTCTTCCCCCTCGCCGTCGCCAGCGGCAACGCGGTCGTGCTCAAGCCCAGCGAGAAGGACCCCAGCGCCGCGAACTGGATCGCCGCCCTGTGGCAGGAGGCGGGGCTGCCGGACGGCGTGTTCAACGTGCTGCACGGCGACAAGGTCGCCGTCGACGGCCTGCTCGAGCACCCGGACGTCGCGACCGTGTCCTTCGTCGGCAGCACGCCCGTCGCGCGCTACGTGTACGAGACCGGGACCGCGCACGGCAAGCGCGTGCAGGCGCTGGGCGGCGCGAAGAACCACATGGTCGTCCTCCCGGACGCCGACCTCGACCTGGCCGCCGACGCCGCCGTCAACGCCGGCTTCGGCTCGGCCGGTGAGCGGTGCATGGCCATCTCGGCGCTCGTGGCCGTGGAGCCCGTCGCCGACGAGCTGGTGAGCAGGATCCGCGAGCGCATCGACACGCTGCGCACGGGCGACGGCCGCCGCGGCTGCGACATGGGCCCGCTCGTGACCGGCGCCCACCGCGACAAGGTCGCGTCGTACGTCGCGGACGGCGTCGCCGCCGGGGCGACGCTCGTCGTCGACGGGCGCGACCCCGAGGTCGACGGCGAGTCGGCGGGCTTCTGGCTCGGCCCCACGCTGTTCGACGACGTGCGGCCCGACATGAGCATCTACACCGACGAGATCTTCGGTCCGGTGCTCTCGGTGCTGCGCGCGCCGTCGTACGAGGCCGCGCTCGAGCTGGTCAACGCCAACCCGTACGGCAACGGCACGGCGATCTTCACCAACGACGGCGGGGCGGCGAGGCGCTTCACCACCGACGTGCAGGTCGGGATGGTCGGGGTCAACGTGCCGATCCCGGTGCCGATGGCCTACTACTCCTTCGGCGGCTGGAAGAGCTCGCTGTTCGGCGACACGCACGCCCACGGCACCGAGGGCGTGCACTTCTTCACCCGCGGCAAGGTCGTCACCAGCCGGTGGCTCGACCCGAGCCACGGCGGCGTCGACCTCGGCTTCCCCCGCACGACCTGAGCTCAGCGGGCAGTACGGCTCCGGGCCATCAGGCTGGTGATCTCGTAGACCAGCGTGGCGGCGGCGAGCGAGGTGATCTCGGCATGGTCGTACGGCGGGCTCACCTCGACGACGTCCGCGGCGGCGAGCTGCTCGCCGGGCAGGGCCCGCACCAGCGACAGCAGCTCGCGCGAGGTGAAGCCGCCGATCTCCGGCGTGCCGGTGCCCGGCGCGAACGCGGGGTCGAGCACGTCGATGTCGATCGACAGGTAGACCGGGGCGTCCCCCACCCGCTCGCGCACCCGGCCGACGACCTCGGCCACGCCGAGCCGGTCGAAGTCGGCCGCCCGGACGGTCGAGAAGCCGAAGCGCGCGTCGTCGACGAGGTCGGCCGCGTCGTAGAGCGGACCGCGGATGCCGACGTGCGCGGACGACTCGGCGAGCAGCAGGCCCTCCTCGAAGGCACGCCGGAAGACGGTGCCGTGCGTGCGCTCCGCGCCGAAGTAGGTGTCCCACGTGTCGAGGTGGGCGTCGAAGTGCAGCACCGCCAGCGGCCCGTGGACCCGCGCCGCGGCGCGCAGGCCGGCCAGGGCGACGGTGTGGTCACCGCCGACGGTGATCAGGCGCCGGCGGTCGCTGACGAGCTCGCTGGCGTGGTCGTCGACCGCCTGCAGCGCCTCGTCGACGTCGAACGGGTTGCACGGGACGTCGCCCGCGTCGACGGCCTGCAGCACCGAGAACGGCGCGACGTCGAGGTCGGGGTGGTAGGCGGGCCGCAGGTGACGGCTCGCCGTGCGCACGGCGGCAGGACCGAAGCGGGCGCCCGGGCGGTAGGACACCCCTCCGTCGAACGGTGCGCCGAGCACCGCGACGTCGAAGTCGGTCACCTCGTCGACGCGGGGCAGCCGGGCGAAGGTCGGGGCGCCGGCGAAGCGCGGCACCCGCGTGCCGTCCACCGGCCTGACGATGTCAGCAGGGTCCACGGCTCGTCCTCTCCTCAGTCGCCCACGACGGGCCGGGGGAACACGCGCGGCCGCAGCCCGAGGCTGCGCACGTGCTCGGCGATCTCCCCCGCCGGAGCGATCCACAGCCCCGGCAGCTCCTGCGCCTGCGCCAGCAGGCGGTCCAGCACGCGCACCCGCGCCGGGCGTCCCGACAGGAACGGGTGGCTGGTGTGCGTGAAGCAGGCGCCGTCCTCGTGGATCGCCCGCAGGTCGGCGCTCCACATCGACAGCGCCTTCTCGGGGTCCTCGACCAGGCCCGACCCGGCGACGTCGGGCACGTAGGCGTACTGCTCCCAGTCGTCGAGCGCCCAGTGCACGGGGATCTCGACGACCGACCGCGCGCCGGCGCCCGGTCCCTCGGCGAGCTCGTACGGCAGCTCGCCGTCCATGAGGCTCGAGTCGTAGAGGAAGCCGCGGTCGAGCAGCAGTCCCGCCGTGGCGTACGTCGTCTCCCACATCGGCGCGCGGTAGCCGGTCGGACGCACACCGGCCACCCGCTCGAGCGCGTCGAGCCCGCGGTCGAGCACCGCCGCCTCCTGCGCCGGCGTCATCCCGGCGACGGCCTCGTGGAAGTGCCCGTGGTGCGCGATCTCGTGCCCCGCGTCGCGGACGCGCCGCAGCAGGTCGGGGTAGCGCTCGGCGGTGAAGCCGGGGCAGAAGAACGTCGCGCGCAGCCCTCGCCGCTCGAGCAGCGCGAGGATGCGCGGCATGCCCGTCAGCGGGCCGTACGCCTGGTGGCTCATCACCGACAGCCGCGAGGCGCTCGAGGGCTGCATCGTCAGCACCACCGACTCGGCGTCCATGTCGAAGCCGAAGGTGGCCGCGGCCCGGGCACCGCCCGGCCAGGTGATCGGCTCCGCGGGCTCGGTCACGTCGTGGTCGCTCACCGGTGCGCTCCTGTCGTCCGGGAGGTCGTCAGCGCGGCGTCGCGCCAGGTGGCCGCAGCGGCGTCGGCGTCCCTCACGAAGTCGACCTGCAGGTCCTGTCCGAACCAGTGCAGCTCGACCGGCGACGGTGGGGTGTGGGCCACCACCTCGCCGGCGGCGACCACCCAGCGGGGCGCCACCTGGCGTCGTACGGCGTCCGACCGGGAGGACGCCGGCACGACCACCATGCTCGCCGGCCGGCCGACCTCGAGCCCGTAGCCGTCGCCGAGCCCCAGCACCCGGGCGCCGCGGCTGGAGACCATCTCGAAGGTCTCGGCGATCTCGTCCTGCCCGGTGAGCTGGGCGCCGAGCACGCCGCTGTGGGCGACCTGCAGGGGGTTGCCGGTGCCGAGCGGGAACCACGGGTCCATGACGTCGTCACTGCCGAACGCCACGTTGACACCGGCGGCCAGCAGCTCCTTGACCCGGGTCATCCCGCGGCGCTTCGGGTAGTCGTCGAAGCGGCCCTGCAGCGCCAGGTTGACCATCGGGTTGCTCACCAGGTTGATCCCCGAGCGGACGAGCAGCCGCTGCAGCTTGAGGGCGTAGGCGCCGTTGTAGCTGCCCATCGCCGTGGTGTGGCTCGCCGTCACGCGCTCGCGCAGGCCGGTGCGCATGGCGAGGGTGGCCAGGACCTCGATGAAGCGGGACTGCTCGTCGTCGATCTCGTCGCAGTGGGCGTCGACCAGGACGCCGTGCCGCTCGGCGATGCCGACCGCGACCTCCAGCGAGCGCACCCCGTCCTCACGGGTGTCCTCGTAGTGCGGGATCGCGCCCACCACGTCGGCGCCGCGACGCACCGCCTCCTCGAGCAGCTCGGCGCCGTCCGGGAACGAGACGATCCCCTCCTGCGGGAAGGCCACGACCTGCAGGTGGACGACGTCGCGGACGCGGTCGCGCAGCTCGAGCAGCGCGTCGAGCGCCGTGAGCGACGGGTCGGTGACGTCGCAGTGGCTGCGGACGAACAGCACGCCCTGCGCGGCCTGCCAGCGCAGCACCTGCTCGGCGCGGGCGAGCACGTCGTCACGGGTGACGCTCGGCTTGCGCTCGGACCAGACCGCGATCCCCTCCCACAGCGTGCCGGAGGCGTTCCACCTCGGCTCGCCCGCGGTGAGGGTCGCGTCGAGGTGGACGTGCGGCTCGACGAACGGCGGGCGCACGAGCGCCCCGGCCGCGTCGATCTCGACGTCGGCGACCCGCGCCGACGCCCCGGCCGTCGACGGCACGAGCGCGGTCACCCGCCCCTGGTCGACGTGGACGTCGACCAGGGCGGCGTCGTCGGCGAGCCGCGCCCGCCGTACCCGGAGCTGCATCAGACCCGGGTGCTCCCGTCACGCGCGACCGCGGGCGACTGCCCGGCCGCCGTCGCAGCAGGGGCGGCGGAGCGGCGGCCGGCGCCGAGGACGGCGTAGAGGAGCCCGGCCGACAGGGCGCCGGCGAGCCACGACAGGTCGACGTTGCCGAGCGCCTTGGCGCCCGGGCCCTGCAGCGCCGTCGGGATGCCGTACTCGAAGCACCAGGTCGCGGCGATGCCCACGACGAACGCGAGGATCGCGTCCCAGCGGTAGTCGCCCAGGCGGGAGCGGCCCGGCTCGTCGTACAGCGCCGGGACGTCGACCGACTGCCGCATCGTCCAGTAGAAGTGCACCAGCATGATCGCGCCCCACGGCGCGACCCAGGTGACCATGCTCGCGAGCCAGCCGTCGAGCGCGTAGGCGAAGTCGTCCTGGAACACCAGCCACACCGTGAAGACGGTGGCGAGGGCGCCGACGACGTACGCCACGACCTTGCGGTCCACCCGGATGTCGAGCGTGAGTGCGCAGACCGACGCGCTGTAGATGTTGAGGATGTTGGTGGCGATCGGGCCGTGCAGGACCAGCAGCAGCACGGGGATCGCCAGCGCGCCGAACGACTCGACGATCAGCTGGCCGGGGTCGACCTCCTGGCTCGCGGTGGCGAGCGCGGCGCCGAGCACGCCCAGCCAGATGACGGGCACGAACTGGCCGAGCGCGCTCGCGGCGAACACCTTCGACGCCGGGGTGCTGCGCGGGACGAACCGGGAGTAGTCCGCGGCGTACGCGAACCAGGAGATGCCCCAGCCGATGCCGATGGCCGTCATGACGGTGCTCATCGCGCTCAGGCGCTCGGTGCCGGCGAGCTCGTCACCGGCGTAGCCCCAGTCGATGTCGATCTGCGTGAGCGCCACGACCGTCATCAGCGCGAGGACCACCAGGGTGATCGGCACGGTGTACTTCTCGAACGTCGCGATGGCCCGGAACCCGTAGGCCGCGATGAGCACCTGCGTGGCCATGATGACCAGGACCGCGGCGATCTCGAGACCGTGCCCGCCGTCGATGCCGAGCTCGCCGAACAGGCTCGACACGAGGTCGAGCACGATCCAGGTGTTGATCGCGCACCACCCGATCGTGATGAGGAACTGGAACGTCGTCGGCAGGTAGGCCCCGCGGCGCCCGAAGGCGCTGCGGCTCAGGACCATCTGCGTCACGCCGGTCCGCTGGCCCATGAGCACGAAGAAGCCGAACGTCGACATGCCGATGAGGTTGCCGACGACCAGGACGAGGACCACGTCGGCCAGCGACAGCCCCAGGGCGATGCCGAGCGCTCCGAGCACCCAGTTGATCGGGGCGATGTTGGCGCCGGCCCAGATCCAGAACTGGTGCGAGGGCTTCGACGACCGCGCCTCGTCGGGCACCGGGGCCAGGCTGTGCTCCCCGGACCAGTCGGCCGAGCCGTGCTCCCGGACGTGCTCGGCAGTGCTCAACAGGACCTCCGGAAGGGCGGACAGGCGACTGCTGGCACCCTCACCCGTCCGCGGACCGCATGCAACGGACGGTGTGACCGCAATACTGACGCCACGACCGGACAGGTCGTCCACCGGCAACCGTGCCGACACCTCCCGGGAGCACGCCTGTGACGTTGACCTTGGAGCAGGTGCTCGCACACCCCTGCCTGCAGCCTGCGAGTCCCCAGCTGCTGGCCGGCAACCCGGCGCGCCGCCCGGTGCGCTGGGTGCACAGCAGCGACATCTACGACATCGCACCACTGCTGCGCGGGGGCGAGCTGCTGCTGACGACCGGCCTCGGCCTGGCGGCGTCGGACGCCGGGCAGCGGCGGGCGTACGTGCGGTCGCTGGCCGAACGCGACGTCGCCGGCGTGGCCCTCGAGCTGTCCACGCCGTTCACGACCGTGCCTGCCGACATGGTGGACGAGGCCCGGCAGCTCGGGCTCCCCCTCGTCGCGCTGCGCACGGTCGCACCCTTCGTCGAGGTGACCGAGCAGATCAACAGCGCCATCCTGGACAGCTCGGTCCTGCGGCTGCGGCACGCCGAGGACGTCGGCCGCGCCCTGTCGCTCGTCGTCGCGGAGGGCGGCGGGCTCGAGGCGCTCACCTCGACGCTCGCCTCGCGCGTCCGCCGCCCCGTCGTCGTGACCGACGCCGCCGGCGGGGTGCTCTGCACGACCGCCGACGACGCGTCCCGCGTCCTCGCGGCGCCCGCCGCGACGGCGGGCATCACGAGGGACGGCGTCCTGCTGGCCCGCCTCGCGGTCGGCACCGGGACCTCGGCCGAGGACCTCGTCTCGGCCGCCATGGAGCGGGCGCCCGAGATCTTCGCCATCGAGGTCCTGCGCGGTCGTTCGCAGGCGCTGCTCGGCGGCCGCGAGCGGCGGCACCTGCTGGGGCGCCTGCTCGCCGGCGCACCGGACGGGACGACAGCCCTCGCCGCCCACGCCGCGCGCTCGCGGGTGCGGCCCGACGCCGGCTGGGTCGGCGTCGCCGTGGCGCCGGGCAGCGAGCACGCCGGCCTGGCGCTCGTGCAGGACGCCGCCCGGGAGCCCGGCGTGCACGTCCTCGCCGCAGAGCTCGAGGGCACGACCTGCGCCCTGCTCGCACTGCCCCGCACCGGTGGGCAGGAGGCGCGCGCACGCGTGGTCGCGTCACTCTCGGCAGCAGGCGGCCCGCTCGCCGCGATCGGTCCGCTCAGCACCGTCGAGACAGCCGCGGCCAGCCTGCGCGCGGCGCGGTCGTGCCTGCTGCTCGGTCCGCTGACACCGTCCGGCACGCGGGTCCTGCAGTCCGACGACCTGGTGGTCGAGCGGCTGCTGTCGTCGGTCCCGGACCCGGTGCACCTGTCCGACCTCGTCGCGCAGCAGCTCGACGGGCTGCTGCGGGTGCGCGGCGCTGCGACGCTGCTGGAGACGCTCGAGCACTACGTCAGCAGCGGCTGCAGCAAGGCGGCGACGGCGCGCGACCTGCACCTGCGCCGGCAGTCGGTGCACGCGCGGCTCGCCCGGGCGAGCGCCCACCTCGGCTACGACGTCAGCGACCCCGGGCGCCAGACGCCGCTGCGCCTCGCGCTCGCCGCACGCCGGGCGCTCGAGGAGGGGTCCGCCCCGGACGCCACCTCGACGGGCTGAGGCCGCGCACGACCCCTGCGCACGTCAGCCCGACGCAGGCGATCCGCCCCGGGCGGCGGCGTCCGGCGCGGCCCGCTCGTCCGGCAGCCCGTCCCACGGCCTGCGCGGCGGGCCGGCAGCCGCCCGCCCGGCGGGGCAGGCGCGCAGGTGGTCGCACCAGGCGCAGCCGGCTGACGTCCGCGGCGGGAACAGGACGTCGACGTCGCCACCTGCGGCGAGCGCGGCGGCCGCGTCCGCCGCCTCCACCGCCGCGGCCTCCGCCCGGCCGAGGTGGCCGGCGAGCGAGGCGTCGGTGTGGTCGAAGGCCGCGACCCGCCCGGTCGGCAGGTGGTGGAGCTCGACCCGCCGACAGCGGCGGCGCAGGGCCCGGGCTGCCGCCAGGGCGTAGAGCGCGAGGGCCAGCGACCCGCTCGCGTCGTCCTGCTCCGGCGGCCGCCGGCCGGTCTTGTAGTCGACGACCACCAGCTCACCGTCCCGCAGGTCGATCCGGTCGACCCGCCCGCTGAGGACCAGGCCGTCGGTGCGGGTCGACACGGTGCGCTCGACGCCGAGCGGCTCGTCGTCGGGGTCGAGCGCTGCGACGTACCGCTCGACCATGGCGGCCGACCGCTGCCGCCAGCGGGCGGACTGCTCGGCGTCGGCGAACCCGTCCGGGACCGCACCGTGCTGCGGCCAAGCCCGCTCGAGCAGCGTCCGCGCCCCGGCCGGGCTGCGGCGTCCGGGCGGCGAGGACCACCAGCGGGCGAGCGCGACGTGCACGGCGGCGCCGACGGTCGTGTGGGCCCAGGCCTGCCCGCGGGGCGTCGACGGCCGCTCGACGTAGGTCATCCGGTAGCGCCGGGGACAGTCGAGCCACGTCTGCAGCCGCGACGGCGTGCAGGCGAACAGCCGGCGCGGCATCCCCTCGAGCCCGAGCTGCAGCGGCTCCTCGGGGGTCATGCCGACCATCCTGCCCGCCGTCAGCGGG
>Ga0210040_10006903_pt1 | contig 13937 bp, 10 predicted proteins | sample CryGeyCG12114_NA_FD_185462 | JGI IMG/M metagenome (GOLD analysis project Ga0210040, IMG submission 185462) | Groundwater microbial communities from aquifer - Crystal Geyser CG19_WC_8/21/14_NA (SPAdes) (version 2) | ecosystem: Environmental > Aquatic > Deep subsurface > Groundwater | place: USA... | reverse complement strand
GAATCATAAACAATGCAGGGCGAGCGCAGAGAATAGTTCGCGATTGCAATCGCTAATACGCTAATATCGTTCACGATTCTGGGTTTAGTCTAGTATAGACGCGATGGGGAAAATCGAGATTTCTATCACTATGCTGCTATTCCCATATTAGGTTAGTTAGTAAGTACATAAGCTATTGCATCATAGTTGATTAGAACGATTTATCGTAGTGCAGATGTTCATACATCGTGCAGTATTGCAAGGTTAAATCCACGTTTTATTCGTTGTAATTAAAAATATCCATATTAAATGCGACGTGCAGACGGGCAAGTGATTAAATATTTACCAACATTTTCCCGATTTCCAGCTGTCAATTGAATATTACCAATTAGTTACTGGCTAAAAGTGAACAAAATGTGTTGAAATTTTAAGTGAAACTAAAGCACTTTTTGATTTCATAATCGATTCAGAAAAAAATCAGGTAGTCATTACGATTACATAAAAATTGTTCAATTACTTTATCAAGTACGAATTGAAGGAAAAGAAGCAAAACACTTTACTGTGTGGTGAATTATTGTGAAACCAGTTTGAAAGCCAAATATCAAATGTTTACGTGTAGTGGATTGCATAATGGAACAAATATTTGTAAGCCTTCAAAAAATGTAAAGTGGGCTGCTAATCTCAACACTTAGATTGCATGCGAAAAAGAAGGATTGCTGGAGCCAAACTATACCTTATTCAAAGAAAGGAATATTCTACCCAGCTGGTAGTTGAAGCCTCTATAGCTCAGTGGTTAGAGCACTGGTCTTGTAAACCAGGGGTCATGAGTTCGATCCTCATTAGGGGCTGACTACGTACATTTTTTTTTCTCATTTTTTATTTGAGATCTTCATAGACAATACCAAGCTGATGCAGTAGAATGTCTTAAACACATATCATTAGGTTTTTACGAGTATTTGAGCAATTTACTGCACTATACTATGTGCTATTCCACTATATTATAACATTGTGTGATCATGCTTTTCTGCGCGTTTGATTAATTTTTGTTGGGACCAAAGCTGTGTATTTGTGGAATAAAAAACATTTAAGTTGATGTTTGCACAAATTTTAGGGATACAATTTATATTTATTGAAACTCTATTAGATATCCTGATCATCGCATACCAACTCAATCACTCCTAAATCTAACAGGCATGGCAATCAATGTGTTCTACGAATACAATGTAGCTTGAGTATGAAGCTCAGCAGTAAAAACACTCCATTACAGTCAATTTTACAGACAGAAGTAAGGGTGAAGAATTAACTCATTGTCTTTCCGATAACAATGCATTTAGTATTTATTAAGCAATGTAATAAAGACTTAAAAGTATGGATACAAGGTAATTGTAAAGAGAGCACGTATAGATTAGTTCAAGGCTAATTTACAGCTTATGAGACGCTCTTTGTACAAGGTTACATGTATTTCGGTGTGGATTTATGCCTTCGAGCCAGGCAGGGTAGGAATAATGCATTCGGAGACGATAAATACACAATTTTCGGGTAGTCTTATTGACCCAGCAGTAAGTATTTTAGGACACGCTGCAATTCAGTATACAATATTTGGTGACACTCTCTGGTAAACAACTTCAGATTTTCCTTATTTTTCTTCGTCTTCAACTTCCACATACACTGGCATAGTGAGAAGTGAATATCCAACACCAAGTATCACCACAATATGACATGCGATTGCGAAGCCGCAGACATCGTAAGACCAACCGTAATGGTATTCCGGATCCGGCTCTGCACAAATATTAGATTGATTAAAAAACCGTCTAAATGATGAGTCTTAAAATGTTATAGACTCCTATTCATTACTTATAAATGGTCCTAGTGGGTCATTCTCGATAACATCAGAAAAGTTTACGGTGTAGTTGATCATGGAAAGTACATTTGTTAAAACTGCGAAAAGCAATATCAATTAGGGTGATGAAGAAATGTTTTGTACTATATTGTTTTTTCCCAATAACTGTTTCGTACATGAAATGACGAATAAATACAAGCAGATTTTGAAAGTTTTTCGTTTGCTCTCCAAATCAGTAACCCATAAGCCAAGAAACATGATGACAGTGCCAAACAACGTGCAGGACAAACTGGTTGCCGTCAAAAATGCAGATCCCATAGTATAGCCTTGTAAAAAATATTACAACAAACAATTAAAATCATTGACTTCCATTGACTATGACGGCTCTTTTTTAATGGGTTGGAAAAGTTACTCTGATTATCCAAGTCAATCCGTTCACAACCATCTTCAAATGGATCCTCTTCTTCTTCTGAAGACGAAGACGCTGAAATAGATTCAACTTCGGTAGATGCGCTGAATCCCTTCTGTACACAGTATACAAACAATCCTACACGACAAACATTTTTTAAATATTGATGAAATTGTAGCTCATTTGAACTGTAATCTGCCTTTTTAAATACCTTGCCAGTAACAATAATCAACTGCATAAATCCAGGCGGACGAAGTAAGGCCCTGAGCAAGAAAAACGTTCGCCAATAGTCCAGTAAGGGTTATAATGGCTTGCACTTTTGGCTTTAGAACGAAAACAAATAGATTATTGTAAAGTATGCCAATAAGTCCCAGTGTTATAAAATAACTATAATGTCATATTCATGCTTAATTTGAATCATAATGAACATCTTATTTGAAATGTTATAGGGAATGTGAAACTTTCACAGACCGGAATAGGATCTCCCGTTTCCTCCGTATCATCTACAGCAGCCAATGGAGCTTTATCAGATTTGATGTCCCTTGAATAGAGTTATGTAGGAAATTAAGCTGAATTTATTTGCTAAAAATTAATAGGAATCCTGTGAATTGTATTCTATGGGAACCTTACCCATCTTCAGTGGCGGCTTTTTCATCATCAGCCCCCATTCTGTAGATCAAATACTGTTGCTTTTGAAACTATTCCACAGCACTCCCTAAATTTCTAAATTTCTAATAAAATTTAGTGTAACTGTAATTTGATTACATCGAGGAGAGGAAGCACCGAAATCCTGTATCAGCTTTTCGTGTACAGCTGCAGGTTCGTGCACAGACTTTAGTAAGTTTGCGGGTCCAAAAATACACATAGCTGGTAGAGAAGTTGGCAAAGAACATGTCTCTGGTTCTGGTCTCTGTATCGGCACAAAAGATCTTCCTTTGCACGACTCATTTTCTATACGGTATGGGACGACGAGGTGTCTAAAATCCAATACCAACTAACTACACAACATAGTAATCAAATGGGTTATTTGCATTCTTGGTTTGTTCATAGCCAGACAGATACTTTTCTTATTACTACTACTTATAGTGCGGTTGCGTGAATATTCTTTTGTGCTTAAGATATTTTCTTGAAACAGACGTTTGCAAATAATGTGCTCCAACTGGGTATAATATAGATGCTCCGAGAGATTTTTGCATGTTGCAGAGAACGGGTAAAACAGAATATGTGTTCATTGGTTTGCAAATTACTTGTTGCACAGCTGTACATTTCCGAGGTATTTATTTACTACTGGCTTAATCTGATTTGGTTTTCATAGTTGATTAGACTGGCCAAATGCCAAACAACAATACCTTCTTTTCTTACATTTTGCATAAGTAGCATTAATAAGATTGATATAGAGTGTCAGTAGATGGCGCAGCCAGTGTGAGTTTACTTTTATATACAATGCGTGTGTCTAGTAGACACACTACATTGTTTGAAGGTTGCTATTGCTATTTTGAAAACTGGAACAGTATAGTAGTAGTAATGCAATATTTGAGGTGTGATATGCTGTGTGAATTTTGCAGAAATCTTTACATGGTCGTACATGGTGACAAGGGCTCATTACTAACACACGATCATCACGCATAATGTACAATGATATTTATAATGTAATGGTATCGGTTACTGATTTTACTTTCTGCATCTTTGCCAAGTATTTAATTCAACTGTGAGTAAACAAATAAGAGTGAAAACAAAAAAAGCGCTAAAGTGTCAAGTCCATTGAATTTTGAACGAGTTGCTCTCTGTTAGTGATTAGTTAGACTAGCGGCTAGAGAACTAGCCAATCGGCAATCGCAGTATAAATTATCAAGAGGCGTGCGAGGGTTTACCAAGTCATTACATCCATCGGGGGTGTTCACGTGGCTAAAAGATGATCAGCTTTAATGCAAGTAGAAAACATGAGAACTGAAATGTTCTTGTTTGTTTGTGTACTCACTATTGAAGCAAGCAGGTTATATTATCTTACGAAAATATAATATGCTGTTCCTTACTCTGCTGCACCGTAATGTTTCGAATACAAGTTCAGATGGGAAAAAATTTCAAAAAAATCTGCGCCCATGTATGGAGTCATAAATCCTGCTACCTCTGCACCTAAATATGTATATTAAAAAAAGGTTGCTGAAGAATCATTTGATTTGTACTCCATATTCTTTACATCGCAGCGTGATAATTATCAAATACAAATTCAGAGGCTATTACTGATAGCTATAGCATAGCACACATAGTCGCCTATTTGTTTTGTGATTTGTCAGATCGTATGCGTGTTTTCATATTTAGAACTAAGACCAAAACCAGAGTATTTCTAGTAAATTCGAGGCGGGACCTTCATTGACCTGCTAAAATAGCCTGATACGAGCGAAATCAGCATTAAAACAGTAAGATTTCTTTAGCTGCTGTATTGCATAAATATAATCTGTTTTCATTCATACAGATTCATATTAACTGTATTTTCACGGTGAACCTTTACTCAATGCTAAAATAACTGTATGTGTGCTGCGATAAAAAAACAACCTTGACAAGATTTTCCAATCGTACCATCAACATTCAATACCAATACGATGCTTGCACTAGATAGCCAATTTACTGACAGAAGAAATCTTAACTGAACTACTGCAGGAGGTTGCCGGTTCCGTTGTTTTAGTAAACTACCAACTTAAATGAGGCATAAAAGAATCGGTTGACATTAAATAACCTAGTAAAAGCCTCCCCCATGCGTGTCTGGACTTACATAAATAGCATAATCATGCTAGGTTATTCTATAGCCTTATTTTCCCTATAGTATCACAGTTTTTGCATAAAAAGCGAAAAACAGGTGCTTTTATTTATACTAGGGGCCAACCTGACAGGGTTCGCGTAATTGCAAAGCTTTCACTATCACTGGTTTTGCCTACTTGCACGCGTTTTGTTATATTGACATTTTTTTATTAATCTATGTTAGCAAAAAAGCAAAATCTACTCCGTAGTCAGTCAGTTGTGCATAAATACCAAGTCCTAGAAAACTTCTGCATGCATTTATGCGAAGCCCATCGGGTTGCCCCCTAGCAATTGTGGAATAGCGTACTTTTTCGTATTTTTTTAAGTATTTTCCTTAATCCTTAATACCCTATCTTACAAGTTACCTTGTTAGTTCAGGTACTTTTAAGACTTTGTCTTTGTCACGCAGGTAAAAAATCTCATTCAAAATTCAATCGTATTTTCGGTGATATCATATAAGCAGGACATGCTATGCGCCAAAAATATAGTCAGTCCGTGTTTGCAACTAACCAATTCAATTCATAATATTCATACGGAGGCAGAGAGTGCCTGGTAAACCTAAACACCGCCAAACAATTTATTGTTTACGACGTAGTTCACAGTAGACCATATACACAGTGCACAGGTTTGTTGCATTCTGGTTCCACATCTGCGTGCGACTCTGGAATATCCACACTCACACATAAACAAATGGAAATGGGCTTCGTTCGTACGAATATTATTCAAGTTAACCATTTGTAACAAAAATAGAATTTCAGTTTATTATTGAAAAAGTGCTGGCTGAAGTAACACGAGTTCATTTTTCGTCGTTCGGGAATCGTCAAGTTTGACTTTGACCTCCGATATTGGAACTTCGGGCTGCAAACCAAAAAACTTCTTTACAAAGTCTGTGTCTCGTGTTCGGAACTACTCATTTACAATCACGCGTTTATAGTGTAAGGAAGAAATCATCTGAAGCAGTGACTAAGGTATTTTTTATTTATTCATTTAATTTATAGTTAATTCCTTGCGTTTTCGAGTTTTCGAATATCGAGATTTGTGTTTTCGGTAGGATTTATTTTGTGTTACACTTGTAGATCGGTGCCCCTGGATTAATTCGCAAGTGCGTTATTGAAGTGATAAAGGTTAAATTTTATGGATCAGAAGAGAGAAGGAAGAATTGCTTTGAAGTTCAGACTCCATTTACCTAACGTTTCTAAATTGTTCGAATTGTTTGCTGGAAAGAAGAGAGCTAAAACGACGTCGCCAGAAGAAGGTGAGAATTTAAAAATATCTAGTCTTAGTCGAGTGCCAATAATGTATCGCCACACAAATTCTGCAAAGTATCTTTAAAGTAATTAATTAGAATTTCATTGCCTAAAGTAATAATATTGCTATCATTACGGGAAATAAGATGAGATTGAGCTATATAGTTATTAAATAGTGATTATAAAAATCAAAATATATCTGCCCGTCCGTAAAAAATATGTCAATAAATGAGATGAGCGACTAAACGATACAATATTTTTCTTTCACGAAACCAGTAGTAAACCAATTTCAAGCAAACATATTTAATGGTTCGGGGGAGTAAAAAGTCAAACGTATAAAATGACTACTTACTGCTGAATTCTAACCAGATATATCTTGACTGCCTTGCAGAGCACTTCTACTTTAATCCTGATTCACTTCTGTTCATTGATTCTCGTCGGGTTGTCCCATTACTTAACTGCACTCAACGTTGGCGTCGTTTATAAGACGAACGATAAAACAAATTGATAAACCTGTGAATACTAGTTGAAAACATCATAGCTGAACTACGCATTTAATGGAATTCATGCTGGCTGATCATCTATTCGTTCTATGATACCGCTGACAATCGAATGATATCAATTTTACCTGGAGAAAAAAAAAGCTGGCTGTCCATTTTTGTTTCAGAATCGGGGGAAATTGCCAATTTTTTTTAAAACAATCTGAAAAATTATATTTAAAACAGCACGAACTCTTGTTGGTTGCTTAGATTTGACTGGGTTACTGGACTTCGACTTGTAACTTGGTTTTTTTCAGTTATCTTCGCTCTTCAGTCTTACGAATATCAAAAAAGTGAGCACAGTCAACCAGACTGGGTTACTGGACTTCGACTTGTAACTTGGTTTTTTTCAGTTCGCTCTTCAGTCTTACGAATATCAAAAAAGTGAGCACAGTCAACCATTGCGTCAACGCATGATAGTCTACCTATTACACCTCAAGGAGGATTGCTGTAATCATGTCTCAGAGAGATACCTTAATTCATCTTGTGTCCGGGGGGTATGTATTTACAAAAAAAAACTTTTTTTCTGCTCTGCAAAGTTTATTTAGCCTACAATGACTAGTGAGATGAATCAAGTTTGAATGTAGATTTCTCATTTATGGTTTGTTTTGTAGGGTCGCCGGTACAGCTGGTGCTGTGGTGACATGTCCGTTAGAAGTGGTCAAAACCAGACTCCAATCTTCCAATCCCACGTTTGGAACTCGAGCAGGAGCAAATAAAAACTTTATCAAGACTTTGATCAGTAGTAATCACTCCAGTGGAAGTGGTTCATCTTTGGAGAAGCCTAATGATGTCACCCATATGAAAAGAAGAGGGACTGGGTCTAGATCTCTGTTTACTTGTACCAGCTGCAAGCGAAACTCTCAAATACTTTCAGTGGCCAGAGCTAGTGATATTCACACCGCAAATGGAAGCAAATTGGGTCTCGTGAAATGCCTTCGGTATATTTCCACTTTGACTTTTGTTTATCATTTATGAAACTAATATTCACTGACCAACACTACGCATGATTATTAATGATTATTTTTTATTTTATTTGGGTATATTGCATATCTGTTTCATAATTTTTTACCAAAAACAAGTCCATGTAGGAAGCCGTGGCTGAATATTATAATAGAAGTTCCTGATCATTGAAATCCTTGGCATTACAAATCATTCGTTAGCTGTGGAAAAGTTTTGTTCATAAATTCTCATGGCGTGTTCTGGTTAATTCTAGTTTTTGGGTAATTTTATGTTCAAAAGTCTCCAAGGGTTATCCATTTACTGCTTTTTGCTTGAACCAGCCATTGGACTTGTTTGTGTGCTTCTTCATTGATTTGGATGCTGACCACTACCACATTAGTATCATGGATTTGATGAAACGCTACACATTTATATGCCATTTCTAAGAACCATACAGTTTTAATATACTTATTATATACTTGAGTATGTGAAAATAATTATACGAAGTTATGGCCTCAGCAAAAAGATAATGATGCATAAAAATACTAATTTTCCGATTCATGAATCAAAGCTAAACAGTACTGAATCAGTTTAACTGAATAGTTCTGAACTTTGGTCCAAAAATAGAGTTTACTGTTGTTTACCTCTTTTTTAACTTTTGTCATAAAATTAGAGAACCAGTTATGATCCAGTTTTGTCGCACAATAATTTTCCATACTATTGAACTTTTCGTTTTTTCCTCGGTATTGTCGCTATTCATCATAGGTTGCGTTTCAACATTAAGTTCTAGTGCCCATTATCTTCAAAGCTGCATAGCGATATTAATTGCATAATGTACTACAAGTTTGTGGTCATTTTTTTTAAAGGTAGCCAGAGTTCGCAGACCACGATAAACAAGTACCTAAATGTCATGGGACACAAGGTATTGCAGTAGTAGTCATGTGCTAAAAACATGCCTTTAGCGTTAGGCTTTTATTAATCACATGCATATATGTAATCTTTAAGGTTTTTCGAGGAGAAAGCCAAGCTCAAACTATGCTGTAACGCTATAAAAGGAGTTCAGGTCAATTCTAATGCCTCAATTTTATTCAACCTAAAATTGCGTTGTTTCAATGTGTAGGTATTAAATAGTGATTAGGATTACACAGTCGCGCGAAAAAGTTAAGAATAAGAATACTTTTGTGCTTCTGTTTGTTGTTGAGCCCTTGCATGCAACCCTTTCCTTGCCACGTTTTGTGTTTATATGTTTTTTCAGTTCGGTGCATTTTGATTTAAAGTTTAACTTTTTCGTTATACCCAGTGAAGGGTATGAATAATTTTGTTTGGCATGTCTGAGAGTATCACTGGATGCTTGCATGCATGTGTCCAAATTAAATTATCAAGTCAATCTTACAAACTCTGACACAACAACGTAGTTACTGTTTAGTAAATGTGAATGCATAAGTAGTTCACTTTATGTAAATTCTAATTGTATTTTAGCCCTTTGGTATCTTTGTTTGCAACTATTTTGTGTGCCGACGCAACTTGAGCTAGCTATTTATTGTTTAATAAGTTAAGTAAGGTCTATTGTGGAACACTAACTACATAGGCTTGTTTTTGTTATGGTTAAGTGGGTTACACAATCTAAGAATAGAAACTTTGATGAATATCTAAAACTATGGTTGTTTTGTTTGAGTATATTATTGTTTATTGGGAATGTTTTTTGTTTTTTGCAGGCTAATCATTGAAAAAGAAGGGCCGAGAGCTTTGTTCCGAGGATTGGGTCCTAATCTCGTTGGGGTAGCTCCTTCTCGTGCTATTTATTTCTGTTCCTATTCTCAGTCTAAAAAGACCTATAATCAGATCTTCCCTTCTGACTCACCTGTTGTTCACATTTGCTCGGCTGCTACTGCTGGTAATTGATACTTTTTTGCACAATGCAATGAACTAAAAGTTTTCTGTATATTTTGCTAATCATGTCTTATCGTTTTAAATGTAATGTTTTTTCTTGTATAGGTTTCGTTGCCTGCACTGCTACGAATCCAATATGGTTCGTCAAAACGAGGCTTCAATTAGATTCCAATGGAAAACAATCAACATTGGATACTATCCGAACCATTTATCGTCAGAGTGGAATCAAAGGTTTCTACAAGGGAATGACTGCGTCGTACATGGGGATTTCAGAAACAGTTATCCATTTCGTAATTTACGAGGCGGTGAAGAAGAGGTTGCAAGACTGGTCTCATTCTGGCCGCTCTTTGGCTGACGAAGAGAAGGATGAAAAATCAACTTCCGACTTTTTCCAATTCATGATTGCTGGTGCCCTTTCCAAAACCGTGGCCACCTGTATTGCCTACCCTCATGGTAATGTATTTTCCTTTCTAGTAAATAGTATATCATGTAGCCGTCTAGTCGTTGTAAATACCATGTTAGAACATGGATCTATGAATCCATATTTGTGCTCTATGTAATGTTTGCTGAATTCAGCTAGTGACGTTCATTGTTTTGGCAGCAGAGCCAATTTATGTATATTTTTATTACATTTGTAATATCAAAGTCCACAAATTATTGTTGTTTATGTTTATTTCGCAGAAGTTGCAAGAACCCGATTAAGGGAAGAAGGATCAAAGTACAGACACTTTTGGCAAACCTTGTCTCTAGTCTTTAAAGAGGAAGGGCATCGTGGAATTTACCGTGGTTTGGCAACCCAGCTGATCCGACAAATTCCTAATACTGCTATTATGATGTCAACGTATGAAACAACGGTTTATCTCCTTAATAAGTACGTACCTGAAAGCAGCTCATCAAATATGCGATGCGTAGAGGCTCTAGCTGTTGACAATTCTTCCTCTTACGACGAGTCGTATAGAATTGAGAATAATGAAGAGTGATCTGACTTGCACGACAAATTGGAAATTCGTTTCTTTTACTACGTCCGGAATGTACGACATGCTAAAAATATCTTGGGTGGGTTTTGTTACTGCCGCCAATCATAATGTCTTGCTTCTGGAACCGACTGATGAATGAAACTACGCAGTGAAGGAAATCATAGATGGTTGTCTTTTATAAAGCTTATAAATTGTTAGTCACTAAGTTTAATATTATACTTTTGTTTATTTCTAGTGTTAATAACATCAATTATGACTACATAGCTAGCATACATTTAATTTATGGATACTTCCGTCTATCCTAGAATTAAATTACAATGTGCGACACATGATTAGATAGGTTTTCAACAATAAGTTAATATACTAACGTAAAAGACGAGATGGACGCATATAAATGTGAATTGAGTACCTTGAATATATGCGAGTCTAAATGTATTTATCTTCTGAATTTTCTGTTTCTTTATAGTCTTATTAATAGACCCGTGGACAAGTCTTGTGTTCTGAGTGGGTCATAGTCAATCAGTCATTTTGTGACGTGTGAGTCTTTTTTTACGGTGAAAATGAAGGACATTTATTATTTTCAATATTATTATTAGTTAAAGGTGTAGTGCAGACATCATGTTTTCATTATAATGTGTTTTTTTTTCATTTAAATCAACTTATTTTTACGCTCACAGTGTTAAATTGACGTACAAGAACGACGATTCACAATAATAATATTTAATTTAATGAATTTAATGCATCATGTATAGAGCTCACTTACAGACAGATGAAATTATGTTGTTGATGCATTGAGTTGATATCGGACTCCATTTTGTGGCTGTGAGTAACCTCTCATTATGGTATTGGAACGCTTTTTTTGACAAGTGCTATAACTCTCAAGTTTGTGGTCATGCCTTAAAATGCTAACAATCAAATCAGGGAGATTATTTGTAATTGTGTAAGTATAGAGTTGCTCAGTAGGCTTTCTTATATATTTAATAGTTGATGAAATAAAAAATCACTTGCGTGGACACAGTGTACTGATTCGGTTTATTCATGCATTCAAATCACATACTCTTATTAACAACGCTTACTAATTTTTCAATCTTTTGTAAGTACGGGTGGCAATGACGTCACCAATTCTGAAAGTTGAGACCATAATCACCGCTGAATTTACGGACAATGACGGATTCAAAATCTCCTGTGTTTTGATTATGGATGAAAGTAATTGTCTCCTTCCATTGTGACCACGCTCTGTAGTGAAGTTAGTTGGAATATTACAAAAAAAGTAGTGCCATAAAAAACTTTGTGTCTGTCCCAAAATGCTAAAATTAGTAAAGCCTGCTAAATAATACTGACAAACCTTTGATTTCCTGCCGTCCATCAAGTCTTCTTCGAATTCTTTTCCAATGGTAAATTCAATGGAGAAGTTCTTGAAGGTTGAATAAGTTTTCTGTTGCCACGTGCCATTTCCCATGTAGATCCACTGCACGGTGGGCTTAACTCTAGCTACAATGCTCCTTAGGACCCAGCCAACTCCTATAGCATTGATCATTCTGGTACGTAGATATTAATGAGGTCTATGAAAATGTGTGTAGTAAGTCATTTCAATTGCATTGTACGTTACCTGCGGCTTTCAAGTAGTCTTCGTATTTGTCAACGGCGACAGATTCCCATTTTCCTACGATTTTAGACATTTTTGAAATGTTTTAAAGCTGTTTTTGGCAAGAACGTAAAATAAATGCAATGAAACGTGGATGCTACGAGTAGCGGCATCATACAGCATCACAGTATACAGCTAGTCATATGAAATTATAAATATTTGAAAAATCGAGAAGTCCTCCAGGTAGAATGTATTAGTGGCCGCAAAAGTATTGAACAAAAAATAAAACGTATATTTGGCCGTCCGTTGAAAATAAATAAACAAAGAGTAAAGAGTACAATAAAAGCAACGTAAATTGTAAATTGAAAAAACGAAAAACAAATACATAGTCTTGCTTATGTCTTGCAATAGCTTGCAGAGCATAGATTAAATTCTTAGTGCTGTGTGTACATTATTAAATGTAGGATACTAGATACAGTAATGTAAATTTCGGTGTTTAACATATTTAAATGCTTTTTTTGAAAGATTTTGACAATAGTGGTTAGCTGAAAATGTAATGTTGAACAAAATAGATTTTCATTAAAAATATATTGCGCTAGGAACTACATACCGTATGATAAATAGTTAGCTCTACTAGTTCTGCCCTTGTTATAAACACCTTCGGCATACAATTTTAGGCGTGCATGAGAAATGAAAATTCAATACTGCGGGCTATATCGCTCTATAATAATAGAAATAATAATGTAATTAGCATTGTTAATAATCAGGTCTTGTTGACTTTTCCCGGGCACTAAAACGTCACATCCATAGGACTTTTTGGGTTTCCCGAATATTTTATTTTTTATTTAAGCTTTTAAAATCCGAAGCTTAATGCAATAATCGTATTTGTATTCAAAGCTTTTGTTCATTCATACCCAGTATGTTCAAAAATTCTTAGTGTTATTTCAGCTAAAAAGATTTGAGGCAATAATGCGTCGAAATTTGCATGATTGGTAAAACACAAAATTCTGATGTATGAAGATTTTTTGAAGCCTAAAGACTGTTTCTTTGTGCATCTATTTTATATCCTAGCATAGTTTCGATTTTTTGAGTAACTTCGTGCGTCTAAAGACGCGTCAATTACGCAATTCAGTTTACAAAGCTAGGTCGATTAAAAAGAGCAAAGAATTAAAAATATTTGTGCAAAAAAAAATCTAATGCGGAAATAACCTGTACGGAAGACGGAAGAAAAAAGTTAACAATTCCAAAAACTAAACCCTTAAAAAAATTAGTGTGGTCACCAAGTACCCAACATGACCTTTTGCTTTTATATGACGAAATTCCAAAAACTGTATTTATACAATTGTGAGCAGGAGCCAGAGATATCGAACTTTTGAATGAAAACTGTAGCTTCAAAATTGGATTGATAGATAGATAGCATCTGAAGTTTTGCTCCAGACAAGTAAATTCATTCTGTAAAATGTTTTTTCAAGAAAACATCATTGATGGGAGCTGATTCTTTCCCACGCTCACCCATCCATAGAAAAATGCATGACGCATAAAATATCATTTATATTAATTTAATTTATTATTTTTATACCAAGTAAATTCCCAATTCCCGGATTAGTTGCTTCCCTGATATGGACAAGGCTGATTGCTAAAATTAGCAGCCCAAAAGTAGACGAAGACATCTTTAACGGATAGATCAGATAAAAAGAACTATAAAAGTTGCTGCCGACTGTAAGATTTTCAAT